>Ga0310695_10006028_pt1 | contig 20469 bp, 16 predicted proteins | sample RumenRJG_04DNA_FD_203882 | JGI IMG/M metagenome (GOLD analysis project Ga0310695, IMG submission 203882) | Bovine rumen microbial communities from Lethbridge, Alberta, Canada - RJG_04 (v2) (version 2) | ecosystem: Host-associated > Mammals > Digestive system > Stomach > Rumen | place: Canada...
AGGCATATCCAATTACCTCCTTCGGTGGTACTGTTTCTTACTATTATTATACGCTATTTCTCGTCAAAAATCAACCATTTGTTGTGACAGAGCCTTAATTTATATGCCAAGTCTGGAAACACGCAGAGGCTTAAAACGGCATTTATTAACTGGCTGCAGATCACGCGCCTCCCTATCCATCCGAATGAAAATGAAAACTACGATCTCCTTTCGCGGTGGCAGGGAGCGCTTTCCAGCCTGCATGCATGGGGCTATCGTCTGTATTTTCTGCTTTTGCGGCATAATGGTAAAACAAAGCTTTTTTTGGGGGTATCGTCCTCTGACAGAGAAATCAGTGCGCAATTAGCTATTCAGCAGGTAAAGCAGGCGGCATTCGGTTCCATGCCGGGCATGGAATTGAATGTACTTAACCCGAAGACAGAGGAAAGCTATGATGCAATCCATCTGCCTCTACAGACGATGGAGAGTCTCGGCGCTGTCACTGGAATCCCGTCTTTCCAGGAAAAAGAGAAAAAGGGCCTTTTACAGACGCTGGATCAGCTGGCATTTGGCATACGGGATGGATTTGGAAATGAAAAAGACTATGCCATGTTAGTGATTGCCGATCCGATCAGCGATGAAGAAATCACAGATATTATTTCGCGGCACCGCCGCTTGAGCAGTCAAATTCATACAGCCGTAAAAACAACCCTGAGTGAGAGTACAAGTTCAGGCACATCTTATGATCCAATGGCAAAGAAAAAAGCTGGCGCAACTTTGATTGGATCTGTTATTGGCGGAATAGCTACCAGCTTTGCTGGTGCTCCACAGATTGGTGCCATAGTAGGCAGCAATATTGCCCAGTGTATTACTGCAGATATCAGCAGACCAGTGAACGAAGGCAGTAGCGCCGGACTGTCAAAGGAGTATCTTGATAAGTTCGCCGAATTCGCGGAAGCCGCAACAGAGCATCATATTAAGAGACTCAATGACGGGCGTAACTTTGGCTTCTGGAACGCGGGCGTGTATGTACTTGCTACCGATCCCGTCGATGTAAAGACCGTTACCGGTATGCTTCGCGCGATATACTCCGGGGAAGAGACATATTTTGAGCCGATCCGACTGCATTTATTTAATAGGCAATCAAATGCATTAGACATTGTCAGAAATCATTTTGATCTGCTCCCGATGCTTAATGCCAAAGTTGTCAAACCTCAGGATGGATTTATCTATGCAAAAGAGCAGTGGCATCTCTTCGGAAAGCATTATCAATATCTGAGCACACCGATCACTACCAAAGAACTAAGCCTTGCCACATCGCTGCCCCGCAGAGACGTTCCCGGTCTGCGCTTTGTAAAAACAGCCGTCCGGTTTGCCAACAACCCGGCAGAGGTGGAGAACAAAGAAAGCAAGATAAGCCTTGGAAGAATCGTTGATACCGGAATCGTTCAGGGTACTACATACGACATAGATATCAATTCGCTGGTGCGGCACGCCCTTGTGGCCGGCATTACGGGCAGCGGCAAGTCCACAACGTGCAAACGGATTTTGAAAAAGGCAATTGACTGCGATATCCCTGTCATGATTGTTGAACCGGCAAAGGATGACTATGTCCGTTGGGCAATCAAGATGAATGAAGACCATCCTGAATGGGGGCCCGAGAAAAAATTCAAAATTTATATGCCGGGTGTTGACAGTTTCGAAGGATATCCTGTTGAACCGCTGAAGATCAATCTTTTTGAACCGGCTCATACCGAGGGAGCATTGGTAGACCTTTTACAGCACAGCGAGATGGCGGCTACGATGCTCAATGCCTGTCTGCCGTCGGAGGAGGTCGTACCGATCCTGATTGAAGAAACTGTCTATGAGCAGATAGCGGAATGGTGCAAAAGCGCTGGCAGGAAATATTGGGATGGCCCGGTCAAGGCACTGAAGAACTATCCGGAAATCTGGGATTTGGTTGAAACAGCCAGTGAAGTCATGGAACTAAAAGACTATGACCCGAAGGTGAAGGACAATTTGAAAGAGGTGCTGCTGACGAGATTCCGCTCTCTTGCACGTGGTACAAGGGGAAAAATCCTTGACGTTCCTCACTCTACGGACTTTGAGAAGCTTTTCAAAAGCAATGTGATCATCAATATCAGCCGTCTTGCGGGCACAAAGGACAAAGCGCTTGTGATGTCACTGCTGATGCAGGCCTTGTATGAATACCGTATCTCCCGGTATACCAACGATGTGAAATATCGAAAAGAAGCGCAGAAAAACCACCTCCAGCACCTTGCTTTGATCGAAGAAGCGCACAACGTGCTCCTCAAGCCGAATGACTATCAGAGCAGCGGAAGTCCGCAGCGTGCTGCAGCCGACCTGTTTGGAAATATGCTCTCAGAGGTACGCGGATACGGACAGGGCTTTGTCATCGTAGATCAGGTTCCTACACGGCTGATTGATGATGTGATAAAGAATACGAACTATAAAATCGTCCATCGCATTACCGCCCCGGATGATCAATCGGTTATGGCCTCCTGCATGGCTTTCCGTGAGGAACAGAAATATATTATTCCCGCACTGGAAAAGGGATATGCAATCATCTGTGGTGACGAAGATGATGCGGCAGCATGGGTAAAAATCCCACTTCCTGGTTCGGCAGAGGAAAAAAGTCTTGATGAAGTATGAATGGGGGATCTGACATGAGCGAATTTGGCGTGGAAGAGTTATTTAATTCGATGGAGATAGGGACGTCAGATGATTCTGGAAGGTTAGTGGAGTCTTATCGAGCAGAAGAGGGAAAGGCAATGCATTCCGGAAACTCAGAACGCGAGAGCCGCACCAAAAGCCAACTGGAGCAAATGGAAAGTTCACAGGCTGAAAGAGCTATGATGGAAAAAATCGATCGCAAAGTGCGCCAATACCGAGCGCAGATCGAAAGAGCAAATAACGAAGGGAATGTGGAACGCAGAAAATATTACGAAGCAAAATTATCGCGTTCCGGGCATGAGCCCAGCTTCCTCGGTGAAACACTGTATGAGAAAGACAAGCGCAGACAAGCAGAGGAAAAATACGACCAGAAGAAAAAAATGAGCGATATAGAGAAGCTCGTATATAAGAAAGACCATTCTCATCTGACCAGTCATCAATTAAAACAGCTGGATGAACTGAACAGGAAAAAGAAATAGAAAAGGAGGCTGCTGAAATGAGTATTTTCGAAAAATTTGAATTATCCGAGGGAAGAGAATCCGTTGGAGGTTTTGAGAAGAATGCAATTAGGAAGTTGATAGATGAATATCGGACACAGATCACTGAGGCCAAGGAGGTAGGGAATACAGAACGCGAGAAATATCTCCGGGCAAAGATCGAGAAATTGAATAAAGAGCAGTCTGCCAAAATGGCAGAAATGGAAAAAATCGGATCGGTACCGTTTCCAGAGCTGGCACACGAGCAGAGCTTACTGAATAATTATAAAAGAGCGTTGAGCTCAATGGAAAGTCAACGCAAACCGGGTGTAAAAAATCAAGCGCTTGAACGACAGATAGCGAATATGAAAGAAAAAGTGGCACAGCAGGAACGCGCAGTTTCTCGAGCCAGACAGAACATGAAATCACAGATGATGTCGCCATATCGTGGAGAAGAAAGCATTCATGGAACACATCAGGGAAAGGCAACTGAGACAGGCTATCAGGGGCAAGCTGCAGAGGAACTGAGCTTCGGCGGAGGAGCAGGCATTAAGAACATAGAGTATCATCGCGGCTCTGGAATGGTTAGTGATGCACGTCAAATGAGATCATCTGCAGCCACCTATGAATCAGATGCCCGTCAAGCACGCACTGCAGGGGATACCAGCAGAGCGAATGCGCTTGAACACAAGGCGCAGTCTTTACGCAGTGAGGCAAACTCCCTGGAATCCAAAGGAAAGTATCTGATGAAGGAGAACAGTTGAGAAGCCTAAGCTGATGATGACATATAAACGCAAGACTCTCTAGGGAGGATATAGATGGGTTTTGAAATCTTTTCCGACGATCTTGAACAATCCGGAATGAATCAGCTCGAGGGGCTTGTGGAGATTGAACCCGGTGTGACACTGGAACACATCGGGCTTTCTCCAATGCATGAAGGACTGCAAGAAGTGTCTGAACTAGGCGCGGGCACACCTGAGATCGATGCTGAAAACTGGCATAAACAGGGGGAGAAAAACTCCTGTGCAGTCGCATGTCAGGAATTCGTTGCGGAACAGTTATTGGAACGAGACTTTTCTGAGCAAAAAATGATCGAATTTGCTACCAAAAAAGGATGGTACGATCCTGAGGTCGGGACAACTGCCGGCGATGTAGGAAAGTTGCTTGAGAGTATGGGCCTTGACGTTGAGCGGGCATTCCATTTGACTCTTCATGATTTGGCACAGGAGCTTGATTCTGGCTCCAAACTGATCTGTGGCGTTAACAACATGATTCTCGTAAAACCGGAACTTGCTGATATTCCCGGTTATTTGGCAAACCATGCCGTTGAGGTTATAGGAATTGAAAAATCTCCATCTGATACCTGGGTCATCTTAAATGACCCGGGTATTGAAGGTGGCCGGGGCGTTCACATCAGAGCTGCAACCTTTCTGAAGGCCTGGAAAACCGGAAATAACTATGTGGTAATTGCAAGGAAAGGAGGGCGCTACAGATAATGGACACATTGGAGATACTTCAAAAGCTGGCAAACAGCGACATCGTACAGGCAGAAATACCGCTTGGCGTTCAGTTGGGACTTCCGTGGCTGGAGAAACAAAACGGTAAACTCTGCATCTGCTTTATGGCGCATAAGGAAGAGCTGAAGGATGATAGCATCCTGTATTATTCCCCGCAGTTTGAAATCGCGTGGGTATGGCCGTTTGAACATCTGGCATCCTTTCGCAGACTGACTCTTGACAGAACAATCAATGTGGAAAAGCCGCTGTGCTCTCTTCAGGTGAACCGATTGCTTTCGGGGAGAAAATATAGAATGGATGAACTTTACCGTGAGTGTACCAAAATACTCAATCTGATGGAAGAGAATGGAACTGTCACAGATGCTTGGATCCTGAGCTATCAGAACATGTATAAAAAACTGACAAACGCGCTGGGACTGTCCGAGATTTACAGAGGGAGGGAATAAGAAGGTGGCAGAGAGAATCGTGGGGATTGATTTTGGGACGAGCACATCAGTAGTGCGCGTTATGCGCTTTCAGGAGGATGGGACGCCCATTGATGTTCCTAAAGCGGTTACCTTTAATAATGGGGAAACGACCGTGCCAACTGTGGTGCAGAAACTCCAAAATGGAGAGAACGCATATTTCGGCCACGATGCGGAGCGACCGAAGGGGCGCGGCGCGCGTGTTTTCAGAAATTTTAAGTTGAATCTGGAAAGTGAAGATGAAGAAGTCAGGGAAGAAGCCAAAGAACTGACAGCCTATTTTCTGAAACAATTAGGTGAATCATACAAACATCAGAGTGATGTTGGCCTTCTGGGGGAAAGCACAGATAAGGTCAAAACCTATATCAGTTACCCAGTCAAATGGCGCCCGGAGACAAGAGATTTCATGGTTAAGGCAACAATAGATGCCGGTTTCCCAAATGTCGAGGGTATGGACGAGGCGGAGGCCTGTGTTAACGCCATCAACGGCCAATACGCTGATGAGCTGATACGTAATGGTTATCTCAAGGCCGACGTCCCCTGTACAGTATTGTTGATCGATATGGGTGCAGGTACGACAGATCTCGTGCTTTGTCGCTATACGCCGAGCAAAAAAGTGAAAATCCTGACGACCTGGCCGACAAAGGGAGATCTGCGCTTCGGCGGAGCGGAGGTTGACACGCTGCTGTATCAATACATCAGGGATGCGTTTCCGGAGAGCGGACTGATCATCGACAGACTTCGCCTGAATAATGGGGATGCATTCAAAAGCTGGAAACAGGACACAGTCTCTCCTTATCTGCTAAGGAAGGAGAGCGTCGACTACTTTGCGGCGTTGGAAGGAATGCTCGGAGAGGCGGAATTTGACCCAATTGACCGGGGCGTGTTTGAGAAGCTGGCGCAAGCATATTTGCCGCAGTTTCCAAGACTGATAAACGAGGCGCTGGAAGCGGGCAAACTGAGCGGAGCGGACGTGGATCTCGTGATCCTGACCGGCGGGCACAGTCGCTGGTATTTTGCGCGAGAGATGCTGGAGGGCAAGCTGCCGCGCTTCGGACACCTGCATCTGGATAGAATTCAGCAGGATCCGAAGCGAATTGTTTCCTTGGGCGATCTCGCGCAGGAGACCGTGGCGCTGGGCTTGATTCGCGGCGACCATGACAAGGTGTTCTGGGAAAAAGAAGAGGCGAAGCAGGAGAAAAAAGGGCCGCAGCAGACGAAAGAAAAATATTGGCCAAAGCTCGATAACATCCGTGCATACGATTCCCCCGAGACGATATATCAATACGCTATGAAGTATTTTAATGGCGAAGGGGTAACGAAGAATTACAGCCGTGCGGTTGAACTCTTTCGAATGGCTGCAAGACAGGGAAACACATATGCGCAGTACAACTTGGGCTGCTGTTATCAAAATGGCATAGGCGTGGGAAAGGATGAGCGGGAAGCGGTAAAGTGGTACCGGAAGGCCGCAGGACAGAATGACGCGGATGCGCAAAACAACTTGGGCTACTGTTACGAAAATGGTATAGGCGTAGAGAAAGATGAGCGGGAAGCGGTAAAGTGGTACCGGAAGGCCGCAGGACAGAATGAAAAGTCTGCGCAGTACAACTTGGGCCGCTGTTATCAAAATGGCATAGGCGTGGGAAAGGATGAGCGGGAAGCGGTAAAGTGGTACCGGAAGGCCGCAGAACAGAATGAAAAGTCTGCGCAGTACAACTTGGGCTGCTGTTATCGAAATGGCATAGGCGTGGGAAAGGATGAGAAAGAAGCGGTAAAGTGGTACCGGAAGTCTGCAGAACAGAATGACGCGGATGCGCAAAAAAACTTGGGCTACTGTTACGAAAATGGCATTGGTGTAGAAAAAGATGAGCGGGAAGCGGTAAAGTGGTACCGGAAGTCTGCAGAACAGAATGACGCGGTTGCGCAGTACAACTTGGGCTACTGTTATCAAAATGGCATTGGTGTAGAAAAAGATGAGCGGGAAGCGGTAAAGTGGTACCGGAAGTCTGCAGAACAGAATGACGCGGATGCGCAAAACAACTTGGGCTTCTGTTACGAAAATGGCATTGGTGTAGAAAAAGATGAGCGGGAAGCGGTAAAGTGGTACCGGAAGTCTGCAGAACAGAATGACGCGGTTGCGCAGTACAACTTGGGCTGCTGTTATCGAAATGGCATAGGCGTTAAAAAGGACGATGCGGAAGCAAAGAAATGGTATCAGAAAGCGGCAGAGCAAGGATATGCAAAAGCACCGCAAGCTCTGTTGAAAGTGGAAGGCAAACAGACTGAAAAGCACTATTCTCTTGAAAAAACAGTTGATAAAAAAACCGAATCGCAAAAAAGAAAACACGAAAGCGTTTTCCCTCTGGAATATAATCCGAAAAGTCTCCAGCGCCCGGTAATTGCAGCAGTCTCGTCTGACACAATAGCAGGGGTGAAAAAAGGTTCAGAAGAAATTGCTGTTATTCCATGTGGTTATTATGGGGATAAGGTAGCGTATTTGAAATCGGATGGGGTGGCATATATCAAGGATGCTGATGCACAGGAGAATGAGTTAATAGCAAGAGAAAGAGTTATCGCAATTGCGTCAAGCGGGAGCTGCTTATTCGGTTTGAAAGAGAATGGAACAGTAGTTTGTTTGAACAGAAACCAGACGGATATTCCGAATTTTTATAAAAAAACTGCAGATTGGCGTCACATCAAAGCGCTATACGGTATGAGTTGTGATTGTGGATTGTTTGGTATCCAGGGAGACGGAACGGTTGTATATGCGGGTAAAAGTACTGATATTGAAGCCGAGGTGGCCAACTGGCGTGATGTGATTTCAATATCTGGATCGATAAATATTTGCGTTGGCTTAACAAGTACTGGCAGAGTATTAGCTGCGGGAGGGTACTATAGATGGCTTAGAAAAAATATTCCTCCTGATATCGCAGAATGGGATAATATCATTGCTGTCTCCGCCGATGAAACCCATGTAGTTGGGTTAAAAAAAGATGGCAGCGTGATCACGACCGAGGATCCAAAGGGAGCAGGACGCCCATGCTGTTTGGTTGAAGCTTGGCAGGATACCATTGCGATTTCGGCATCCTATAACTCGACAGTCGGCCTGAGGGCTGACGGTACGATTCTTTTTACCGGCTCTAAAAGGCCAGAACTCGTTGGCACAAAGCTTTTTTAATCACCCAGTAAGCTGAGAGCTATTTCTGCTGCCGGATTACGAAAAACGGTTGGGAAGAAGGGCAAAAAAGATACGGGGATTATATTAAGTAACTTGTTTCCAATACAAGGGAGGGTACTATGCAAAACAGCTTTATAACAATTGCCGAAGAAGCAAAAAGGAAAACACGGTTTTGCTTAAATTGTTTTCTGGATTGGACAATTCCAGTCTTTGCTCAATGGAAGTGCGTATACGAATGGTCTTTCGTATTAGAAACTAACGCAAAGCTTTACAGTGGTCTCTATGCTGGACTTGTCCGCGTGGCAGACGGCAAGGCAAAAGCGCCGCAGAAGATGCTCCGGGAGTGGTATGACCGGACGCGATTTAAGTGGGAAAACGGTGAGATCACAAAGCTTTGTAAACACACGCTCAAACCTGTCATTGAACGCGGCAGAACAGAGGAGTGTGCCCGATGGGCAATGCTGCTCCTGCGCGCTTCCGAGAAGGCCGGAATACACAGGGAGGAAGCGGAGACGCTGATCCTTGATGAAAAAAATGCTGCTGCTTATACTGAATGGAACGGCGAAGATCTGTTTGTTGGCGATACGGTAAAAATCATGAATCCAGCATGGTATCAGGATAACAAAGTCATTGAACAGGGCACATGCACAATAATCTCAAGCGGGGAGGAGTAAGAAAATGGCAGAGAGAATCGTAGGGATTGATTTTGGGACGAGCACCTCGGCAATCCGGGTACAGCGTTATTTGAATGGCAAACCTGAAAAAGCGGTGCCGGTTGCGGTGACTTTCCACTCGTCACCGATTGTACCTACGCTTATACAAAAACAAGCTGACTTACAAAGTGCGTATTATGGGTATGATGCGGAGGTACCCAGGAAAAAAGCACTCATGTTTCAGAACTTCAAGCTTGAACTTGAAAGCCTTGATGAGGGTGTTCGTGAAGACGCAAGAGCGCTGACTGCAGAGTATTTGAAATCGTGCCTCGGAACTGCATACAGGCAGCATAGCTATAACGGCTTCCTTGGGGATAGCAGCGATGAAGTTACGACCTACATTAGCTACCCGGTCAAATGGAATGAGGAGACACGGGACTTTATGATCAAAGCTGCGGAGAATGCCGGATTTCCAAATGTCAAAGGCCTGGATGAAGCACAGGCGTGTATACGAGCGGTCACAGAGCAAAACGCCGCAATGCTGACAGAAAAGGGGTTTTTCCAGAAAGGCACACCGAGTACGATTCTGTTGATTGACATGGGCGCAGGAACAACCGACATGGTACTTTGCCGCCATACACCTGGAAAGAAAAGCAGTACGGAGATATTGGGGACATGGCCAAGAAAAGGAGAAAGCCTCTTTGGAGGGCATACAATTGATGATATTTTGTATTCCTTTATCAAAGAATCCTTTCCAAATGTTAAGGCCATCGAAAGATTGCCGCTCAACACATTCAAGGCATGGAAGGAGGCTGTAGTATCTCCAACATTAAAGAGGGACGAACGCGTTGATTATTTTGCGGCATTGGAGCCAATTGAAGCTACACTTGGAGAAGAATTGGTATTTGACACAATTGACCGTAAGAAATTCGAGTCATTAACTGGCGATTACTTGAAAGTGCTGCCGGAGATGATCAACGATTTTCTGGAAAACGTTCAGATGCAAGGAAGAAATATTGATCTGGTGATTCTAACCGGCGGTCACAGCCAGTGGTATTTTGTAAAGGAAATGCTCCGGGGAAACATGCCGCAGTTTGGCGTAATCCGTTTGGACAAGATCAAGGCAGAGCCAGAGCGTATTGTTTCTCTCCTTAACCCGCAGGAAACTGTTGCGTTGGGACTGGTTTATAAAAACACGCCCCTGGTGTTTCCAGAGCCTGATCCCAAGCCTGCACCGGATCCTGTCTGGCCGACAGAAGCGAATGAGCAATATAAAATGGCCCAGGCTTACGAAAATGGTCAAGGTGTACCCCAGAATTCAAAATGGGCTTTCACTCTGTATAAAATGGCAGCAGAACAGGGACACCCACAGGCTCAGTACCAGCTTGGCATCTGCTATAGAGAAGGAAGAGGAATTGAAAGAAATTCGCAAGAATCGATAAAATGGCTTCTTAAAGCAAAGAAAAATGGTATTACTATTGCGGGGGCAGCACTGTCAAAAACGGATCCTCATTACATGGCGGAAGAAGAAGTCAGAGTTGCGAAAGAGAACTTAAATGATGCAACATATCAATTAAAAGATAGTTTTAAGACCAGCATGGAAGAATTAAAAGATATTTGGGAAGCAGGAATAAAAAGCTTTAAATCAGGTTGGAACGAAGGAAAAAACATTTTTGGGGATAACAAAAAGTGAATTTTTCCTAATGGAGGGTGCAACGTACTAAGGAGACGAACTGAATATTTTATTGATTCTGCAACACATGAGTCGGAGCAAAGAAATCTATTTATAGGAGAATCTGCTGATTAGCCTCTTATTTCTGCCGAATGAATGTTTTTATTCTATCAAGTGTGTTATGGTATACTCACAAGATTAATAACGGCACTGATTGAGTCAGATATCTGTCTTTGCAAGTATATCAAATGAAGAAGATTGATATTTTTCAGATGCAAATGAGGGCCGTGAGAACTGTTTCGGGCCCTCATTATGCTGTTATCATGGCCTACATTGATTTCATCCGACGCTAACAACAGTAGGGTTATCTATGTATGAATAATTAAGCTGTAAAGGAGCCCTATCAACCCACGCGCTCTTCGGCGCGCCCAAAAACGATTTATAAAAAGGAGTGTTGGGCATGAACAAAAAAACGATAAATATGTTGATCGCATTGATTGTTGTCCTCTCCCTTTGGGTTTTCGGAAGTGGTATGGTCTGGGCAGCGGGCTCTTATGCAGACGAATCGAAAGACGCCTCTCCTGCCGGTTCTGGGGAATTGCTGCATGAAGCGGCAAGGGATCGTATGCTGGCATACTGGACAGAGTATCTGAGCCTTCTGGAGCAGAGGATATCCACAGAGAACGCGGTATATGCCCAAATCGAAGCCTTCAGCAAAAGCAATGACTGGGAGGATCTTACAAAGGCGAGAAAAGCCTGTAAGAAAGCAATCTGTATTTTGGCGGAACTGGGACGGGAGTCCGACATGCTGACAGAACGGTTAGATTCGGAGGCAGGAAGCTTGTCTGGCGAGGGAATTGATTTCTTGCCCTTCGCCGAAGAAATGAACAACGCCTCAGGGAAGATGAAAGAAGACTATGAACTCATGCAGCTTTATTTGAATGTACTGGAGGGCGAAAGCCCGTTCCTATGGACGCACGCAAGCGTTCTCAGCAGCACGGCCGTAAACGGGCAGTTTCGCACAGAAAAAATCAGCAACTATACATGCATGTTGACAAACCGCTTGCTGCTGTCATTGGCTCAGCCCGATACAAGCACTGCCTTTTGGAATATCATGCCGTCCCTGTTTCCCAATTTATGTGAAATGCGATGGGACTGGTATGATACGGAGGAGGAGCTTTCGGAGTGGATCGAGCTGTTTTCTCGACCCTCAAAATCTCCTCCTCAGGAGGAACTTGGCGTGCTTGGGGTTTTGAAGGATTCAAGGCATGATCTCCCGGCAAGCGAACACATCAATACGCTCACATCGACGCCGATCCTTTTGCCGACACCTGCGTGGTACGATCCAGACAAAGCGGACTATATGACGGAACTGGAAATCGCATTCGCCGCCCAGCCTCTGCCGCTGGAGGAAATGCCGAAAGCATCCTGCTTTATGATAAAGGAAATCAGCAAATCTGATGTGGAACAGTATGTTGAGGAAGCCTCTCCGTATGCAATGGATGTAAGAGACACCGAAGAAAACATGTGGGATCTTATCATGGACGGTTACATGCTCTCCATCGAGTGGAAGGACGATACCGCGATGCTGACTTTCCGCAATGAGGACAACACATTTGCACCGAAGTGGTTTCTGGAACATATCAGTATTTAATCTTGAAAGAGACATGCAGATAATGACAAGATGGATGGGCTTTCTGCGCTCGATCCAATTTGAAACCATGCTGGACGTGGGAAGCGGGCGCGGCGTGTTCCTGATTCCCTTCATGAAGGAGTTTCCGTGGGTACAGGTGACTTCCCTGGATCTGCTAGAAAAGCGGGTGACCTTTATCGATGAATCCTTATACTATCCATAAATACCCCCGTACACCGCACATTGAAGGCTCACGCCTTCAGCCGGGTGACGAGGATCTGAGCCAGATCCCGTTTGAGACGATCAGAGGGAAACATCTCGTCATCGAGGAGAAGTGCGACGGGGCCAATTCCGCCGTTTCCTTTGACAAAAACGGCGAACTCCTCCTGCAAAGCTGCGGCCATTATCTGATCGGCGGCTATCGGGAGCGGCACTATAACCTCATGAAGCAGTGGGCCATGATCCACAGGGACACGTTTTACCGTGTACTCGGTGTGCGTTATATCATGTACGGCGAGTGGATGTACGCCAAGCATACGGTGTTTTATGATGCCCTGCCGCATTTCTTTCTGGAATTTGACATTCTCGACCGTGAGACCGGTATCTTCTTGGACACGCCGACACGCCATGCTATGCTTGCGGAACTGCCGGTCGTTTCCGTACCGGTGCTGGGCGAGGGAACCTATCAGAAAAAGGAAGAGCTACTCAAGCTTTTGGGGCAGTCTCACTATGTGACCGGAAACCAACGTCAAAACCTGACCGACGCGGCTGTTAAGCTGAACCTAGACGCGGAGCGTGCCTGTCGGGAGACAGAGCTTTCCGGCCTGATGGAAGGGCTTTATATCAAGGTCGAGGAGAACGGACAGGTCGTTGAACGGATGAAGTTTGTCCGCGCGGCTTTCCTGCAGTGTGTGGACTTTTCGGAGAGCCACTGGATCGACCGACCCATCATCCCCAATCAGCTCGCCGTGCCGATGGAGAGCCTGTTTATATGAATCCGACGAAATTTGAAAAGCTGATCCCGGCCACTACAAATGAGGGAATCGACTGGTCAGGGCTTGAAGACTTTTTTGCAACGTGCGGCTTTATGGACATGGCATCTACACCGCAGAACCCCGTCTTTCACGCTGAGGGCGATGTGCTGACACATACGAAGCTGGTCTGCCGGGAACTGCGAGAGACGGATGCTTATCAATACCTCCCCGGGCGGCAACGGGCGGAAGTCTTCCTTGCAGCGCTTTTACATGACATTGGGAAGGTCAGAACGACTCGCTGGGAGGATGGCAGTTGGGTCTCCCCGCATCACGCATCGACAGGGAGCCGGATCGCGCGGGAAATGCTCTGGCGGGACTTTGGCCTGTGCGGCACGCCAGAGGCAATGGCTTTCCGTGAAACCGTCTGTGCTTTGGTGCGGTATCACATGCTGCCGGTTCATCTTATGAATCAGGAGGAGCCGGAGAGAAAAGCGCGGCAGGTAGCCGCAGTGGGAGAACTGATACCGGATTTCAGCTGGGAGTTGCTCTGCCTGCTGGCGGAGGCAGACGTGAAAGGCCGAATTGCGGACGATATCGAAGCAGGGCTTGAACAGGCGCATCTTGCCAGACTGCTGGCCGAGGAATCGGGATGCCTCAACGCCCCGTATCCCTTCTCCGAAAAATATACAAAATGCGCGTATCTCTCGGGCAGAAAGGTGCAGCCGGATCAGCCCCTTTATGATGATACTTGGGGAGAGGTGATGTTGCTGTCCGGGTTGCCCGGAACGGGAAAGGATACCTGGGCCCGACAGAATATGCCCGATCTGCCCATGATATCCCTTGATGATATCCGACGGGAGCTTGGCGCTGCTGCAAGCGGAGAACAGGCGAAGGTAATCCATACCGCACAAGAGAGGGCCAGGATGCTTCTACGAAGCAAACAGTCTTTTGTGTGGAACGCGACGAATATCACACCGGAAATACGCGCCGAGCAGGTCGGCCTGTTTGAACGCTATGGTGCACGGGTGCGGATCATATATCTGGAAACCCCATGGGAGACAGAGCTTGCACGCAACGAGGGAAGGCGCGAAAAGGTGCCGCGCTCTGCCATCGAGAATCTGCTTGCCAAAACAGTTCCGCCCATGCCGGATGAGGCGCAGACGGTGGAGTGGTACTGCGTTTAGCGACAAACTGAAACCGTTTTCAAGAACAGAAAAAAGCGGTGCTATTATAAGAACATTACCGAAGAAAATGAGTCAAAAGTCGTGATCAATTGAACTGCAGGAGGAGCAGCGATGAATAAGACAGGCTATAATTCTGAGAAGATGTATACCTTTATCCGCGGCTTTGCCAGCGGAGCGCAACTGAAGGAGACACTCAATGCGCTGTCCTATGCGCGCGAAAAGCACAGCGGGCAGCTGCGCAAGAGCGGTGAGCCATATATCGTCCACCCACTGACGATGGCCTGCAACGCCATCAGCATCGGCATCCGCGAGGATGACGTGCTGGCCGCGATCCTGTTGCATGATGTTTGTGAGGACTGCGGCGTCGATCCAGCGCTTCTCCCGGTCAGTGACCCGGTGAAGCACAGCGTGGAGCTTCTGACCTTCTCCGTGATGGAGGGGGAAACAAAGGAAATCGCAAAGAACCGCTATTACAACATGATCCTCCAGGATCGGGCAGCAACACTGACAAAGCTGATTGACCGCTGCCACAATGTATCCAGCATGGCGGGGACTTTTTCAAAAGAAAAACTGAGAGCATACATTGAGGAAACGAGGCAGTATGTGCTTCCTCTGCTGCGCAAGGCCAAGGTCAAATATCCCGCAGATTCGGACATGCTCTTTGTGCTGAAATATCATATTACAAGTGTGGTCGACTCCATTGAGGCGACTATGCAGGTGTATGAAGGCAGCGAAACCCAGAATAATTAAGCATTTGTCTACCGTTCCTTTGTGGAGCAGAGAACCAAAATGTTGACATAATTAGGAGACGACTGCAATGAGTGTCAAGCTTTGGACAAGTCTGATTTGGCCTGGATGCGCGATGGGAAAGTACAGTATCAAAGCAAAAGGCTTTCTGTTCGCTGTGCTGCGCTGGGGCGATAAGACCGGAGCATTGCCGGATTGGAGTCCCATCGCCTATGTCCCGATCGATCCGGCCGGAAACGGAGAGCTCTTCTTTCCCGGCAGAAGGGCGATCCCTTTTGGCGTAACTCACATATGGGCGGAATGCGTGTCCTACTCGTATCAGCAGGAGATCGTGTCTTGTACCATTCCGGAGAAGTTTCTTCCTGCTGAAAGGACAGACGAAGGGGCAACTCGGTTTTCTATACTCACAGATCTGCATCTCGCCTCCAAGCCATGGATGATCAAACGGGCTCTGCGGGCGGTAGAGAGTGACACGATCCTTCTACTTGGCGATTCCGTAAACGATGGACTTCCGGAGCAGTTCAACAACTTTATTGGCTGCATAGAGGAAACTGTTCCGGAAAAAACTATCCTCCCTGTTCCGGGAAACCATGACATTACCCATCTGCGCTTTATCGGTCATGAGGCTGACGGAGTTGCAGCATACTCCGCTTTTCAAAAGACGCTTTTGTCGCACGCAGAAGAAAAGGGCTGGTGCTTTACATACGATCCCCGAAGCCTTGCCTGGGCCGCAAGGCGCGGCGGCCTTGACATGATCGGGCTGCAGTGTGTGATCAGCGGGCGAAAATTCCTGTTCCCGGAGGGATCACAGCTCGACTGGCTGGAAAAGCATTTAGAGGATAACGCAGATGCAGACTGGCACATCATTCAGTGCCACGCACCACTGCTCAAACACAATCCAAACCGGAATACAGGCAATCCCTATCTGGATAAAAACAAACGTTTACAGGAAATTCTCGACCATTGCGGAAATGTCATATTTCTCTCCGGACATACCCATGTTTCGCCTAATGTAATACGTGGCGGAGGGGAGAAGGATGAGAAAACCAGGAACATCTATCTCGACTGCGGCAGTATGGTCGCCACAGACACCGGCGGTGAGGAAGGTTTGATGGCTCCGGATTGGAAGGACGGCTGCATCACGGAATTATTTATATTCCCCGATAGTGCTGAAGTTATCATGCGTTCCATCGAAACAGGAATAATATATCCAAGAGGCCATTATTTTTGGCGAAAATAGGACACCGGAAAAATGATAACAAACATCAAACAAATTAGAATACGTGCGGCAGGAAAACTGATTGCAGAGCTGAAGCAGGGCGAATATGTTGACGAAAACCACTCCGCTGCAATTTTCTGTACAGATGCTCTGTTCAAGGCGCCGGAATTAAGGAAACTTCCCCATCGTTACCTTCAGTTTATCGACACAGAGGATCCCAATAAGTCAAGTGCTTTTACCTGGGAGCAGGCGGTCGTGCTTCGAGACTTCCTGGCAAATCTCCCGGAACAGATCACAACGCTTTATTGCTGCTGTGACTGGGGACAGTCCCGCAGCGCCGGGCTTGCGGCCGCCTGCATGACGGCGCTTGGGCAGGACTGCGAATGGGTTTTTCGCTGCAGCGCCTATTCGCCGAACATCCTTGTATATGCGACCTTGTGCGAAGCGCTCGGCTGTCCGCCCTCTGCTGAGCGGCTGTATGCACTGAAACGACTGCGTTCTGATGCGGACAGGTCCGATATTCAGGCAAGATGCGGCGTCAAGCGGATTCTTGTCGTCGGAGACTTGACACTCCTTCACGCGATCCCGGTGGAACTGTTCGGCGCTCCCGTCGAGACGCGCGAAGCAAACGACACCTCAATCCCGTACACGGAAAAGGAGCTTGTCTCCGACAGAAAACAGATGGGGGTGCTTTTACCGGGTGATCTGTTGCTTGTCATTCGTGGCATCTACGATCTAAGCGATGGTTTGGCTCCGGAAGAGGTCACCGTCAAAATGCGCAAATACCTGTTATGGCTCAGATATATCAATCCCGCTATAGCGATTCTTTTGGCCTCGCCGCCGGAACCCCTTTCCGGTGCGAAGGTGAGCAGAGAACAGATCGCACAGTTGACCGCTTGCTATCGCCGCCTCGCGGATGAATTGCAAATACCATTTATCGATATATCAGATTGGAACCGGAGCACTGATGCCCAAAGTCTGGTGGAATATCTTAGCGCTGCCGTGAAGCAAGTGATGTCTTAAATATGTAAATATCTGACTCCGGGTCCTGAGGCTGCCCCGCAATCTGAAATGCCACAAAGCAAGCGGGCGGATCTGGTGTCCCGCTATAAAAGATGAAAGGACTGATTGTAATGAAGCTGATGAAAACCGCATTGATCTTTTGCCTGCTTTGTGTCCTAGCGGGAAATGCTTTCGCGATCACGGCGGAGGGGGCTGATACTATGCAGGAGCTCCTCAGAGCAGGAACTCAGAAAAACGCGGTATTTGGCGAAACGGTTATTCTTGCCGATGCGCTTCAGTTCTCAATTCCCGCAGACTGGGAACGGTCATCCGAATATGATGACGAAGAGCTGTGCAGCTTCCTGTATACCGGAACAGATGCGGCAGGCCGAAATGTTATGTTTCTTGGCATGGAAGCCGGAAGCGAATTGCTCGGTGTGGATCTTTCTTCTTATAATGACTTGAAAAATATGCTCGATGAAGCCGAAACAGGTTATTTTGTTTCAGATCTCAACGGAATCAACATGGTTTTCATGGGTGATGATGAGTTTGCACTCGGAGCGGGTCTTACAAAAGAGGCAGAGTTCTTCACGTTCGGATTTGCTTCGGAAGGATGTGAAATGAAAGAAATCCTGCAGTCAGACAAACTGAAAGCGGATATGATTTCCATCCTTCACTCCATGAATCCAGTAGATGCAGACAAGTTGATGCGTTTTGACGCAAGCATTTGGGAACCGGCCGAACGGACAGAGAAAACAAGTTCCTTTAAGAAGACTGAATTGGTTAAGTTCTTCGAGGGCGTGACGTCCAGCATCGCTGCTACATCCATATCACATCCCGTCTGTCTGAATGAGACCCTTGCTATATACATGCCGTATGATTGGCAGGAAATTGAGGATACGGATGCCCTGTGTTCTTTTGAAGGGTCGGATAAGGATAACAATCGGGCCACTGTTGTTGTCAATGCTGTTCATGCAAACGGCATGACAGTAGATGAACTGGAAGCGGATGCAAAAAAGCAGATCGCCTGCTGTATGATTGAGACAAAAGAAATACGATATTGCGTATACCTAACCAGATCCTCTTTAGTGACAGCCTGGCTTGCTGATGACGGAACCCTTTACAGGCTTACTGCAAATATTGAACCCAAAGATGGAATGCGCTCGGAGAAGCTGATCGGCGATCTCCATCAGATTATGTGCAGACTCAGGCTGGTTCATAAGGACGAGCTGGAGCAGAGCAGAACGTTTGCTATGCCGGCAGACGCCAATTACGCAGATGAGGACCCTGTTTCGTTCCAGAGCGCAGAGTTTGAGCGGATGGTTCGCGCTGCCATGAACAGGGGCGAGGAAGAATCAATCTATCCCTCTGAATTGGAAGCAATCGAGAACATGAGTATTCGGCGCGGAACCATGCTGTTTTCTCGGGAAATACAGTACGGATCGGATGATAAACAGCTGGGCGTCCTTGACCTTGCGGACCTGAAGCTGTTTCCGAATCTGTTCTACCTCAACATTACGGACATGACCTGTGCCGGTTTCGAGACGCTGACGGAACTGGCTGAGCTGCGGCGGCTCATCCTGATCCGCACAGGGCTAAGCGATTGCGGCTTTCTGTCGGGTATGACGCTGCAGAAGCTGGACCTGGCGGGAAACAACATTGTTGACTTTGCGCCGCTCACGGAAGTCAAGGGCTTGAAAGAGCTCAACGTGTCTTACACGGGTTTAGACTCGCTGGCCTTCGTCAGGAATATGGATCTGACCGAGCTGGTAACAGCAGGCAATCCCATATCCGATTTGGAGCCGATTTCAAATATGTTCGGACTAAGCTGCCTATACATCCAGGACACAGATATCGGCTCGCTGGATGCGCTCAGGAATCTCAAGGAACTCAGAGTGCTGTATATTGGCTCCCCAAAAGTTGATATCTCTCTGGAACCGCTGTATGAGCATGAGAATTTGGAACAGTTTTTTTACTGGGGGGCCCTCAGTGATACGGACAAGCAAAAATTTGAAGGCATACTGTGGTAAGAGAACGAGTCGTAAAAAAGAGATTAACGAAGGAGGAACATCAGATGAAAAGATTGACTGCATTTGTTCTGCTGTTATGTTTGAGCTTTTCTTTGTTCTCAGGCTCGGCCTGGGCAGTCGAAGAAGCTCCGGCTGAGACCCCGCGCGATATATCGACATGCACGATCTATACAAGACCAAAAGATGAAACTGCTTTCCATGCCCCGTCTGCCCTGATCATGATATATGACGGTGATAAACTGCTCAGAAACAGTTATGATTATCGGATAAGCTCATATTCAGACATTCAGGACGATGGTTCTTTGGTTATCACGGTTACAGGCATTGGTGATTATTTCGGCTCCATCGATGTTCTTGCTGCATTGAACCGCGTAGACCAGCCCTTACTTGTTGACGGTGTGCCGCAAGGCCCGATCGTTTGCGGCGAGTCTATAACGATAGAGGCAAGTGGGATTGGGGAGATACAGTTTAATTCCGACAATCCGGCGATTGCGGAGGTCGATGCGGAAGGACGGATATATGGTACAGGCGCAGGAGTCGCAACGATTACGGTTTCTGCATCCGGAAATCAATACTATAAGCCGGCTGAACGGTCAGTTACAATCAGAGTCATTAACCCTGGGAAGAAATCTGATTTACCAGATAATCAGAATGACGCAAGCGTGATCGACAGAGATATGGACACATACATCTCCAATCTGTTTTTGCTTTGGAACTATTTGAAATCCAGCGGTTCAATTCAGCGCCTGACAACCGGAGACGCGCTTCGATACTATGAGGATGCCAGACAGTTAGAAGAGCTCAGGATCATGATTGAAGCCCGCAACGCGGACGCGGCCAGAAGAACAACAGAGCGTGTCACGTGCTGTAAGCAATGCGGAGAGGAAACTGTTACAGACAGCCAGATCTGCACAAGCTGTGGGGAGCCACTCCAGGCGGTGGATGGGAAATGGGGCAAATGGAGCGAGTGGATGCTTACACCAGTCAGAAGTACTACAGTTCGAGAGGTCGAACGACGGCAGGCGTTGGTTGGATACAAGATGTTCT
>Ga0310695_10006031_pt1 | contig 20465 bp, 18 predicted proteins | sample RumenRJG_04DNA_FD_203882 | JGI IMG/M metagenome (GOLD analysis project Ga0310695, IMG submission 203882) | Bovine rumen microbial communities from Lethbridge, Alberta, Canada - RJG_04 (v2) (version 2) | ecosystem: Host-associated > Mammals > Digestive system > Stomach > Rumen | place: Canada...
GAACCTGTATATCCGACAGGGCTCCTTCTACTGAAACGGGTAACAAGAGATCACACACAAAACACACCCCTTTCCGAATTCCAAAAATACAACATCTATGAATACAATATCAGAGATGTCTGCTGAAACTAATCTCACAAAAGAAAATCTTGATATTATTTTTCGGGAACTCGGGAAACAATATCGGAAACTTGTCAGAAAAAATGTTCCTGCGGAATTGACTGTCGTAGGCGGAGCGGCGGTTTTAATTTCATATGGATTCAGAGACATGACTAATGATATCGATGCTATTATACAAGCCGGATCTGCAATGAAAGAAGCAGCAGATATTGTAAGGGATAAATTTGGATTAGGAAATGGCTGGCTCAATTCTGACTTTGTTCATACCAGTTCCTATACTGATAAACTTGCTTTTTACTCTGTTCCATATAAGACCTTTTCCAATGTATTGTCTGTCCGGATTATTACAGGAGAATATCTTATTGCGATGAAATTAAAAGCAGGAAGAATTTACAAAAACGATATCTCAGATATTATTGGCATTCTATTGTTTGAACGTAATAGAGGTAATTGCATTTCATTAGATCATATTATGGCTGCATCCCAAAAGCTTTACGATAATTGGGAGAATATTCCCGAACGCTCCAGAAATTTTATCATATCAGTTTTCTCAGACAATGACCTCGAAGAACTTTATGGGATATATCGAAATAATGAAATAATTGCCTCTCGGCAATTGGATGCTTTGGAAGTTAAATATCAGGATATTCTTACAAAAGATAACGTTAATGATGTTTTGGAAGCTTTATTGAGAAAAAGATAAATCGGTGTTTGTCATAGGGGATAGGCAATAGGATATAGGGGATAGTGTGGTTACGTTCATGAGGATATTACCCTCACTATTGCCTATTGACTATCTCCTATTCCCTATGATAAATTCAAGCTTGAAGTATTCAATTTTGTTAATCTTCGTTTACATTAAAATATTACATTTTATTTCTTAAAATTTTTGCCAGAAAAATAATCCTGATATATCAGCTGGAATCTATGCATATTTTTGTCTTATATTAAAGAAAAATCCGGGAGTATTATCTGCCGGATTTTTCAAATAATTTAATGTTCAGGTTCAGATCTTATTTTTCACTGTCAAGGAATTTGTAGATGACAGCTGCCAGGACACCGCCGACCAGCGGGGCACAGATGAAGACCCAGACGCATTTCAGCGCATCGCCGCCCATGAAGAGGGCCGGGCCGAAGGAACGGGCAGGATTGACGGAAGTGCCGGTGAAGAAAATGCCCAGCAGGTGAACCAGTGTCAGGGACAGGCCGATCACAAGTCCCGCAACCTTGCTGTACTTTTCTTTGGAAGTCACACCGAGAATGGCCATAACAAATACACAGGTCAGGATGATCTCGACCAGGAAGGATTTGAAAATGCTGCCGTCATAGAGACCGTTGGTCCCAAGTCCGTACTGTTTTCCGGTAATGGCAGCCAGCAGGCCTGCACCGGCGATGCCGCCCAGGAACTGGGAAACAACATAACCGCCGAAATCTTTCGTGCTCATTTTTCCGCTGCAAAGCATAGCAAGGGAAACTGCCGGGTTGATGTGGCAGCCGGAAACATTGCCGATAGAGTAAGCCATGGCGACAATGACCAGACCGAAAGCCAGCGCGGTGATAAGGTAAGCGGCGTCGGCATTAGCCGTACAACCGGTGACCGCTGCGGTACCGCAGGCAAAAAATACAAGAACAAAAGTACCGATAAATTCAGAAATATATTTTTTCATGTTTTTCCTCCAAAACATTTTAAAACTGCACCGAATTATATCATTCTTCGTTCTGAGTGCCAGCACTTTGTTATCTTTCGCCGAAATTTCCTGATCCCTTTTGCCTACCCGGGCGGTCAAGACAGAATTCAAAGCCTGAAAACGGATTTTTATATACAACAGGAGCTTCCGGAAACCGAAAGATAAATTTAACAAAGCATAGAATTTGGTATATACTTGTCTTCGCACCACAGCCGTTAGAGCTAGCAAATCCGATTCCCGGCTAAAGAAGTGCAAATGGAGTGTGAAGATATGACAAGTGAAGTGATTCTTGGGCTGCTGATCCCTTTTATCGGGACAAGTCTCGGGGCAGCGATGGTATTTTTCTTCTCAAAGCAGATATCCGGCAACCTGCAGAAGGTCTTTACAGGATTCGCAGCCGGAGTGATGGTCGCAGCGTCCTTCTGGAGTCTGCTGCAGCCGGCAATGGACAGCAGTGAGCACATGGGGAAACTGGCCTTTGTTCCCGCGGCAGTCGGTTTTCTGCTGGGGATCGGGTTTCTGCTCTTTCTTGACGAAGTGACCCCTCATATGCACATGGACAAACAGGTTGAGGGTCCGCAAAGCAAACTAAAGCGGACAACCAAACTCATCCTGGCCGTAACACTGCATAACATTCCGGAAGGAATGGCTGTCGGCGTGGTATATGCGGGCTGGATGGCCGGTCATGCCGGTGTCTCACAGGCAGCCGCACTGGCGCTGGCTCTCGGTATCGCGATCCAGAATTTTCCGGAAGGAGCCATTGTCTCCATGCCGCTGCTTGCCGAGGGTATGCCCAAAGGAAAAACCTTCTGGTACGGTGTGATGTCCGGCGCTGTTGAACCGATCGCGGCTCTGGTGACCATCCTGGCTGCGAGCGCTGTTGTACCGGTCCTGCCCTACCTGCTGGCATTTGCGGCAGGGGCTATGTTTTATGTCGTTGTGGAAGAATTGATCCCGGAAATGTCCGAAGGTCAGCATTCCAATCTGGGAACCATTGCTTTCTCCTTCGGATTTGTTCTGATGATGATCCTGGATGTGGCACTCGGCTGATCAGCCGGATATGATCATGAAAAGGATCCTGCGGTACGGCATCCGTGCCGCAGGATCTTTTTATTTATTCAGTAAAAATCACGGGGCAGATTCGGCCGTCCCGGTCCGGGTCAGCAGAATCTGTTCCGCTCATATGTCAGTCAGTATATTCCTGAATTTTCTCACGCAGAAGGGTGTTTTCGATCTCGAGCAGTTCGCAGGCTTCTTCCAGGCGTTCGATTTCCTGACGATAGTCTTCAAGAACAGTTTCGACTTCCGGATCAACCTCAGGCAGTTCTTCGAGCCCGGTTTCTTCGGTTTCTTCATTTTCCGCATTTTCCAATGCCAGAGCATAGCGGGCTTCCGCTTCATACTGAACCTCATCGAGATATTTCTGGAGAGAATTCTTTTCGGTGAGCAGTTCCTCATAGGTCACGGTAAGTTCGGTATACTGTTTCTGCAGCTCTTCCAGTTGGGTGGCAAGAGCAGCTTTTTCGGATTCGAGCGTTTCGAGCTGCTTCTGCATTTCACCGATCTGACTGTCTTTCGTGTCCGTCGCGGCTTTCAGGTTTTCCTCTGCAGTGGCGGCAGCCGCATCCAGGTTGGTTTGATGTTCAGCGGTCAGGGATTCGATTTTGCCTTCAAGCTCTGACAAAGCGGCATCCTTTTCGGCAACCATGGCGTCATAGCTTTCCTGTGCCTTCGCAGCAGCTTCTTCAGCCTGCCCCTTCAGCGTTTCCAGCTGTCCCTGTACATCGGCGAGGGCGGCATCCTTTTCGGCGACCATCGCGTCATAGCTTTCCTTTGCCTTGGCAGCAGCTTCTTCAGCCTGACCCTTCAGCGTATCCAGCTGTTCCTGAACATCGGCTACAGCTGCATCCTTTTCAGCAACCATCGCGTCATAGCTTTCCTGTGCCTTGGCAGCAGCTTCTTCAGCCTGACCCTTCAGCGTGTCCAGCTGTTCCTGGACATTGGCTACTGCAGCATCCTTTTCAGCAACCATCGCGTCATAGCTTTCCTGTGCTTTGGCAGCAGCTTCTTCAGCCTGACCCTTCAGCGTATCCAGCTGTTCCTGAACATCGGCTACAGCTGCATCCTTTTCAGCAACCATCGCGTCAAATTTTTCCTGAGCTTCGGAAAGAAGGGCATCCTTGGCTTCGGTGACGGATTTCAGATTCTCTTCAGCATCAGCCTGGAGAGCTTCTTTTTCAGCGGTAAGCGCTTCAATTTTGGTTTCCGCTTCTGCAATCAGAGCGTCCTTGGTCTCGGTCAACGTATTCAGTGCTTCTTCAGATTCCGCCTTCAGCGTCTCATTCGCTTCGGTGAGTTTCGAGAGCTGGTCCTGCACATCAGCGATCACAGCATCCTTTTCTTTGGTAACAGAGGCCAGATTGGTTTCCGCCTCACTGATTTTTGCCTGCAGCGCTTCTTTCTCCGTATTAAAAGCGGCGGTCAATTCATCGATCTTTTTCTGACTGCAGCCGGCAAGACAGACAACAAGTGCTAAAAGCAAAACAACAAGGGATAATTTTTTCATTTTTCCTCCAACATTATCTGATCAACCGGCTCCTGACAAAGGGAGGGACGATTGATATAAATTAAGCGCATGTCAATTCCGGGATAGAAAAGCTGACGCTCAATGTTAATGGTGCAGTTTCAATGCCAAAATGGAAAGAATTCCCAACAGATCATCCTGCCAGTCGTCTGATTCCCAATCAATTCCGATCATCCGGTAATTGTTCTTGCCGATCCGCAGCCGTTTGCTGACCGCGGGCAATTCGCGATGGTCCGCGTTTGCAGGCAAAGGAGGAAATTTCAAAACGATGTCATTGCCCTCTTTGACAACCGCGCTGAGTCCGATCTGTTCGGCAAAGATCTTCACACGGATCTGGAAAATAAGATTCCGGATCGCAGCCGGGAGCGGCCCGAAGCGGTCGGTAAATTCAGCATCCAGCGTATCCAGGTCCTCTTCTTTGCTCACAGAAGCCATGCGCCGATACAGCTTGATGCGGGTCTGATCATCCTCAATATAGCTTTCCGGAATGCCGATATTGAGCGGGAACTCCACCGTGATCGGATTGAAAAGGTAAGCCATTTCACGGGTGATCCCCATATCTTCATCGGAGACCTCCACACCTCTGATATCCCGGACATTGCGGACCGCCTGGGCCAGCATGCGGGTGTACAGGTTAAACCCGACAGAAGCGATGGCCCCATGCTGGCGGCTGCCGAGAATCTCACCGGCGCCGCGCATTTCCAGGTCGCGCATGGCGATCGCATACCCTGCCCCAAACTGTGTGTTTTCCGCGATCACCTCCAGCCGTTCTATGCCCGCATCCGTCGGTTTTCCCTTCTGCCGGAAGAAATAGGCATAAGCCCGCTGGGAGGACCGGCCCACCCGTCCGCGGATCTGGTAGAGCTGTGCCAGGCCGAAGGTATCCGCGCGGCTGACGATGAGCGTGTTGGCGTTCGGGACATCCAGCCCGGATTCGATGATGGAGGTGCACAGCAAAACATCCAGTTCGCCTTTATAAAACTGGTCCATCACCGCACTGAGCTGTTTTTCCGCCATCTGTCCGTGAGCCACCCCGATCCTTGCTTCAGGCACCAACCGGTGGAGATAATCATTCATAGCATAGATGGACTGGACACGGTTATGGACGAAAAAGGTCTGTCCGTTCCGCTCCATTTCTCTGGTGATAGCCTGCCGGATAAGCTTTTCCGAATAAAGCCCGACATAAGTCGTGACCGGCACGCGTTCATAAGGCGGTGTATTGATGTTGGAGATATCGCGCACCCCGGTCAGCGCCATGTAAAGCGTGCGGGGGATCGGGGTTGCCGTGAGCGTCAACACATCCACATGTGCCCGGAGCTTTTTCAGATATTCCTTTTGTCTCACCCCAAACCGCTGTTCCTCGTCGATCACCACCAGGCCGAGATCTTTAAATTTCACATCTTTGGAAACCAGACGATGCGTCCCGATGATAATGTCGATCTCACCGCTTTCCAGTTTCTTTAAGATTTGATTCTGCTCCTTTGTGGTGCGGAAACGCGAGAGCATTTCCACATTGACCGGATAGGCAGCAAAGCGCTTTTTGAACGTCTCATAATGCTGCTGGGCCAGAACAGTCGTCGGCACCAGGATCGCCACCTGCTTGCTGTCGCAGGCAGCCTTGAAAGCCGCCCGCAGGGCGATCTCCGTCTTGCCGTATCCCACATCCCCGCAGATCAGGCGGTCCATCGGACGCGGACTTTCCATGTCTTCCTTGACTTTCCGTATGGCAATTTTCTGGTCTTCCGTCTCTTCGAAGGGGAAAGCTCCTTCCAGGTCCTTCATCCAGATGCTGTCTTTGGAAAAAGCAAAGCCCGGTGTCACCTGGCGTCTGGCATAAAGATCCAGCAGATCATTGGCGACTTCCAGCACCTTTTCACGCACAAAATTCTTGGAATTCAGCCAGTCTTTTGTCCCAAGCCTGGTGATTTCCGGATTTTTTCCGTTCGGCCCCACATAATTGGAAAGCCGGTCCGCCTGATGGACCGGGACAAACAGCTGATCGCCTTCCGCGTAATTGATGCGGAGAAAATCCTTTTTGACCCCATCAATGGTGCGGGTGACCAAGCCGTCGTAAATGCCGATGCCGAAATCGACATGGACCACATAATCGCCCTCTTTGAGATCGGCGAAATATTTTTCGGGTGTATCGATGGCTTTCCTGGTGTTTTTGCGCGGGACAGGCCGCTCCCATCCGAAGATCTCGCTGTCCGTCAGGACGTAATGCTTCATCCCGCCATCGTCTGTCAGGACAAAACCTTCGGTCAGTGAATCCTCAAAAAAGGCCGGAGCGGTCCTGCTTTCACCTTCACGGGAGGCCTCGCCTTTTTTCCAAAGGTCTTCGATCCGCTCCGCCTGCCGGCTGATGATTTGAACGGGATTTCCGTTTTGTTCAAGGGTCTGCAGAAAATTCAGAAAAGTATCCAGATGCCCGCCAAAACGATCGGCCGGGACAAAGGAATCGGAGAGCCAGGAGCTGTCCGGGACATCCGAACGTCCGAGATCGATCAGCGGGAAATCAGCCATGCGGTCATTCAATTCCGAAAAGCTGATATAAGGCTCCGGATAGTCCGCGTCAAGGGTCCCCATGCTGAGGCTGTCTTTCCGCAGGGCCTCCGCCTCTTCTTCCAGGCTTTCGGCCATCGACCGGATGGCTTCCAGGTCATCGCAGAGGATCAGGGTGCCGGCAGGCAGGTAATCCAGCAGACTGGCCGGTGTTTCATGGATCAGCGGCAGGTAAAAATCCCGCGGGGAATCCGGCTGGATCTCCGGTGCAGATTTTTCCGGGAAGATCACCTCTCCGGCGGGAGGGATCAGTACTTTTTGCAGGGGAACGATGTTGCGCTGAGAAGCCGGGTCAAAGCGGTGGATGGAATCGATCTCATCGCCAAAGAAATCTATACGAATCGGATAAGCTTCCGAATGCGGCCAGACATCCAGCAGTTCACCGCGCCGCGAATACTGGCCCGGTTCCAAAACGGCTTCGGTGGCTTCGTAACCGGAACACGCCCAGATCCGCAGCAAACCGGTGGAGGAGACTTCCTGCCCCACACGGAGCGTCTTGACTGAGCGGATAAATTCCTGACGGCTGAGCGTCCGCTGCATTACCGCACGGATGGGTGCTGCGATCAAAGGCGGTTTCTGCGGTTTATCGGTTCCCGGCAGCAGCAGCCGTGTGAGCTGCGTCAGGGTTTGGATCCGGTCATGGCGCACCGACATGCTCCATGCGGCATTTTCATAAAAATGAGGTTCCGGAGCGGGAAAATGGAAACGGTCCGAATGCGGCTGCCAAAACCCGATCTCATCCACAGCCAGCAGTGCCTGTTCCGGGTGATCGGTCAGGTAAAGGACAGGCCGCTCCAATTCATCATACAGGGCAGCTGCCGTCACATAACGGGCGGACCGGAGCAGTCCCAGTGACCCGAAGGCAGAGGGCTCTTTGTCCCGGATGCGCTCACAAACAGACTGAAAGGCGCTCAGTCCTCTGATCCGGTTCAGCATCCTCAGCCCTCCACACGGCCGTTATAATGATTCATGCAATAGGTATATCCCTGTGTAACAAAATCCAGCACACAGGAAGAGGCCTTGTCCAGCACCGCCGGCAAGATCTCACTGTCTTCTTTCGAGAATTTGTTGAGGACAAAATCCACCACTTCCATCTGGCCGGGCGGATGTCCGATGCCGCAGCGGAGCCGGCAGAAATCCTGGCTGCCCAGCTGCGTAATGATGGATCCCATTCCCTTCTGGCCCCCGTTGGAGCCATTCGGGCGGACCCGCAGTGTCCCGAAGGGCAGGTCCATGTCATCATGAACCACAAAAAGACGCTCCTGCGGGATCTTGTAATAGCGCATCAGCGGGACGACCGCCTTTCCGGATTCGTTCATATACGTGATCGGTTTGGCAAGCAGCAGCTTCCGGCCCTCATAAGGAACGGTCGCAACCAGTGCCTTCTGCTGTTCCTTTTCAAAGCGCACATTCAGCCGCTCCGCCAGGCGGTCCAGCACCATAAAGCCGAAATTGTGACGGCTTTCACGATATTCCCGCCCCGGATTTCCCAGTCCGGCGATCAGATACATCTCGCCGCCGGCTTTTTCCTCCTGTTTTTCACGCTGTGCACGAATGGCAGCGAAAAATTGATCCATATCCACCATGTTGATTTTCAGTCCTTGTAATGATATTTTCGTAAGTCCAAAATAATTTTGATCAGCAGCGCGATCAGTATTCCCGCCAGCAGCATGAAGAAGATAAGCCTTCCGAGTTGATGCAGGTCAATAATATAGGGATTGGGAGCCAATCCCGCCGCGGCTGTGTTTTCCATAAGCGTATCGTTCATTTTCTGCTGTTTTTGTCACAGGATGACCGGACAGGAGCTATCCGCTAAAACAGGCTCAGCTTCTTTCCGACTTCATAAAGCGTCTGGAGCGCATAATAATTCCGCCAGTTCCAGGCCTCAATGGAAAGATGGACATCATCCCGGTCCGGATCAAGCCCCTGGTTCGGCAGGTATTGAGAGATCGCCCAGAAATTATAGAAGGGTATGTCAAAATCTCGGGCAGCCTGTGCTGTCGTCTCATTGATGCTGTTGTCCCCTTCCACATTATCGGCTTTGGAAGAAAGGATCGGCAGTATCCCGTGATCCAGAAGGGTCCGGATGATCTCGGAAAGATATTCATAATAGACATCCATGCCCACGCCCGGGATCCAGTTGGAGCCCAGGTTGACAAACATGATGGAAGGATTGTTCACTCGGATCTCGCAGTCAAGTGCGGATTCTCCCTGTTCGCAAACATAGGGATCAGCCCAGATGTTGGTCATCGCGGAGGAGACACTTAATCCGGCATGAACGGAATAGCTGATGGTATCAAAGGACCCCTTGAAAAAGTTAATGGCATCGACCAGATATTTATCTTCATCAGCCAGGCTGTAATATTCCGTGTCGTAAATACCCATAAAAACGCCGGATTCCGAATGGCAGTCCCCGATGCGGGAGACATAATGCGGATTTGTGCCCAATTCCTGGACACCGTACCAGTAAATGTCCGCAGCTGTGTCTGAAATGGTGGGGACGACCGGCCATTGCCGCCATTGGGAGGCCGGGGGGCGGTTGTCCGGCGTCGGATAACCGGGTTCCGGGGTCCGCGTCACGAAATGCCCGACCTTCCGCGTTTCCACCGGTACAGGAGTTGCGTCCGTTTCCGGAGCAGTCGTTGATTCCGGAACAACGATCATCTCCGGTTCTTCCGGGACCTCCGGCGTGGCGGTGGGATCAAAAAACAGTTCAGCTGTCGGGGTGACGGTCGGTGTTTCGGTCGGCACTTCAGTGGGAAGAGGTGTTTCCGTCCACTCGGCCTGCACCGTACTGTGGATCGAGGTGGAAATCAGCGCCACCTCAGTCGCCAGGCGGATATCATCCTTATTCTTTCCGGGCGTGTTGCAGGCTCCGAGCGTGAACAGCAATAAGATCATTAATAAAAACACATTCTTCATAATGATTATTTTACCGTAAATTTAAAACATTCGCCAACAGTCGGGAATCTATGAAAAAACTGGTTATTTTAAAGTGAGTCAGCGACAACAGGTCACATTGACTCAATGATTATGGAACAATCAATTCTTCAGCGTCAAATGCACAAATAAGAATAATTTATCATCCCCAAACGGTTTCTTATGGTAGAATGATTGGCATCTTTATCATTCCAATTCAAAAAAGCTTATGACAATAACATTTTCAGATTTCATAACACAATTTCTAAGCAATCCGCCGTTTACCATTACGGTCCTGCTCACGCTGGCAGTAATTTTTGTCAACGGCTGGACGGATTCCCCCAACGCGATCGCTTCCTGCGTGTCCACAAGAGCCATGCATCCGCGCAAGGCTATCCTGATGGCGGCAGTCTGCGATTTTCTCGGGATCGTGATCATGACAGCTTTCAACGCGAAGGTTGCCGAGACGATCTATAACATGGTGGATTTCGGCGGAGATGCACAGGACGCCCTGATCGCGCTGTGCGCGGCAATGGTGGCGATCGTCACCTGGGCAGTCGCCGCCTGGTTTTTCGGGATCCCGACCAGTGAAAGTCACGCGCTGATCGCCGGGATCTCCGGTGCAGCTATCGCATTGCACGGGAGCTTCAAGGCCATCAACGGTGCAGAATGGGTCAAGGTCCTCTATGGGCTTATCCTTTCCTCTGTCCTCGGGTTCGGCATCGGATACCTCGTGACAAAGCTCATCACGGAGATCTGCAGAGACATCGAACGGCCGAAAACCATGAAATTTTTAAAAAACGCGCAGATCTGCGGCGGGGCGGCCATGGCCTTTATGCATGGCGCGCAGGACGGACAGAAGTTCATCGGTGTTTTCCTGCTCGGCGCGTTTCTCGCAAAGGGCAACCCGAACGTGGAAAGCTTCACGATCCCGCTGTGGCTGATGCTCCTCTGTTCGCTGACCATGGGCCTCGGGACCTCCATCGGCGGATACCGCATCATCAAAGCGGTCGGGATGGATATGGTCAAACTGGAACCTTATCAGGGCTTTTGCGCGGACAGCTCCGGCGCGCTCTGCCTGCTGATCTCCACGCTGCTCAGCCTTCCGGTAAGCACAACGCAGTGCAAAACCACTGCGGTCATGGGCGTAGGCGCCGCCAAACGGCTTTCGTCCGTAAACTGGAGCATCGTGAAAGAAATGATCCTGACCTGGGTGCTGACCTTCCCGGGTGCGGGTCTGATCGGATTCCTGATGGCAAAAGCCTTTATGCATATTTTCTAAATGGGAGTTGGTATCATGTTTGGAAACAACAAACGGGATTCTTATTACTTTGACAGCTTTGTGGCTCAATGCCGTTTCAGCTGTGAACTGACAAAACGAACTGCGGAATTGCTGCAGAACTTCGAATATGGGGAAGTCAAGAACAATCTGATCGAACTGCACGGCATTGAGCATGCCGCGGACCAGGTGCAGCATGACATCATGGAGCACCTCATCAAGGAATTCATCGCCCCGCTGGAACGGGAAGATATCGTCCTGATCGCAAGGGAACTGGATGACCTGACCGATTGCATCGAGGACATTATGATCACCTGCTACGAATACGACATCAAACAGGTGGATGAGGTGATGCTGAAATATATCAAGCTGATCGAAACGAGTGTCGATCTGCTGCTGGAACTGCTCAAAAAGTTCGGCAACTTCAAGAAAGACAACACCATGGGCGGGCTCATCATCGAGATCAACAAGCACGAAGAGGAAGGTGACCGCATCTACCGGGAAAGCATGCATAACCTGTTCGTCAACGAAACTGATCCCAAGACGCTGATGGCGAAAAAAGAGGTTTACAAATGCCTTGAAACCGTCATGGATGATATTGAGGACCTCGCAAACACGGTTGAATCCGTGATCATGAAAAACACATAAAAGCTTACGGGGCACCTGAATCGGGTGCCCCGCAATTTTTACAAAAGTGCCGTTTTCATCCGGCGGGTGAACGCTCCGACATAAGGCGGGGCGTTTTTGCCGTATTCCGCAATGAGCTTGATGATGGCGGAACCGACGATCGCCCCGTCCGCGATATCAGCCATCTTCTTCGCTTGCTCCGGGTTTGAAATTCCGAAGCCGATGGCGCAGGGGATAGTGCTGTTTTCGCGGATCACCTTTACGATCGAAGCCAGGTCCGTCGATATCTCACTGCGTGTTCCCGTGACGCCCAGGCTGGAGACAATATAGATAAACCCTTCCGCCTCCGAGGCGATCTTTGCGATCCGTCCGGCAGAGGTCGGGGCGATCAGTGAGATCAGGTCAACCCCGTATTTTTGGCAGACCGGATGAAATTCATCCTTTTCTTCAAACGGAAGGTCGGGCAGGATCAGTCCATCGATCCCCAGCCGGCTGCAGGAGAAAAGGAAACGTTCGGCTCCATAGGAATAGATCACGTTGGCATAAGTCATAAATACCAGCGGAACATCGATTTCATTTCTGATTTCCGTGACCATTTCAAAAACCCTGTCCGTCGTGGCACCGCCCGCCAGCGCCCGGATGTTAGCTCCCTGGATCACAGGTCCTTCCGCAGTAGGGTCGGAGAAGGGAATACCGAGCTCGATCAGATCGGCGCCATTGCGGACCATCTCACGGATGCATTCCTTTGTCGTTTCAAAATCCGGATCCCCGCAGGTGATGAAGGGAATAAAAGCCTTCCCGTTTGCAAAAGCAGATGCGATTTTACTCATAAATGTCCTCCCCTCTGTAACGGGCAATGGCAGCACAGTCCTTGTCGCCGCGTCCGGAGATCGTGATCACCACGATCTGATCCCGCTTCATCTGCGGAGCGATCTTCAGGACATGGGCAACCGCATGGGCGGATTCAATGGCCGGAATGATGCCTTCTGTCTTTGCCAGATATTCAAAGGCACAGACTGCCTCCTCATCCGTCACCGGGACATATTCCGCCCGGCCGATATCAAAAAGCCAGGCATGTTCCGGCCCGACGCCGGGATAATCCAGCCCGGCTGAAATGGAGTAAACCGGAGCGATCTGCCCGTAATCATCCTGGCAGAAGTAACTCTTCATCCCGTGAAAAATACCGACCCGGCCGGTATTGAGGGTGGCGGCTGTTTCAAAGGTATCGATCCCGCGTCCGGCAGCCTCGCAGCCGATCAGGCGCACGTCTTTGTCTGCAATAAAATGGTAAAAGCTGCCGATCGCGTTGCTGCCGCCCCCGACACAGGCGGCCACAACATCCGGAAGCCGCCCTTCCTTTTCCAGGATCTGCGTTTTGATCTCCCGGGAGATGACGGACTGGAAATCCCGCACGATGGTCGGGAAAGGATGCGGTCCCATGACGGAACCCAGACAGTAATGGGTGTCATCAATACGGCTCGTCCATTCACGCATGGCTTCGGAAACGGCATCCTTCAGCGTGGCCGTTCCGGACTTGACCGGGATCACCTCTGCACCGAGCAGGCGCATGCGATAGACATTGAGTGCCTGCCGCCGGGTATCCTCTTCTCCCATAAACACGACGCAGTCCATCCCCATCAGGGCAGCCGCGGTGGCGGTGGCAACGCCATGCTGGCCGGCACCGGTTTCCGCGATCAGCCTGGTTTTGCCCATCTTTTTTGCCAGCAGCGCCTGTCCGAGGACATTGTTGATCTTGTGTGCTCCGGTATGGTTCAGGTCTTCCCGTTTGAGATAGATTTTCGGACCGCCCAGGTCATTCGTCATCCTTTCGGCGAAATAGAGACGAGAGGGCCTGCCCGCATATTCATTGAACAGTGTCTGCAGCTCGGAACAGAACGCCGGATCTTTTTTATAATGCTCATAAGCCGCTTCCAGTTCAATAACGGCATTCATCAGTGTTTCCGGAATATATTGCCCGCCGTATATGCCGAAGCGTCCGTTAGAATTTTTCATGGTCATCCTTTTCGTTTGGTGTTCACCTTCTCCGGTGAGTGCAGAAAGCGCGTTATCCTCTCACTGCTTTGATAAACGCGGCCATTTTGGCTTCGTCCTTGAACCCGTTGGTTTCAATGCCGGAACTGACATCGACCGCATAAGGCCGGCAGCGCAGAACGGCATCCTTTACATTCCCGGCGTTCAGGCCGCCCGCAAGGGTATAGGGACGCTTGAATCCGCTGAGCAGTTCCCAGTCAAATGTCACACCGTCTCCGCTGCCCGCGTCCAGCAAAATTCCATCGGCAGTGCATGTCTCCGCAGCCGCAAGGTCGGCCTTCTCATGGATCCGGAAAGCCCGGACCAGCAGTTTGTTCGTAAAGCGGCGGAGCCTGGCCAGATAAGCCTCATCCTCCGACCCATGCAGCTGGGCAATATCGATGGTCCCGTTATTGAGCAGCCGGGCGACATTTTCTGCCGGTTCATCGACAAAAACACCCACGGCTGTGATGTCAGGGTCCAGCACGGTTTTCAAATTTGCGGCCTCTTCCGGGACAATGAACCGTCTGCTTTTCGGCGCAAATACAAACCCGATGAAATCAGGCTTGAGTTTATTGGCGGCCTGAATATCTTCGATCCGCCTCATTCCGCAAAATTTTATTTTCGTCATAGCGCTGCCTCCCGGAGCTTTTTCAGCAAGGCGCGTTTGTCCTCCGCACGCATCAGGAATTCCCCGATGAGAGCCGCATCCGCACAAATTTTCTTTAAGGTTTTTATATCTTCAGGACTTTTCACGCCGCTTTCCGCGACATAAATACGGTCAGGAGGGATGCTGTCCCGCAAGCGGGCCGCATTGGTAAAGTCCACAGAGAAATCTTTAAGGTTTCTGTTATTCACGCCAATGATCCCGGCCCCGGCCGCCACAGCCGTCCGGATCTCCTGCTCATCATGGGCCTCCGTCAATGCCGCCAGCCCCAGCTCATCACAAAGCCGCAAATAATAAGAGAGCTCCGACGGATCAAGGATCGCGCAAATCAACAGCACCGCGTCCGCGCCCATCGCCTTTGCCTGATAGATCTGGTATTCACTGACGGTAAAATCCTTGCGGAGCATCGGAATGCTGACCGCGGAGCGGATATCCCGGAAGATCCGGTCCGAACCGAGAAACCATTTGGGCTCGGTCAGGCAGGAAATGCATTCCGCACCGGCAGATTCATACTCCCGGGCGATCTCCAGATAGGGGAATTCCGGCGCGATCAGGCCTTTTGACGGTGAAGCCCGTTTTACCTCACAGATAAAGGAAAGGCCGGACCGCTTCAGCGCCTCAGCAAACCGGGTTCCTCCGCCGGGACCTTTTGCCTCCGCCAGTGCTTTCATTTCCGCCAACGGAATTTCCGCCATATCGGCAGCCACTCTCTGACGGGCATGTGCGGCAAGTTCATCGAGGATGCTCATTGGTTGCTCATCTCCACCAGCTGATCCAGCGTCCGCATGGCAGCACCCGAATCGATCAGCTCCGCTGCCAGCTTGACACCGGCCGCCATGGTTTCAGCCTTTCCGGCAATATAAAGAGCCGCACCGGCGTTCATGAGCACGGCACCGCGTTTCGGACCTTTCTCTTCCCCGTTCAGGATGGCACGGGTGATGGCAGCGTTTTCCTCCGGAGTTCCGCCAATAAGCTCATCCTTCGTACAGCGCTTCAGGCCAAAATCTTCAGGGGTGATCACATATTTTTTGAACCATCCGTCTTTGAATTCGCAGACAGTCGTCGAGGCGCTCATGGAAATTTCATCCAGCTTATCCTGTCCGTAAACTACCATGCCGCGCTTCACGCCAAGATCGATCAATACCTGTGCAAGCGGTTCGGCAAGATACTCATCATAAACGCCCAGCAGCTGCATTTTCGGGCTGGCCGGATTGGTGAGCGGGCCGAGGATGTTGAAAACCGTCCGGAACCCGAGCTCCTTGCGAATCGCTCCGACATATTTCATGGAAGTATGATATTTCTGCGCGAAGAAGAAACACATTCCGACCGTATTGAGCAGTTCCACGCATTTTTCCGGGCTTTGATCGATATTTACGCCCAGAGCTTCCAGGCAGTCAGCCGTTCCGCATTTGGAAGAGGCCGCGCGGTTGCCGTGTTTGGCGACCTTGACACCGCCCGCAGCTGCAACTAATGCCGAAGTCGTGGAAATATTAAAGCTATGCGCATTATCCCCGCCGGTACCGACAATTTCCAGCACGGGCAGATCGGTTTTGACCTTCGTGGCATGGTCACGCATCGCGGCAGCACAGCCCGCGATCTCATCCGTGGTTTCCGCCTTGGCGGATTTGGTGGAAAGCGCTGCCAGGAAGGCGGCGTTTTGGGTAGCGGTCGTTTCCCCGCTCATAATTTCATTCATTACGGCATAGGCTTCATCATAAGTGAGATCGCCTTTGCTGACAATTTTGACAATAGCTTCTTTGATCATGAGTGCATCCTTTTTTTTCCTTCCGTCGGGAAAATAAAAATCCCTGACAGAAGGTTGATCTGTCAGGGACGAATTTCACTTCGCGGTGCCACCCTGATTCATGGCTTTGGGCCATGCACTTAGCGGGATACCAACATATCCCCGGCAACTGACGTATGCCTCCACGTCACAGAATACTCGGCAAAGCCTTTGACTGTGCCCTCCGCGGCCCATTTAACGGTTTGTTTCCTGCCCGGCTCTCAGCATCACGGGCTCTCTGTAAGGGCGTTCACCGCCTTTATTTCCGCATCAACGGTTTTTATGATGATTAGCTATTGTATACACCTGATAACAGTTTGTCAAGAAGTTGGCAAAATTACCCCATTTTCCCATGAGAAAAAGGTGTTAAAATTGTCAGAAGTAATTGTTAGGTATCTGGAAGACGCATGAAAATTAGTCTCTGGTTCATATAATACCTGCCAATATCCGACAAAAGGAGACTATATGCTTAGAATCTATTACGGAGATATCAAGAACGCGATTTATAATACAGACGCATTCTTTGACAATACATATTTGGATAATTGGCTAACAGATGAATTGTCCCTGAAGATAATCAAAGCAATCGACAAAGGCGAAGTCGTCAGTCCCCAACTGATCATTACCAAAGCCTTGGGTCCAATTCCCCCTGTTAAACTTTCCGGAGGGACCAAGACATTACTCCTGATCCGCAACAAACCGGAATTAGTTTATAATGCCTCGACATGTGGCGACAACTGTGCTAAATGGATATTGAAGATCGCAAAAGCCAGCTCAAAAGATATTTTGATCAATTTGCACCATATGATGGATTTCGGCGATGGATCATTTGAAATAGCGGTCGAAAATACCGGAAAAGTTGTCAAAAACATGAAAGAACTCGTGCTCGAAGCAATCCGGTTCATATAAAAGGGGTAAATTATGATAGGGAAACATCAGGTGACCGTTAGTAATGCCCGGATTCGTTTCAGGTTTACAATTGAAAGAAGTGTAACGATATTGCGTGGTGACAGCGCAACCGGTAAAACCACTTTGATCGATATGCTCGCTTCTCATCAGCGCAATGGAATCAGCAGCGGAGTTACGGTTCTGTGTGACAAACCCTGCATTGTGCTGACCGGGTTTAATTGGCACCTGAATCTTTCTGAGATCCATGACAGCATTGTTTTTATCGATGAAGGCGATGAATTCGTCAGATCCTATGATTTTGCCTCCGCGATCCAGAAAACTGATAATTATTATGTGATCGCTACCCGGACAGTTCTTCCCAATATCGCTTACAGTGTCAATGAGGTTTATGGAATCAAAAATGTATCCGGAAACCGTTATCAGGGAACGAAAAGGCTTTTCAGTGAATTTTATCCGCTCCTTGCAAAAGAAATCAATACACCGCTTCGTCCGGATCTTGTGATCATAGAGGATTCGAATGCCGGGTTTGAATTCTTCAATAAAGTTTTTACCGATTTGTCAATTATTTGTATCTCCGCGAATGGTAAATCAAATATTCAGAGAGAAGTTGAAATCTGTAATGCCGAAAATGTACTCATTATTGCGGACGGTGCAGCTTTTGGTTCGGAAATAGATAAAGTGCTGCCATTACGGCGGGTCAAAAATCTTGCTCTGTTCCTGCCGGAATCTTTTGAATGGCTTGTATTACGCTCAGGTGTTTTAAAAAACAACGCTGTTGATACAATGCTGGAGTCACCGGCTGATCATATTGAAAGCAGTCAATATTTCAGTTGGGAGCGTTTTTTCACCGCTTTTCTGACAGCTGAGACAAAAGAATCATACCTGAAATATAACAAAAAGAAATTAAACCAGGCTTACTTACAGTCAAAGGAGAAAGAAGCGATTCTCGCATTGGTACCATACGCAGATTTGCAGCACTCCGCACAAGAGATATAAAAACACTTTGAATCTGCGTATCACGGGTCGAATTTACCTATCCCGGTCTTCTTTTTGAGCTAACCTTCGCCAAAGCATTCCGTCAGATCAAAAGCCCGATATCAGCTTTAGCGGAGGTTACCTTTTTATCACGTCCTTATCACTGCCGTCACTGAATGATCTCGCTCCAATAGCCGTCCGGATCTTCAATGAAGTAAATACCCATAGCCTTGTTTTCAAAGCAGATGCAGCCCATCTCCTCATGGTGCTTGTGCGCAGCCTCCATATCATCCACACGGAAGGCGATATGGATCTCATTGTCGCCCAGGTCATAGGCATCCTTGCCCAGGTCACGCAGCCAGGTCAGCTCAAGCTGATGCTCCGTGACACCATCTCCCATAAACACCAGCTTGAAACTTCCATCCGCTGCTTCCTTTTGCCGGATGACCTCCAGTCCCAAAGCCTCCCGGTAAAAGGCAATGCTTTTTTCAAGATCGACCACGTTGATGTTGTTGTGAGCAAATGTGAATTTCATTTTATCCCGTCCTTTTTATGCGATCGCGCGGTCAATTTCAGCAAGCTCTTCCGGGGAAAAAGCAGTGTTTTCGGCAGCTTTCAGATTTTCGAGGATCTGCCCCGGTTTGGATGCACCGATGATGACGGAGGTGGTAATGCCATCCCGCAGGATCCAGGCCAGCGCCATCTGGGCAAGCTTCTGGCCGCGTTTCTGAGCGATCCCGTTCAGTGCACGGATCTGCGCCAGTTTTTCCGGCGTCACGGCACTTTCTTTCAGGAACCGCCCATCGGTCCGGATGCGGCTGTCCTCCGGGATACCGTTCAAATAGCGGTCCGTCAGCAGACCCTGGGCCAGCGGGCAGAAGGCCACGATGCCTTTTCCGAGCTCCGCAGCGGCCTGTTTCAGTCCGTTGTTTTCGATCCCGCGGTCAAAGATATTGTAGCGGTTCTGGTTCACAACAAAAGGCACCCGCAGCTCCTCAAGGATCCGGGAGGCTTTGCGCATCCGCTCCCCGTCATAATTGGAAAGCCCCACATAAAGCGCTTTCCCGGATCGAACCGCCTGGGCAAGAGCGCCCATCGTCTCCTCTATCGGCGTTTCCGGGTCGGGACGGTGATGGTAGAAGATATCCACATAATCCAGCCCCATGCGCTTCAGGCTCTGATCCAGACTCGCAAGCAGATATTTGCGGCTGCCGTGATCACCGTAGGGACCGGGCCACATATCGTACCCGGCTTTGGTGGTGATGATCAGCTCATCCCGGTAAGCGCCAAGCTCTTCCCTCAGGATACGTCCGAAGTTCGTCTCCGCACTGCCGTAAACCGGGCCATAATTATTGGCAAGGTCAAAATGGGTGACGCCATTGTCGAAAGCAGTGAAAATCAGCTGCTTCATGTTCTCATACGGGAAAACACTCCCGAAATTATGCCAGAGTCCCAAAGAAATCTTCGGCAGCTTCAGCCCGCTGTTCCCGCACTTGACATACGGCATTTCGCTATAACGGTTTGCATTCGCCTGATACATAAATTACGCTCCTGTTTGTTTAGAAACCTATTTAAAAAAAGCGGTGCACATATTGAAATAATATATTTTATATTGTACTGCAATGTAATTAGTATGTTGCACTTTTGCATTATATAATAGGAATTGATGAAAGATTTCTGGTATCTATTCAGCACTTCGAGTCGCAGCACACAGTACAGTTAGTCCGCTCTGTAGTGATGGGGACGGTTCCGGGGTAACCGTCCCCGTTCGCACATCTGTGCAGTCTTTTTGTGCCGGCTTCGCGGCAGCAAAAAGGCAGACCAGGCGTGCTGCGCGGGATAAAAAATCCGCTGCGTGAATCGCAGCGGTCTGTTTCTTCAAAAGGAGCCGAATCTGCCTGAGCTTCTACTCGGTTTCTCCTTCTTCTTCTTGCTTCTTCCTGTATTTTTCATAAGTGTTTTTCAGCTGATCTGTCTCAGATTGGAATAATTCCATTTGTTCCGCATCATCTACATTTCGCAATGTCGAAGCATAACTATTCGAATGATTAATTGCCATGGTGCCCTTTTCTACACCTACCCGGTCATTAATAGATTGATTTGCTTCGAAATCGTTCCACCAATTCCGCATTTCGTCTGGATCCATTTCACCTTTTTCGTCCATAAATTGGTCTAAACTTTGATAAAGCTGGATATCCGTTGAGGCTTTATTTGTCAATTCATAAGACTGCTGCGGTGTCAGGTTCTTTCCGCCTGCTTCTTCCCATTTTCTGCCCACATCTATTTTAATATCAGCGATTCGTTGGTTTATTCCTCTGATC
>Ga0310695_10006032_pt1 | contig 20464 bp, 14 predicted proteins | sample RumenRJG_04DNA_FD_203882 | JGI IMG/M metagenome (GOLD analysis project Ga0310695, IMG submission 203882) | Bovine rumen microbial communities from Lethbridge, Alberta, Canada - RJG_04 (v2) (version 2) | ecosystem: Host-associated > Mammals > Digestive system > Stomach > Rumen | place: Canada...
CAACTAATGCCTCAATGCGCTCAGCCAGTTGTTCGGCTCTTGCCTCAATGATTTGATTATTCTTCTTTATTTCATTATTCATTTCACCATCTCCATGATTTCGTTGATAAGTGTCTGATTCTCCTGTCCGAGGGCAAAGATGCTTTCGGCTATCTCATTAGGTGTGCGCTCGTCAATGACTTCCACCTTATTGGGGTTCTTCACCGAGAGGTCGCAAGCGTCGTCGAGGGTGTTCACATCGAGCGTCCACGAGTGTTCGCTCTCTGCCTTTGTCTGCTGCAGGGTGAGGAACTCCTGCATATCAGCCTCAGTCAGTGGCTGTGTCTTGGTGAAGTGCTTATCCACCTGATAGTACCAAATCTTCTCCGTCGGCTCTCCTTTGGTGAAGAAGAGCACCACCGTCTTCACGCCAGCCCCCGTGAACACACCTGAAGGAAGGTCGAGGACGGTGTGCAGGTTGCAGTTCTCCAACAGCATTTTTCTTATTGCACTGGCATCGCCATTGCTCAGGAACGTGTTCTTGATGACGATGCCCGCACGGCCTCCAGCCTTCAGCATCTTGATGAAGTGCTGCATGAACATATAGGCCGTCTCGGAGGTGCGAATCTCGAAGTTCTGCAACACCTCGCCACGCTCGTTGCCGCCAAAGGGAGGATTGGCCAGGATGACATCCTTGCGGTCGCTCTCCTGAATGGTGGCCAGATTGATGGCCAGCGTGTTGCCGTGCGTGATGTTGGGGGCCGAAACCCCATGGAATATCATGTTCATCGTGGCGATGATGTAGGGCAAGCCTTTCTTCTCTTTGCCAAAGAAGGTATTCTTCTGCAACGTCTCGTGGTCCTTCACGCTCTTGATCTTGTCCTTCATATAGAGGAATGCCTCGCAGAGGAAGCCAGCCGAACCACAGGCAGGGTCATACACCGTCTCGCCTATCTTCGGGTCAACCACGCGGATGATGCTGCGGATGAGCGGGCGCGGCGTGTAATACTCGCCACCATTGCGGCCAGCATTACCCATGCGCTGGATGTTGCTCTCGTAGAGCACCGTCATTTCGTGCTTGTCCTCGGCACTCTGGAAGTGCAGCTCGTCAATCATATTGATAATCTCACGCATGTTGAAGCCCGAGCGTATCTTGTTGTGCAGCTCGCCGAAGATTTCGCCTATCTTATATTCCAGGCTATCGGTCTGCGTGGCCGTGTTCTGGAAGTCCTTGAGGTAGGGGAAGAGTTTCTGGTCGACAAACTCCACCAGGTCGTCGCCACTCATAGCGTTGACGGTATCGAGCACCATACGGCCCGTCTGCGGGTCGCGCTTCTTGGGCGTTGCCCATTGGCTCCAACGATAGAAACCGGACACCAGTCGCTTATAGGTTTTCCCGTCCAGTTCGGCTTCTTCCTCGCGCTCCGTTTCGAGGTCGTCGAGATATTTCAGAAACAGCATCCATGATTTCTGTTCCAGATAGTCAAGCTCGCTACCGCAGCCCTGCTCCTTCCACAAAATCTGGTCAATAGCCTTGAATGTGTTTTCGTACTTCATATTGTCTTTTCGTTTTGTTATCTGTTGTTCTTGATTGATTCATGATTGTTATTGGCTGCAAAGGTACAGAAAAAATATGATACGCGCGATGCTTTTATATAAAAAGATACTCTTGTTCGGAAATATCTTCGTTCTACATTATTTATTCATCTGAGCCATCAGAACAATGGAGCCTGCATGGGTGAAAGAATGTGGGCGCAAATTTGCGCTCACATCGCAAAGGGTCAATATGCCGCAGGGTGGCATAAGGCTTATTCCCGTTTTCGCGCTGACCATTCGGCAACGGAAATGTTCAAGATTAGTTGAATTTTCAACATGAATGAGCAAAATAAACAAGAATGAGCATAAAGATTTTTTTTCAACACGAATTATCATGAATGACCCACGAATTATCAAAAATTTTTTCAGAACGCAGAGACGCAAAGACACAAAGTTTTTTTCAACACGAATGAGCATAAATATACACGAATAAGCATAAATAATTTTTTTCAACACGAATTATCATGAATGACCCACGAATTTTTCATAAATAATTTTTGGATAATTCATGGATAATTTCTGGAAATTCGTGTTTAAAAATATTCGTGTGTATTCGTGTGTATTCGTGTATATTTGTGTTAAAAAATATTCACGGCAGTTCGTGTTTTAAAATAAATATTCGCGTTGGAAGCATGACGGATGGATCGAGAAATCGGATTTAAAACATTGGAAAAAACAAAATAACTTATTCAATTTTGTAACATGTAACATGTAACATGTAACATTAAGCACATTAGCATTAATGCGGGAAATCATCAACGTGAAGTTCGAGCATAAAAAAAGGGGATGCACAAGAATAATGTGCACCCCCCTCGACAAAAACTTAGCCTCACGGCCTTTCGATTCAGAGCTTATGAATAACTTTTTTGGTTAGTGTTCCTGACAATCCTTTTACCTTAATCACATATAATCCTGAAGAGAGCTTCGACGCATCGACGAAGGCCGTTGTGCGGCCCTGGCCGCCCTGCAGCAGCACTCCGTTGGCAGAGAAGAGCTGCCAGGAGAAGGGGTGGCTGTCGGGCGCCTCGATGCGGTAATACGCGTTTCCCTCGGTGGGGAGAATGAAATAGTCGTTGTCTGTCGTCGTTGTAGTGTTGATGTGTGTTGGTTGCCCCCATTGTGGCACTGTTGCGATGGTGGAGGGCCGCATGCCCTGAATCTGCGGCCATCCGTCCGTGCCCCAGCGGACACGGTCGAGATAGGTGACACGGCCGGCATCGACATTCTCTGCCTGGTAGCCGTGATAGAGTATCCAGGTGTTGCCCACGCCGTCGGTGACTATCTCGGAGCAATGGCCCGGACCATACACCTCCTGGCTGGCATTGAGCAGCGGCGAGAAGTTGTCGCCCACAGCCGTGCGGCCGTTGCGGTCGACGTAGGGCCCGAAGAGATTCCTGGAGCGCGTCATCACCAGACGGTAGGTGCTCTTAGCACCCTCGCAGCACGATCCGGCCGAACCGATGAGGTAGTAGTAGCCCCCGCGCTTGTGGATCATCGTCGCCTCGATGAGTCCGCCCGCGATCTTCTGTGGCTCGCTGCCCGGCTTCAGCGAGAGTCCGTCGTCGGAGAGCTCTACGCCATAGATGTCGTGGAACGACCCGAAGAAGAGGTACTTCTTGCCGTCGTCCTCGATGAAGAAGGGGTCGATGCAGTTCTCGATGCCTATCTCGCTGCTGATGAAGAGCTTGTGGGCGTCGTGGAAACCGCCGCTGGGACGGTCGGAGACGGCTACGCCGATGCCGCACTCCCACGTCTTGCCCCACTCCGACTTGGAGTAGTAGAGCACATAGTGGCCGTCGAAATAGTTGATGTCCGGTGCCCAGATGCCGCCGTTGGGCACGAAGTCCATGGGGCGTGTGGCGTCGGTGAAGGCCGTACCGGCATAGCGCCACGTCACGAGGTCTTTCGACCGGTAGATGGGCACGTTGTGCGTGTCTTCGGTGGCATAGAGGTAGAAGTAGCCGTCCTGAGCCTTGATGACCGTCGGGTCGGGCAGGCTCCGCTGGATGACGGGGTTGCAGTACTCGTCAGCCTCCTGTGCCTCTGCGCCCAAAGAGACCATGGCGGCCAGGGCGACTGCTATGCAGCCGCACACTGTCCGACATGGGAGAATACTTATTGCTTTCCTTTTCACCTTATTCATCTTCAATGTTCAATGTTCAATCTTCAATTAATTCGCCGGCTCAAACGAGGTGTGCATATCGGTGGCCAGGAGGCAGAGCGTGAAGGTGTAGCGTCCGCTGACAGAGGGCACCCACTTCAGGTCGCCGCCGTCGTCCTGCAGACGGTACATCGGCAGGCGATGGTCGGTCACGGGGTCGGCATTCTCTACGGGAGCGTAGAAGAACTGGTCGCCCCAGCCGTTGCCTAAGCCTACCTTGATCTCGCCGCCAGCCGTGAACTCGCCCGTCCACGCATAGTAGTAAGGCTCGCGAGCCGATCCCACCATCTCCATGTGGCCAGCCGTGGTGTTGGTGTTCCATCCTACGGAGCATCCGTTGCCGCAAATCCAGATGACACCCGGTGTGGGCAGCTGGACGATCTGCAGCAGGCGGCAGTCGTTGAAGTCGTTGTTGGTGTCGACGATGATGGTGCGCTGTCCCACAGCATCGTTCGTGAACTCGGTGTAGCTACCCTCGGTGACGTATTCCATCTGCTCGCCCACAGCCTGAGCATAGACGGGGTAGGCCTCGTCGGTGGTGGCGATGTGGTAGGAGCAGGGCTTCATGTCGAGCGTTGCCTCGTAGATGCCCGTGCCGAGCTGGCGCTGTGTGAGGCGCTCGGTGGTGACGCTGCCTGTCTCGGTGTCGGTCATGACCAGATTGAGGTAGGCGGGATACTTCTCGTAGCCCGTGCAGGTGAACTCTACGGTAGACACCTCGGGGCGCACGTAGCGCTGCTCGTTGTTGACGATGGAGAGCACCTGAGCCGTCACGCGGACAGCCTCGCCGGGCAGGGCCCAACGGGCCACCATGGAGTTGAGCTCGTCGTGGGTGACGGAGAGTGAGGTCTGCGTGCCCGTCTCGATATAGGCCGACTTCTGGTCCTTCATCGTGGAGGGGTAGAAGCACACCTTGTAGGTCACCACGTCGGAGGCGGAGATGGGGCTCGTCGCCTTGTCCCAGGTGAGGGTGATGGCTGTCTCGTCGGCGATGCCTTTGTTGAGCACGATCTCTTCGGTAGAGCACTTGACGTGCATCTCGTCGGGATAGACGGGAAGTTCGAAGTATTCAGGATCTTCGTTGCAGCTGGTCAGACACAGGAGCAAGCCTGAGAGCAGGAAGAGGCTCTTCGTCTGCCACAAAGATGTCTTGATATATTTTGTTGTCATAGCCATTGAATTGTTTTTGGGTTTGTTAGGTGATGGGTGATGGGTGTTGATGGTTACTGGGTGATGGGTGTTGGGTGTTGGGTGTTGATGGTTACTGGGTGACCCCATCCCCCTCCTTTGGAGGGGTTAGGGGAGGTTACTCTTCTTCGTCGATCACCCAGAAGGGAGCCTCGCGGAGGTTCGGGTTCTTCTCGTACTCGTCGATGTAGATGGGCATCCAGTAGTACTGGCGCTTCCAAACGCGAGTCTGGAAGACGGTGCGCTGGAAGAACTCGCTCTGGTTGCGACCCTGTGCGTTCATACCCCAGTCGTCGCCACACATCTCGGGCAGGTTCTCTGCCTCCATCCAGCGACGGATGTCGTACCAGCGGTTGTTCTCGCAGCAGAGCTCTACGCGACGCTCGGCACGGACAACGCGGCGCACCTCAGCCTGGGTGTTGTCGATGTGGATAAACTCTTCGTCGGTCAGCTCGACGGGGTCGAAGGTGTACTTGCGCACTCCGGCACGCTCGCGGATGCGGTTGACATACTGGATGGCCTCTGCGCGGCGTCCGCCGTCGTCGTAGGCCTCGTTGAGCGCCTCGGCATAGTCGAGATAGGTGAAGGCCAGACGATAGGTGAAACCCTGACGGTCGGTGATGGCACCGGTGAGGTAGTTGTCGAGCACATTGAGGCTCTTGCGCACGAGGTAGCCGTTCTGCGGAGAGTCGTGGGGCGACGATGTCTGGATGTTGTCGCGGCCGTTGAGGAAGAAGTTGTACTTACGGTTGCCGACGGCGAGCCATGATCCGTGGAACGACACGGCGTTGTAGAAACGCGGCTCGCGGTTGCAATACATATTATAGGTACCGCGCGAGGTGACCTCGCCCGAAACGCCTGTGCCATACTCCCACGTGGTCTCGTCGGAGCGGTCGTCGACGACGGTAGAGAAGCCTTCCTCGGTGTAGCCCGAGTTGGGATCGGTGATGGGCAGTCCGTTCTTCATGAAGAAGGCGTCCACCAGGCCCTGATATACGCCCAGACCGTTGCCGCCGCCATACTCACGGACGGAAGCTGTGCGGAGGAAGGTGTCGCGATAGCTGTTGCCCTTGGTGACGGGGAAGGTGATCTCGTGGTTGCCCTCGCTCCAGCGCTTGATGTGGACGTTGTAGGTAGACATGAAGGGGTCGGGCTTGCCGTTCGGTCCCATCTCGACGTAGAGGGCATAGCCAGCCCTCTCAGCCTCGTCGATGCAGAGCTTGCAGGCCTCGACAGCCTTGATCCATTTGTTGTGGTCGTAGGTGGTGTTGAAGATCTGTTCGCCCTTGTCGTTGACGTAGTTGACATACCACTGGTTGCCGTTGACCAGCGGACTGGCGGCAAAGAGCAGCATGCGTGAACGCACGGTGAGCGCCATGATGCGGTTGATGCGGCCATACTTCGACGGGTCGTCGTAGACAGCAGGCAGGGCCATGGCAGCCTCGAGCATCTGCTGGTCGCAATAGTCGACGACATCGTCGAACTTCGACTGGCCCACCATCAGCTCGGAGAGGGTGAAGTCGGTGGGTGCGATATAGTCGGGCTTGAAGGGGATGCCACCGTAGTTCTCGGCCATCTGCCACCATGCGTAGGCACAGAGGAACTTCACCTCGTTCTTCATGTTGTCAATCTCCGACTGCGGCAGTTCGTGGTCGGGCATGGCCTTCACCATGTTGTTGAAGATGTAGCCATGACGGATGTAGCGTGGCATCATGTGCCAGAGGTTGCCACCCCAGGTGGAGTTGATGGTCCACTGTCCCATGATCTTCGGGATGACGCCGCCCCAGTCCCACTGCTGCCAGCGCATGGAAGGCGTGATGTCGTCGGCGAACACCTCGTAGCCATCGGCCGTGAGGGCCCACTTGTCGGGGTTGTGGATGATATTGTAGACATAGCTGAGCCATGAATACACCTTGTCGCGATTGTCGAACACCATTTCGGTGGTCAGCTCGGTGTCGGGTTCCTTGTCGAGGTAGTCGGAACAGGAGATGGTTGTTGCTGCGATGCCACTACCCAGGAAACATGCGACGAGCAAACTCTTTATATTGGTTTTCATATTCATAATGCTTTAATGTTCAATGCTCAATGTTCAATGTTCAATTTTTAGAAATTCAAGTCCATACCGAACATGATAGAGCGGTTCATCGGATACTTCAGACCGTCGTTGGTGCCCAGCTCGGGATCCCACAGCTTGAACTTCGAGAAGCAGAAGAGGTTGTTGCCGCTGACGTAGACGCGCAGGCTCTTCACGTAGAGGCTCTCAAACCAAGCCTTGGGGAAGGTGTAGCCCAGCTCGATGGTCTTACAGCGAAGGAAGCTCATGTCCTTCTTCCACCATGTAGAGCGGCGATAGTTGTTGACGTTGGGTCCGTAGGTGAGACGCGGCCAGAAAGCGTAAGGATCCTGGTTGGAGTCGGTCCAGCGGTCGTCGATGTTCTTGGCATAGCCGTTACCCTCGGTGGTCGTACCGCCACCGGGCAGGAAGTAGGGCTGCTGGCCGATGACACGGTACATGTCGCCCGAGCCCTGGAAGAAGAAGTTGAAGTCGACGTTCTTATAGCTGATCACGGCACCGAAGCCATAGACGATGCGCGGGTCTTCTGTTCCGCCGATATAGCCTTCGTCCTCCTCGGTGATGACACCGTCGTGGTTGACGTCGACATACTTGATGTCACCCGGGTGGAGTGTTACGGCACCCACACCGTCCTGTGTGGGGATGTCAGCCTTCAGCGAGCCGTCGGCATTGAAGTCGTCGGCGGTGAAGAGACGCTCGGCCGTCAAGCCCCAGAGCTCGTTCATCGAACGGCCTGTCTGCGAGCGGTGAGTGCCCTTGAGCACATCGGGCTCGTCCTTCTCGTCGACACGGTTCTTGGCATAGGTGAAGTTGCCGTAGGCCGAGGTGAAGAAGTCTTTGTTCCACTGCTTGTGGAGGTTCAGTGTCAGCTCGACACCGCCGTTGGTCACCTTACCGAAGTTAGCCCACGGAGCCTGGACGAAACCGCTCTGTGTCGGCACGATGGTGCGCTGCATGAAGATGTTCTTACGCTTCTCGCGGAAGATGTCGAAATTGAGGTCCAGCACGTCCCAGAGTCCGAGCTCGACACCGAGGTTGGCCTTCGTGACGGTTTCCCATGTCAGGTTGTCCACACCGATGTCACCCTCGGTGATACCGCTGTACGAGCGTTGTCCGGTGGTGCCCCAGGTGTAGCCCTCCTGGTCGGTATAGAGTGTGCCGAGGTAGGCGAAGCGTCGACCGCCAATGTTGTCGTCACCTGCCTGACCGATGCTGGCACGGAACTTAATCTTGTGGAAGGTGTCCTTCATCTTCTCCATCCAGGGCTCCTCACTCAAGAGCCAACCGATGGCGAACGAGGGGAAGAAACCGAAGCGCTTGCCCTTGGCGAAGTTCTCAGAGCCGTTGTAACCGAAGTTGAACTCAGCCACGTAGCGGTTGTCGTAGGTCAGCGACAGACGGCCGGCGATGCCCTGCTTGCGGTAGTCCTGGATGCTACCGTCGTCGTAGGCCTGCTGGTTGTAGAGGAAGAGGGCGTCGAGATCGAGTTTGCCGAAGCGACGGTTGTACATCAGGTCGGCCTCGAAATAGACGTTGGTGTTACCATATTCTGTGCCCTGCTCTGAGCCCATCGACTCGTCGCCCGTCTCAAACTGCGAATAGATGAGGTTGCCCTCCTCATCGCGGCCCGTGGCGGGGAACACCGTTCCGGGATGGGCAGTGCGGCTGCGGCGGCTGCGGTTCCAGCGGTCGAAGCTGAACAATGCCTTCGCCTTCAGGCCCTTGGTAATCATCTTCAGATCCTGCTCGACACTGAAGAGCGTCTGAATCTTCGACGATGTGATGAAGTCGTAGCCCTGCTGCGTCACCGTCTGCCAGGGGTTGGCACGGTTCGAGATCTTTGGGATGGCACCGTCGCTGTAGCGTGCGGGATGGACGAAGGGCAGTGTGCGGAAGGCTTCGCCGAAGGCATCGTCGGTGTTGCAACGCTGCTTCTTGAAGCGGTTCAGATAGCCACCGATGTTCACGCGCAGAAGCGTGGTCTTCGTGACGTCCATATCGATGTTGGTGCGCAGGTTGAACTGCTGGTTGTTCGTAGCATTGTCAACGATGAGGCTCTTGTCCTGCTCCAGGATGCCGCCCTCCTTGAAGTAGGAGGCCACAATCGAATAGCGCAGGAAGTCGGAACCACCGCTGATGTCGACATTGCCACGAGTGGTATATGAATAGTCTTTTGTGATGGCGTCTACCCAGTTGACGTTGGGATAGAGATCGGGGTCGTAGCCCGAGCGTGTGCGGTCGATCTGCTGCTGGGTGAAGGGCTGCACCATGCCGTCCTGCAGCGCCAGCTCGTTGAGCAGCGTCATGTAGTCGGGAGCATCGAGGAACTTCGGCAGCTGCGTCGGTTCGTTGATGGCATGCTCCAGATGGAAACGCACCTGGGGAGCACCTATCTTACCGCGCTTCGTCGTGATGACGATGACACCGTTGGCACCGCGCACACCGTACATGGCGGAGGCCGAAGCGTCTTTCAGCACCGAGAACGACTCGATTTCCGAGACGTCGACGTTGTTCAGGTCGCGCGCCACACCGTCGATGAGGATGAGCGGGTTGTTGCTGCCCGAGAAGGTGGAGATACCACGAATCCAGAAGTTGGAGTCGTCGTAGCCCGGCTCGCCCGAGCGCTGAATGCCGATCACACCCGAGAGCTTACCGGCCAGGTTATTAGATAATGTACGCGTAGTACCGAAACTGAGCTCGCCGGGCTGGATGGTCTCGATGGCACCGATGATGGAAGCCTTCTTCTGCGAGGCATAACCCGTGACGACGACCTCCTCAAACTCGTTGGTCTCTTCGTCCATCTGGATGTTGAGCAGCTTCGCTCCGTTCACCTTCACCGTCTTCGTTTTGAAGCCGATGTAGCTGAACTCCAGCTCGGTGCTGCTCTTCATCGGAGCCGAAATCTTGAACATACCGTCCATGTCGGATACGGCACGTGTCTCGGTGCCCACCACGGTGATGGTAACACCGATGAGCGGCTGCTTCTCGGCATCGGTCACCAGACCGGTCACCACACTGTTTTCCGACTGAGCCCAGGCTCCTGCACAAACAGTCAGGAGCATCATGGCCAGCAAGCTCTTGAGCAAGCCCGAGGGCCATGATTCTCGTAGAGATTTTTGAAGTCTTTTTCTTGTCATATCCATTCGTTTTTATTCATTGATATTGCGTGCAGTTTTGATGGTGCAAAGTTAGGGAGATTTATCCCATGTGCGCAATATAAAATGAAATGTATCAACGAATGGAGGGTTATATTTTTCTGTTTTGGCTGATTGTCAGCTATTTAGAGGTTCTTGCTGCCCTCCGTTGTATAACGGAATTATTCCTTTTTTCGGCCTCCCAACTTGGTGGGATTGACGCCACGGAGGGTCATTTTTACGGGTAGAATGTGCCCATCCTTGTCAAATTGCAGACGGTCGATGCACGTCACGCGATAGTCGCGGGCCGTCTCGCCTTTCGGTCGGCGATGGTAGACGATATACCACTCGTCGGCCTTCCGTCCGCGTATCACGCTGTGATGACCGGCACCGGTAGCCACAGCAGGGTCTTGCTCCAGAATCTTACCGATACGGCGGAACGGACCTAAGGGCGAATCGCTGATGGCATAGCTGACGCAATAGTCGGGACCGCCCCAGCCTCCTTCGCTCCACATGAAGTAGTAGCGGCCGTTGCGCTTGAGCATGAAGGGGCCCTCGACATAGTTCTCGGGCGTCACTTCCTTGTAGATGGTGCCGTCGTCGAAGGGTAGGAGGCTGAGCAGGTCGTCAGCGAGTCTGACCACGTTGCAATGGCGCCATCCGCCGTAGTACATATAGTATTGGCCGTCGTCGTCGCGGAACACAAACTGATCGATGGGCTGCGCACCGTTGATGATGTCCTGGATGAGCGGACGGCCCAAGGCGTCGCTGTAGGGACCTTCGGGATGCTTGCTCGTTGCCACACCGATGCCGCCCACCTCGCCCTGATGGACATCGTTGGCAGCAAAGAAGAAGTAGTAGGTGCCGTCTTTCTCGATGACCGAGGGAGCCCACATTGCCATCCGTGCCCAACGGATGCTGTCGCTGGTCAAGACGTTGGGATGCTTGGTCCACGACACAAGGTCTTTCGACGAGAAGGCATCGAAGTGCAGCTGATTCTCGTATTCGGCCGAGAAGGTGGGGAATATCCAGCAGGTCTTTCCAAACACCACGGCTTCGGGGTCGGCATACCATCCCTCGAAGATGGGGTTGCCGCTGGTTTTCATTGAACGCTGGGCATTAAGCATGGACCATTGACCGTTAAACATGAGCAGCAATGCTGCCGTTGCGATTGCCTTCTTCATATTTCTCTTCTTTATTTGATTCTGATTTTCTTTCCCTGATAGATATAGACACCGGGAGCCGAAGGCTTGTCGATGCGGAGGCCCGACGGCGTGTACCATGCTTCCCCGGCAGCTGTTCTCGCACCTCGCACCTCGTACCTCGTACCTCGAGAATCGTACCCCGTGCCTCGAGGATCAATCCCCGTAGCCACACCTTGCCTGACGAGCACAATCTTGTCGACATAGGGAGCCTGTCCGTTGTCGTTGCCGAGGGTGATGGTGTTGGTTCCACTGTTCAGGCTGACTATGCCCACCTCCTTGTCGGTCCATCCGCTGACGCGACCATAGCTCACCATCGCTTTCTCTCCGTCGTTCACACTGTGGTACATCTGCTTGTTCTGCTGCGTAAAGTACACCACATGGAGCACATATTCGCCAGCTTCAGGCATTTCAAAACAGAAGGTCAGCTTGTTGTCGGTGCCGTTGCCGATGTTGTTGACATAGCGGCCGCCCGAAGCACGGTTGTCGCTGCCGATGGTCGTCTGTCCGGAGGCGATAGCATATTCGGCCTCCAAGTTGTCGCTGAAGGAGTCTAAAAAGCAGATGCTGATCTGCTCTATCGTGGGCATGGTGCCCGTATCGCAACCGAAGGTGAGCGTGTTCTCTCCGCGATGGAGCGTCACGAAGTGCATGCGCTGATAGGCATGTCCGTTGGTGGCACCATACGTCGTCAGCTGCTTTTCGCCATCGTTGACGGAGAGAAACATGTCTGCTTGCTGCTCAGCACGATAGCTGACCGTGACCAGATAGTTGCCGTCCGACAGAGCTGTATAGTCGAAGGTGGTGTAGTCGCCATCAGAACGGGCTTCGTCGGCTGCGATGACAGCCTGCTCATGATGGCTCTCAAGAAAAGGGCAGATGCCAATCTTGTCGATGTTGGGTGCCGCGCCGTTGGGATTGTTCAGGGCGATGATGTTGCGCCCTTTCGACAGCGCGACGTGCAGGAAGACAACGCCTTCGTCGGCAGTGTTGTCCCATGTGCCGATGTTCGGACAGGTGACGGTCTGCCGCTTGCTGCCTATCGTCACCTGCAGGTTGCGGCTCTGACCGGAAAGATAGTACACCTTCAGCAGCCGCTCGCCAGCCTCATCGCTCTCGTAGGTGAAGCGCAGCTGGGCTCCGTTGTCCATGCCGCCCACATACTGCTCGCCGTTGTTCGGGTCGGTCTCCACACGAGCACTGCCACTACGCTGTGCCTTCTCAGCCTCGAGGATGTCCTCTGTGCCGATACACACCTCGGGCGTGATGGCACAGGCGGCCGAAAGGGCGGTCGAACCACCGAAGGCCGAGCTGGCCGCACCGTAGTTGACATCGCCGAAGCGCAGATTCTCTGCTGCTTTCGTCAGCCAGGCCGAATGGCCGAAGCTCTTCGAGTTCATGTTGTTATAAGCATGGAAAGCGTTGGCAACAAGCCACTGCTGGTATTCGCGCGAGCCAAACTCCTTGGCATACAGTCCGGCATAGCGCATCAGGATGCCCTTGAAACCTTGGAAATCGCCATCAGCGTTCTGGCACACACGCACGATGCCGTGACCGTTGCAGAGGGCACTTCGGGCATAAGCGACAATCTTGTCGGCATCAGTCTTGTACTGTGCTTCACCGTAATGACGGTAAAGAAGCACGGCGGCACCGAGCATCGTGCCCTGATTGTAGGTCGAAGCCCACGTGTTGCGGTCGGTGATGCTGCCGTCGTCGGGGTTCAGCACGACGCTGTCTAACACCTTTCCCGTGCCTGGCTCGTAGAGATACTGTCGCTGGTTTTGGTATAGCTCGCGCGCCTTCTCATAGTAGGTCTCGTCGCCTGAGCCTTGTGCGATGTAGCATGCTGCCACCTCGGCCGGACCGTTGATGCAAGAGTTGGTGCCGTTGCGGTCGCCGTCTTGCTCGGCCCACCTGAGCAGTCCCACATAGCCCAGATAGGCACGCTGCCATATCAAGTCGAAGTTGCGCTTAGCGTCGTCAAGGTAGACCGCTTTTCCCGTGAGCAGATAGGCCCGGGCGGCACAGATGATGAGCCACATCACGTCGTCGTTGTAGTTGAAGCCCCACCAGTCGTAGCCACTCACGATGGTACCGCCGTCCCAACGGTCGCCCACATGATACTTCAGATAGCTGTAGCAACTCTCGAAGATGTTGAGCAGCTGGCGGTCGCCCGTCGCCTCGTAGATGTCGAGGATGCTCTCTAAGGTCTCGGCTTCACCCCATCCGCCGTTGATGAAGGTGCGATAGCCGTTGCCCTTGTCTTGCAGATACTGACGCAGATAGCCGTCGATCATGCGTCGGCGGGCAGCCTCGTCGAAGGCAGTCTTCGCTTCTGTCGCCACAAAGTGCCATGCTTGTGCGGCTCCTAACGAAGGCTTCTGCCCGTCGGCGGTGTTGGTGATGCGCAGAAACTGCTGTTCGCCGTCAGCCTCTTGCGCGCGATACCTTATATTATATAGTGCGCCTCCTTCGTCTACTGTCTCTATTTGCCACGGTGTCCCTTCGGCCGATTGCACGATACGGCCGTCGGCAACGGTCAGATAGAGGCCCGAATAAACATTCTGCAGCAATACGTCGCCCGCTTGCCAGGCATCGCCCTCTTGTGGCGACGGCAGGGCGACTACCGTCCATTGCTGGGCGGGCACATCGGTTTCCGTCCAGATGACGATTGCAGCCTTCGCGTCGAGCGAGGCATTCTCTACAAAGAGCGACTTGTTGCCGTTCGTTTCAGGTACGAGTCGGAACGTACCACTTGGTGCTGCGGCTGCTGTCAGCACGCCACTCGTACACTGCCCGGCCTCGAACGATGCCTGGCAGAGAGCGAACAGCTGTGCGCAAAGCCACAACACGACTAAACACATTCTCTTGTTCATTTCTGTCTGTTATAGTTTTTGATTTTCCGTTTTATACGATTGTTTCAGCGAACTGATTGCACATCATGCCGCAAAGATACGTCATTTTTGCGAGAGTTGCAAGAAAACACACACATTTTTGGCAATTTTCGTCTACTATTCTTTTTTTATTTAGAAATCTTCCCTGACAACCAGTTGGCGGGGTAGGGTGATGACCTTCAGGCGCTCGTACCAGATACGGTCGGAACCGGCAACATGGCGCTGGGTGTGACCGCTGATGAAGTAGTAGGAGGCTGCGTATTCGTCCATCAGGGAAAGAAAGACCTTCTTGATGCGCGAGCACTTCTCGTTGATGGCGTTGTCTAAAGGGTCTGTCAGATGGTTGACACTCTCGATGATTTTCTCTTTGTCCATCATCCTGGAGGTTTCCATGTAGTAGTGGAGCAGTTCGTCGCGGTGGTCGCTGAGCTTTTTAAATTCGATACCCTCAGGGTGATTCAGGAAGAGCAGGTAGACAGCCTTGTGGACAGGTGTCATCTCTATCTCGCGGTTGGCATAGTCGACGAGAAACATCCTGTAGTCGCTGGTGATGCGCAGTCGGCTCAATCGGGCTTTGGCAGCCTCTAAGCGCAGCTCTTCCAGCACGGAAGAGCCGATGGCCCGCAACAGCAGGTCGCTGCGTCCACTGGCTCTGAGTTCAGCGACGAGTCGGCGTATCTCTTGAGCCATCCCTTCGGGTGTCATGAGCTGTTCGGACATTAAGGTTCTTCTAATAATAGGTTCTTCATCCAGGCTCCCCACTTCTCTAACACCTTCGGCTTCTTGGGCATGTCGGTAGCAGTGGGAGTCTTCGGTTCCTCATCCGCTATTTCTTTTGCAGGGGCATATTCTGTCTCATCTGCAGGAGAATCTTCTGTATCTTCTGCAGGTGCATGCTCTGTGATTTCTTCTGCAGGAGAATCTTCTGTCTCTTCTGCAGATGCATGCTCTGTGATTTCTTCTGCTCGAGCATATTCTGTCTCTTCTGCAGGTGCAGGCTCTGCGATTTCTTCGGACGCTGGCTCCAAACTGTCAGCAGGTTCCGGTGCGATAGCGGTTGCAGACTCGTCTGAAGGAGTGTTCTTCAAAGGTTTGTAGAGACGGGGTATCATGTCTTCGTAATGGTTGTCGTTGTCAACCATCTGACTGTCACTCTGGAACGAATCCTCCAAACCGGTAGCCAGAATCGTCACCTTGGCATCTTCGTCGAGCGTGTTGTCCGTAGCGGTACCCCAAATCACGTCGATGTTGGGGTCGAGCTGATCGAAGAAGTCGTCTATCTCCTGCATCTCCCGCACAACGATGGGGTGGTCTTCGCTCGCGTAGATATTGAAGAGGATGCGTTTGGCATTGCCGATGTCATTGCCATAGAGAAGGGGCGAGTCGAGGGCGTCGATGATAGCCTTCTCCACCCTGTGCTTTCCGTTGGCACGGCCCATGGCCATGATGGCTCCACCTCCATTCCGCATGGTGGTCTCCACGTCGCGGAAGTCGAGGTTGATGCTTCCGTCGCTATGAATGGTGATGAGCTCCGATATTCCCTTGACGGCATCCTTCAGGATGTTGTCGGCTCGCAGAAAAGCTTCCTTGATAGAGATGTCAGAGTCGATATAGACGTCGCAGAGCCGCTCGTTGTTGATGATGAGCATCGCGTCGACATTCTTGCGCAGTTCGTCCACGCCCTTGAGGGCTTTGATAATCTTCCGCTTCTTCTCGAAATAGAAGGGGATGGTGACGACACCAACGGTCAGCAGTCCCATCTCCTTCGCCACTTTGGCAATGACAGGAGCCGCTCCCGTGCCTGTTCCGCCACCCATACCGGCAGTCACAAAGACCATTCGGGTGCCGTCAGAGAGCAGTTTCTTGATGTCGTCGATGTTCGATTCTGCCTCGCGCTTGCCCAACTCCGGATTGGCACCGGCACCCAAGCCCGAATCGCCCAGCAATATCTTGACGGGCACGGGAGAGGCCGACAACGACTGGCTGTCGGTGTTGCAGACAGCATACGTCACACCGGCAACTCCCTCGCTGTACATATTCCTGACGGCATTGCATCCTCCGCCGCCAACACCTATCACCTTGATGATGCCCTGCATCTGGTCCTCGATGGGGACAAGGAAGTCTAAAGGCTTGTTTTCTTCGTCCATGGTTCTGATTTTTGGTGCAAAGGTACAATATTTTTTCATTGCTTCCAAACGGTTGCAAGCCTTGCACCGAAAAAAGATGATGAAGCGGCGTAAGATTGGTCATGTGATGACCCGTGCCTGGTCATTTTCTTGGTCAAGTGAAACAATAAAAAAGGTGGCAACCTGCGTTGCCACCTTTACTTAAGCCAAGAGTTTCTTCACGATTTCAGAGATGACGCGCCCATCGGCTTTCCCTGCCAGCTGCTTACTGGCAGTGCCCATCACACGGCCCATCTCCTTCATGCTGGTGGCTCCCACCTCAGCAATAATCTTCTTAACCTCTGCCTCAATCTCCTCCGCGGAGAGCTGTTTCGGCAGATAACTCTCCAGCACCTCCACCTGAGCCAATTCGGCATCGGCCAAGTCCTGACGACCAGCCTGCGTGTAGGTCGTTGCCGTCTCCTTGCCCTGCTTAGCCAGTTTGGCGATAATCTTCAGCGCATCAGCATCGGCCAGCGTGTCGTTGGCACCTGGAGCCGTCTTGGCTTCTAAGAAAACTTTCTTGATGTTGCGCAGCGTCTCAAGACGCACTTTGTCGCGAGCTTTCATCGCGGCCTTGATGTCTTCACTAATTTGATCGAACAGTGTCATATTCTCAATGTTTTATGTATTGTTTCGTTAACGGGCAATCTGCACTAAGGGGGAACCAAGTGCAGTTTCTATCTTAGCGATGGTACTGGTGGTAAAATTATGTCTGCCAGTCAGCCAACGCGACACTTCTGATTCCCGCTTTCCCAGACGATGAGCCAGTTCACGCTGGGAGATATTCTTCTCCTTGAGTATTGCATCCATCCGTTCTGCTATTCCAAAAGACAGTTCAAACTTTGCCTTCTGATGCTCTGGTATCGCAGCCAGACTGTCTCGAAACACCTTGTTCTGTATCATAAGCTTATCAGATATTAAAAGTTGCACTTTGTATGTCGGTAATGATATTCTTCTCTATCGTGACGGTACCATTTTTCTGAGCCTCTATCAGCACCTTATCAAACTTCTGCAGATCCATAACGTATCCACTCAACTCCGTATCTTCTTCGTATGTACGAGTCAACTTGACACCTCCATTGCCAAGTATCAGTATCTGGTCAGATATTCGCAGACAATAGAGCCGAAGTTTGCGTGAATCTATGGAGAGCGCAGCAACATTGTCGCTCATCCTGCCTTCTCTTCGGAAGAAACGCTCCAAAGCCCCCTTGTCGATAATCTTTGCTAAGGCAAGAATGATCGTGTTGTAATCTTTATTGTATGTTGCATTATCCTTGAACTTTAGCATAAATTTCTCAAATTCACTCTCTTTGTTGCCTTCAAAGCAAATGGAGAACAAACTGACATTATCGTTCTGCTCAATGGTCTTTAATGATACTCTATCCATCATCCTTATTTGTTTGCACGATGCAAATATAGCTATTTTTTCTCATAGGTGCTTCACTTTTATGTGAGGTTTTGTATTCTTTTAACACATCATCACCTCTCGGGTCGTATAGGTATAATATAGCAACTCTCCCTTCACATCTTCAGAAGAGATGGTCGCTGGCATCGTCAGCGATAGTCTCTGACAAGCTCAGAAGCCATCTCTGACGAGGTCAGAAACCATCTCTGACGAGGTCAGAAACCATCTCTGACGAGCTCAGAAGCCGTCTGCAACAACTGTGGAGACTGTCTCTGTCAGCGCACCAACTGCCACAGAAAAGGTTTTGTCTGAAAAATAGGCCAACACCTCACCAAACAGCTCCAAATCCCAGTGTTTATCGGCCTTTCCGATGGTGAGGTGTTTCTTCATCACCTCACCAGAGACCCCACCACAGCCCCCACCAACCTTTGCTTCTTATGTGCTGTTGCGACGCTGGGAAGCGTCGCCTCCTACGTTTCGCCCAGATGGTGAGGTGTCTGGTGAGATGTCTGGTGAGGTGTTCCGCAAACACCCCACCATCCGAACCCCGCATTAACAAAGGCTTTTCAGCCATTTTGGTGAGGTGTCGGGGGGCTTTTCTGAACAAACAGATCGTGCAGCCGCCAACGTCGAAATCTTGACAATATCGCAGCCTGCACCGTTCAGCGGAGTCTGTCTGCCTTGCAGGATGATTTGTAGGCGTAGTGGACAAATTTATTTGTTTTATTCCTTACCGACAAACTCGTCTATGGCCTTGATAGCCTTGTTCAGCGAACGCATCTCACGATAGAAGATATAGAAGAATATAGCTAATATGATGGCAATGACAGGGAAATGACGAAGCCAAATCTCGAAGCTTGCGAATGGAATGCCTTTGGCGCTATATGCGTCGAACAAAAACCATACTATCCAGAGAAGAAGAATAGGTATCACAATGTAAGTGTAGAGTTTCTCCCTACGTTTGTAAGTCCTCAGCCTTTGTTGGGTGCTGATTACATCGTTAGCTGCGAGATAGTTGTCGCGGATGGTACTGACATTCCAGAAATTGAAAAAGGCCTCGAAACCAATCGCTATGGCTAAGACAATGATGGGCAGCCATGAACCACCCGCAATGCTTTTTAAGAAATAAACAATCAACGGCAGCAGTGCCAGTTCGGCGACACTTCCCCAAAAACCCATCCGCTTAATCCACGACAAGTGGCCTTTCATTGCCTCTTTCAGCAGGCGGTGGCTGACTATCTCCTGCTGTTCTATACGTTTCTTAAACTCTGCGACCTGACCGCGTAGTTCTTCCAGTTCCTGTAAGTTGTTATTCTGATTATCCATAATTCCTGTTATTTATTCGTTTGACATGTTTTTTAATTCCTCCTTGATACGGTAGAGACGAACAGAGACGTTCTTCACCGTAATGCCCATGATGGCAGCAATTTCTTCGTAACTCATATTCTCTAACCATAACAGAATAATGGCACGATCGAATTGGCCAAGCTTGCCAATACGCCTTCGAAGCATATCCATTTGCCGAGAGTTCTGGTTGCTTGCCATCTCTTCATAGGGGTTGATGTCCATAGTCAGCGGCACAATCTTATGTCGCCGTTTCTTGTGGTCGAGCGAGATGCACACGTTCAGGCTGACGCGATAGATCCAGGAGCGCACATCGCAGCGACCCTCAAACGAGGGCAGGCTTTTCCAAAGATTGATAAGCACATCCTGGAACATATCGGCCACCTCGTCCTGGTCATTAGAGAACATGTAGCACACGGTGTAAATCGTGCCTCGGTTCTTTCTGACTATTTCTTCAAATTCTCGTTCTAAATCGTTCATTCTTTCTTCTTTTTTTAATTCGTCATCTGATAGTTAGTCACACTAAGAAGGTAAAAAACTACAGAGTCGTTCAACTTTTTTGCAAAGATAGCCATTTTTACCTATTATCTTTATAGAAGAAAGACAAAAGTTATCAACTTTAGAAGTGAAACTACTGTGCATATCTTACTAACGGAATTATACAAAAATGCGTAACGCAATTTTGTATAATTGAATTTGGCTGACAACAATAAAACACCAGCGAGACAAACAAATATGGATTGTTTATCTCGCTGGCATTAAGCGGTTTAAAGCTTCAGGAAGCCTGTCAATACTCGTCTTCGTTGAAAACTTTATTTCAGACGCTTTTATTATGATTATCAACCATTTGCACTTTCTTTAACTATTTTTAGCCTTTACAATTTACTATTTATTCGGCGAAGCGCCTTTACTGTATTCTCGTGTGTGCCAAAGGCAGTGAGTCGTACAAAGCCTTCTCCTTTGTCGCCAAAGCCTACGCCGGGAGTGCAGACGATGTGAGCTGATTGAAGCATCCAGTCGAAGAACTCCCACGACGTCATGTTGCCAGGTGTCTTGACCCATAGGTAAGGTGCATCTATGCCGCCATAGACCTTGAAGCCCATGTCTGTCAATGACGCCCGCATCACGTGCGCATTCTTCATATAATAGGAAATCGTTTCCTTTATCTGAACCTTGCCCTGAGATGTGTAGATGGCTTCCGCCGCCCTTTGGGAGAGGTAGCTCGCGCCATTGAACTTGGTGCATTGACGCCTGTTCCACAACGCATTCAGCGGCATTCTCAAGGTCTTCGGCACAACGGTGTACCCGCATCGGATGCC
>Ga0310695_10006033_pt1 | contig 20463 bp, 15 predicted proteins | sample RumenRJG_04DNA_FD_203882 | JGI IMG/M metagenome (GOLD analysis project Ga0310695, IMG submission 203882) | Bovine rumen microbial communities from Lethbridge, Alberta, Canada - RJG_04 (v2) (version 2) | ecosystem: Host-associated > Mammals > Digestive system > Stomach > Rumen | place: Canada...
CTTACGGGATCTGCCCGCTTTTCGCTTCCGGACCGCTTCCCTGCTGCTCGAGCCTTCCTGTTTGCGAGGGCTTCGTTCATTTGTTGCTCTTCATGGTTCTAAGTATACGGATACTGCCCGATAAACTCTTTTCGCCAGTTTTGAAAGACTATTTATTGATTGCAAATGGAGTGCAATAAGAGCACATAAAAAGCCAATCCTGCAACCGCCGCATTTAATTTGTTGCATCGCATACTGTCAACAGACGATTAAACACCCCCTGCACAATGATATGCGCAGAGGGTGTTGTTAATTCTTTACATATTATAATTTGTTTTATTGCCCGAAGTTCTTCATCTTCTTCAAGTCTTATATATGTGCAGGAGAACGACCTCCTGCGGCTGCAGCTTTATGCTGATCTCCATGCTGCCTCTTTCGTCAGTCCGTGATTTCTCCATTTCAATTCTGGGAACGCTGATCGCCTGGAGATATTTGATATCGTCCCGGTTCAGCCTGGTCTCATATCCAAGCCTCGCCCACTCATCCAGAACGCTTCCGCTCTGCCCGTTCAGGGATCGCTTCTTGAGAGTGTACTCTCCTTTCTCAGCTATGCCGTGCAGTAAGAACTTCATCTCAAGTGCGCGCTCATCCTCATACCGGATATGGCGTATTTCCTCCAGGCTGATATCTTCACTTTCTGTATAGGTATTCTGTCGGATCCAGGAAAAATTGTGACACAACAGATACAGGTCACCGTTTCCTTTTTTGGTCAAAATATAGTTCTTTCCTTTGGATAGGAACAGCGGTCCCATGTGTTCGAGGAAAGAGAGTGCGTAAAAAGCTGGCTTTCCGATTGTATCCTTTGTGAGAAGCCCGACCCCTCCGTTGAGGATCTTGTTCGTGTCAAAGTAACTGCTGACCCAGTCTGTACCTCCCATGATCGCCGTCAGATCCGGCCCGTTCCAGAGATCGATCGTCTTTGCAGCAATATAGGCTGCTCTGAAACAGCTGTCATTGAGGAAATTCCGGTTTCCGATGGAATTATTCCACTCCGTCAGATACAACCTGCATCTGCCAAGCCCTGTCTCTTCCATCAGTTCGCGTATCCTGCAGATGTGCTCCTCTTCCACGCTTCTTCCTGCAGCGGGAAGCATTGCAGCATCTTCCTGTCCTATCTTGCGCCGGATTTCATACGAGTACATGAAGAAAGAGACAAAATCCGGAATAAAGTTTTCCCTCGCACACCGTCTGTAAAACTTTTCCGCGTAGTCCCGATCATTCTCGATCACCGTGGAAATGCCGCCGATCTGTGCTCCCGGAATATTATTGCGGATCGTTTTATAAGTAAACTTCCACGCGTCAAAGAAATCGTAGTGAGGATCTTCATAAATCTTAAGCTCGTTCTCATGGTAGTCTCTTGTAAGTTCGAAGACCCACGTTGAAACTTCTTCTATTCCATATCGGCTGAGGATTTCCCTCACAAACTCGCTCACCAGATCCTGCCATATCTCGCGGGAAGCAAAAGAGATATACTCTTCCTTATAATAAATCTCATCTCCCTGGGAGCGAATCGCCGTGTCAGGCCTCCTTCCAAGATCCATAAATGGCTTGATGTGATGCACGACCAAAAAATCCAACACCTGATTGATCAGGTCAAAATTGTACTGTCCCAAGGTCTGTCCGTCCGACACCATCATCTTCTCGGAGAAAATATTCCAGACGCGCACATATTTAAAGTGAAGGTGTTCCTGCAGATAGAGCACATGAAACTGTGTATTGGCCCGGCTCAGTTCGTAGAGGCTTCCGATATTGACACATTCCTGCCAGATCGGTTTGTAGGTGGTCGGATTGAGGTCGCTCAAACTCAGCTCTACCTCTTTCATGCGGTCCTGACCGCTGTACTGGTAACCCTTTTTGCGTAGTTCTTCCCGGATCTCCTGTTCATTTCTGATCAAGTCCTCATCCGTCCCCGGAGTGATCTGATATTTCTTCCTGTACTCCGAAGGCATCATGCCCGTCACTTTTTTGAACGATCGGTTGAAGGCGGCGGATGTTGAGAACCCGCAATTCATAGCGATCTGCGTGAGATTCTGTTCGGAATTTCGAAGGAGCCCAAGTGATGTGCGCACACGAAGGCGCATCACATAGTCTGCAAAATACATTCCTGTGCTCTTCTTGAAGATCCTCGAGAGTGTGGAGGTAGACACAAACATCTCGCCGGCAAGGTCCGAGAGGTTGATCTCATCATTAATATGGTTGATAATATACTGCATCATCTGGCGCATTCTGGCGTCAGCGTCGCTCTCGTTCGCTTCAATATGTCCCTGTCCCAGCTGATAGTTTTCAATCAGGCAGTCGAGGAGTTTCAGCATGAGACTGTCCATCGCGGCGCGGGTCTTGTGCGCATGCAGGATATATTCTACTGTCATCTCCTGCAGTATTTCCCTCAGGTCCTGATAAGAGTGCAGCGGATCTCTGGCTGAGTCTGCATATAACATGAGGCTTCTCTTGTCCATTACCTGGGAGATGATGCCGATCGAGAAGGAGGCAGTGCCATATATTGCATTGCGAATCCCGCTGACCTCATACTCCATACCGGAATTAATGAGCAGAACATCCTCCTTTTTCATTCGGATCAGATCCCCATAGCAGCGTACGCTCATCTCTCCGTCCAGCATGTACAGCACTACAAGGTCTGTCTTCATGATGCTCTCGCCCCTGCTCGCCTTGACGATCTTATATTCAAGATGATTCACTCCCATATTGTCCTCACTCTAAATCAAAATTACATGGTAGTCTCTCAAGAATCGATTGTACCTGCTGCTTCTTATTAATTCTTTTCTGCCGTTACCTCTTTTGACTTATTCCGTGCATTTTCAATCTTTTGCCCTATATGTACCGCAACAAACGTCATCCAAACATTGCAGCTTATCGCACAAAAAAACACCGCGCTGCACACCTTGTTACTCGGTCTGCAGCGCGGCTGGCTTATTTAGCATACGCTGTCCGGTTAAACTTCAACGCCGGTTTCTTTGGGCACATAATCATTCGAAATCGATGGATTTTCCGGTCCTGCCGGACTCTCTGACCGCATCCATCAGGCGAAGCACGCGGCGTGTCTCCGGGATCTTGACCAGAAATTCCTCTTCGCCGTGCCATGCTTTGACATAGTTCTCGAAGTAATTTCTGTGGTTGGTGTCAACCTTAGGAAGTTCTTCTGTGAGGATCTTGCCTTCCGGCGGCGGTCCGAAGGATCTTGTAGGGCCTGCAGCCGTCATGGTGCGCTTGCCGCCGACATTCTGCAGAAGACCGGCAGTGCGGACGATCTTGCCTTCCGGTCCGAAGCCGTCCACATAGGCGCTTCCCTTGTTCCCGCCGAGGAACCAGTGGCGCTCGAACCATTTGTCGTGCATCTTGTCGGTAAGGAAATATGTGCCGAGCTCCAAAGTAGCTGTCACGCCATTGTCAAAACGCATCATAATCTGGAAGTAGTCGTCGACTTCCTTGTTGATAACGTTTCTGATATCGGCGAATACGGATTTGAGCTTAGCGCCGGGGAACATCCAGCAGAACTGATCCAGAAGGTGTACGCCCCAGTCATAGAGCATTCCGCCGCCTTCGCTAACGAAGACATGCCAGTCGTGCATGTTGCCGTTGAAACCGTAGAGCATGCTCTTGACGCAATAGATATCGCCCAGTGTGCCTGAATCATAGACGGCCTTTGCTGTGCGGAAGTCGGGATCGAAGCGGCGCTGATGGTGAACGGTGAACTTTACGCCGTTGGCCTTAACAGCAGCTTCCATCTCATCGAGCTCTTCGAGACTCATAGCGATGGGCTTCTCACAGATGATGTCTTTCTTCGCATTCGCCGCCTGGATGACAAGGTCCTTGTGGAATCTGTTGTTTGCGGCGATCAGAACGACATCGACCTCGGGATCAGCCATGAGCTCTTCATTGCTGCTGTATCTCTTGAGTCCTTCTGTTACATCCTCAAGCTGCTTGGGATCGATATCCGCGAAACCGATCAGCTTGATTCCGGGGAAATCCAAAAGCATTTTTTCGTGCTCATGACCCATGAAACCATGTCCGATGATCGCAATTCCGATGTCTTTCATGTGTACCCTCCTGTATTTGTTTTATTATCATTAATTGTGTTCTTCTGATGGAATAATTATATTAAATACAGGAGTTATGTTCTTTTCGTCAATTTCTGCGAGATGTGCTTCTGTTGCAATCGCAATCAGAAACATCCATTGGTGCGCAACAAATGCATGCTTTCTATTGCATTTCGTGTGCTCGCCTCCACTTGCACCTCAATCAGATCGCGCTATAATAGTTGAAGCGCAATACAATTACTATCTTACTATTACGATCTTACTATCGAATTAAACGAGGTATTTATGGCCGCAAATAAACGCAAGGGAATCCTGTTCATCCTGACTTCAGCCTTTTTCTTTTCCCTGATGACCGTCTTCGTTCGTCTCTCAGGAGATGTACCGACTATGCAGAAGGCCTTTTTCAGAAATATCGTCGCCGCCATACTGGCCGCGATCCTTCTTGTCCGCTCAAAGGAAGGCTTCTCTTTTCAAAAGAAAAATCTGCCGGACCTCTTTCTTCGCAGCAGTATTGGTACCGCAGGGATCCTGTGTAATTTCTGGGCTGTGGATCATATGAACATCGCGGATGCCAATATACTGAACAAGCTCTCTCCTTTTTTTGCCATATTGATGTCTATCTTCATTCTGAAAGAAAAGCCGAACCGGGTCGAATGGCTGAGCGTCCTTCTGGCATTCATCGGAGCAGCCTTTGTTGCCAAGCCCGGCGCGGGAATTGCCTCCTTCCCAGCACTGATCGCGATCCTGGGCGGATTCACAGCCGGAACAGCTTATACCTACGTGCGCAAACTGGGACTGGCGGGTGAGCGCGGAGCTGTGATCGTCATGTTCTTCTCCGCCTTTTCAACAATCGTTCTTCTTCCCAACCTGCTGCTGAACTATCGTCCTATGACATTGCAGCAACTGCTTTTCCTTGTCCTTGCCGGTTGTTCCGCCGCCTGCGCACAGCTGGCGGTCACGGCCGCTTATCAGAACGCGCCTGCGCGGGACATCTCTGTGTTTGATTATTCGCAGGTCGTCTATGCGGCGGTCTTCGGGGCCATCCTGTTCGGCGAGGTGCCGGACGTGTGGAGCTTTGCGGGCTATTTCATCATTATCGGGACTGCGTTTGCGAAGTGGTATTTGCTGACGCGGAAAGGGTAAGCAAAACATTTCAAGGCTCGCATAGAGAGCCGCAGCACCGCGTGCGGATTGCCTGTAAGACAACGTCTTCCTTTCCGCATGCGTGTGCATCATTAATCTCAGAAGGGAACTTCCCTCTCGAGATAAAAAATCCAGCCAATATGGCTGGATTTTATTTTGCTCTAAAAGTAAATATTTAATAATACTTGTATTGTATTATTGCTATTTTATGGCTATAATTTTACCATAGCAACTACAGGACAGGAGGTATCGGCAATGACAATTGAAGAATTGAAAAACAAGAAGACCACACTCGGCCTCACAAATGAAATGATCGCCGCCTCAGCCGGCATTCCGTTAAGTACCGTCCAGAAGATCATGAGCGGCGCTACCAAAGCGCCGAGAAAGTCCACTTTGGTGGCAATTGAAACTGTGCTGTCTGCCGAAGAGCGCCGCAGAAATAATATGGCAGGAATGAGCCCTGACAGAAGCCGGAGTTATACCTATGAGGATCTGCCTGAAACATACGGTACAGTAAAGGAACCTGTTGCCGGTTACAATCTTTCATCTTCAGGCCGAAAAAAGGACGGAGAATACACCTTGGACGACTATTATGCGCTTCCGGACGAGCGCCGAGTCGAGCTGATCGACGGCGTGTTCTATGATATGTCTGCACCGGCCGTCATACATCAGAAGATTCTGGGAGAACTTCATATTCTGTTTCGTGAGTGTATGGATGCCCATGAAGGTGAATGTGAAGTCTATCTGTCCCCTTGTGACGTCAGGCTTGACTGCGACAACAAGACCATGGTGCAGCCGGATCTTCTCGTAATCTGCGGTCCTTATGATCTGGGTGCGAAACGCTTTGAAGGCGCGCCGGATCTCGTGCTGGAAATTCTCTCGCCGTCTACCCGCTCCAAGGATATGCTTCTCAAGCTTTACAAGTATCAGAATGCAGGCGTGAAGGAGTACTGGATCGTGGATCCGGACCGCGAAACGGTCATGGTCTATGATTTTCGCGACGACAATTTCTATCCCGAGAAATATGATTTTGACTCCGTAATTCCGATCCATATATCGGGCGGACAGTGTTCCATTGATTTTTCCAGGGTCAACCGGGCGCTTAAGAAAGTCAGGTCCGCAGGGAAAGAATAACGCATCAGTGAAAATAGCACAGCGTGTAAAAGAGCAGCCATGCCGGAGGACAATTTCCGGCATGACTGCTCTTTGTAACAACCGTTATACGATCAGCAGTCTTCTTGTATGAACATGATGTCCGAATTCCGGCATGATGAATGGAGGCTCCTCATCCGGGTTCATCATCTCCTGCATGATCGGCGGCATGTAGGAAGAAGTGAAACAGAATCCGAAAACAAGATCATGAAATCCCTGCTCTAATCCGCCATCTAGTTTTACTTTAATGGTTGCCGGTTCTGTAACCGCCCAGTGATCTTCTCTGTCACTTACCATCTCTTCTGCGGTCAAATCCTTTCCGCACACATTCCAGATGATTTCTTCTTTTTCAAATTTTCTGCCATCCACGTAGAGACTTCCCGGTCTTAACTGGCAGAGATAGATTCCACGGTAATACGGGATTCTCACCCTGAACTGGAATCCGGTTATTTTTCCGTCTTCCTTGACATTTCTGAATCCGACCGACTGAATTACTTCGCGTTCTATCATTATGTTCCTCCTAATCTCCCAGGTAACGTTTCAACATAATATGATGTTTTCTAAGTGTCTGGCCTACTTCATATCCCAGGTCATATTTATCACGGCCTTCATACTCACTCAGCAGATATCCATCCCAGCCATGTTCTTTCATGATGTCTACCACTTCCTTGTAGGGAATGGTGGTTTCCTCAAAGTCATCGCTCATATCATTGAATTTTGCATGGCAGCAGTAAACATACGGAAGCAGCGGGATGATCTCTTCAGGTTTGCTTCCCATAAAGTGTCTGCGTTCAGGCGGTTCTTTATCAAAGTTGTTCTGGAATACGCCGAAGTCGATATTCAGGCCAAAATTCTTTGTTCCGGTTTCTTCAATGAATTCGACAAAATTCCGAACCATCTCACTGTCAAGATTTGTCGGTGCGTGGATCTCCGGACACATCTTGATATTCAGCTCTTCTGCCAGCGGCAGTGCCATCTTGATGATCTCTCTCCAGTTTTCTACCGGATCCAGCTTGCTTGAGATTACCGGCATCTTAGTTCTCATGACCGTGAATCCCAATCTGTGCGCAAGGCGCATATCTCTTGCGAGGAGTTCATAGGACTCTTCCGTTGTCAGATCGCGATATCCCAGCATGTGAGAATCAATCCAGTTTCCGTATTCGACCGGTACGATTTCGTACTTGTCCAGCAATCTGAACCATTCTTCGACCCACTCATCTGTCGGATTGGGATAGTTTTCAATATGTGTATTCGCAAGTATTTCCAGGCCATGTGCGCCCATGTCGTACATGTCTTCAAAGCAATCTTTCAAATCCTTTGTCATACCATACTCCGCGGAATAACTATAGAGTGCAATTCCACGCTTCGGTCCTTTTCTGTCATACTTATACATTTGTTATCTCCTTACAAAATCTAATTATTCTGCACTTGCATTTCTGACTCTAAGACGTTCTCTGATATCATCCGCGTCCTTGTCAGTCATCTTCCAGAACAGAAGCGGAATAGCTGCTGCTACGAGGTGAAGAAGTCCGCAGAAGAGGTTTGCTGTGAAATTGATTCCGGTCTGTGCGCTTGCTGTAACAGCCTGACCTGCCACATAGCCAAAAGCCGTGATGATCATGATGCCCACTGAACTTCCGATTGCTCCGCCGAGCTTTGTTGCAAGACCGTAAACCGCGAATGCAATACCATCTGAACGCACGCCTGTCTTCTCTTCCTGGTAGTCAATTGCGTCAGCGATCATAGACAGCTGAGGGGCAAAACCAAATCCTGTGATCGCGTTCAGGCAGGTAACGAAGATGAGCATGCCGATATTCTCATACGGAATGAAGAACATCCAGATAAATGTAATACCTTTCAGGAACATGGAAAGAATAAGAGCATTGCGGTTGCCATGTTTGCCAAGGTGCTTAACAACTGCCGGTGTGACAATATTTCCGATCAGCGCACCGAACGAAGGAATCGTCATCAGAATAGACATCCATCTGAAGTCGCCGAGGCAATGTCCGACATAGAATGCCATTATGGAAATACGAGCCATGTAAGGAACCATCTGGAAAATGGTTACTCCAACGATGATGAGGAGATATTTATTAGTTGCGATCACTCTCAGTGAATCCTTAAGAGTAACCTTCTCTCCGCTTACCTTAGGAGAAGTAACTTCCTTTGTGTTCTTGAAAACAAGGAAGAACATCGGTGTAGCGATGGCAGCAAAGATGATAGCAACAATTGTATAGCTCTTTCCAGTAATGTGTTCCGGATTTCCTGAAATAGCTGAGAGCAGAAGAGCTCCGGCAAAGCTGACGATCATGATGCCGATCTGCATGCCGACACCTCTTGCAGAGTTCAGCTTGACGCGTTCTTCAGTATGCGTTGTCATAACGCCTGCCAATGCTCCGTAAGGGATATTCGTCAGAGTATACAACATACCGGCACCGATATAAGTAACGGTTGCCCAAACCGCACCCACGGCTCCGTTTCCGAAAGGTGCCGTAAATGTCAGGATGCTGAAGATTGCCAGCAATGGAGCTCCATATAGAATGTACGGTCTGAAACGTCCGTATTTAGACTGCGTACGCTCACAAATGGCGCCCATCATGGGGTCATTGATTGCGTCCCATACTTTAGCGATCAGCATGATTAAAGAAGCAACCGCAGGGGCAAGACCAACTACATCCAGATAGTATACTGTCAGATACATGCCGACATATGTCCATACCAGCTGACTGGCCAGGTCTCCCAGAGCATAGCTGACTATACTCTTTCTTGAAAGCTGTTTTTCCATTTCCTCGCCTTTTTTCTCGTCATGGCTGTGATTCAGTCCAAAACGATACTTCCTTTCTGTTTTTTCTTTGCTGTTTTTTCTTTGCTGTTTTTTCTTTGAACCTTCGCAAATTGGATGACAATTTTTCCGTCAATTGTTTTAACCTGTCAGGAGCTTTATGGTAAAAGAGCGCGCTTCTTGCTGAATCCTAACAGCTCCGTGGATCAGCTTCTGTGATAATTCTATACATTTTAGCAGGTTTTCACTTTCCACTGTCCTTACTATGTTGTGCACTTTTTTTGTCATTATTGCAGCAAAAGAAATACCGTGTACAAAAAATGGCAATCATTTTTTGTACACGGTTTATTCCGTATCACCTCGTTAGTCATTTTCCATTAGTACGGAGATATATGGATGAGCCTCATCTCGTGAGGTTCCAGTTCAATATGAAAGCTGAGTCGGCCTTCCACGCATGTAAACTGCTTCATAAATATTTTGGGAATACATACATTTCGCAAATACTGTATTTCCGCCTTTCCCAATTCCTCCTGGTTCCCCAGTGTTTTCCACTCATCCTGGATACTGCCGCTTGTACTGTTGACCACTTCTTCTTTGATCAGATACTCCCCGTCTTTTTCCAGATTCGTTATCTCCATTTCCAGGATCACTTTTTCTTCGCTTTGAAAAAGCTTGGATAAATCTTTCTGTTCCGTTACGTCTTTGAAATAGTAATAGTAGCTGTATGCCCTTTGGTTATAGCAAAGACAGATGATCCTTCCCGAGGAATCTTTTGTCATTATATAATTATTCCCTGTTTTCAGCAGTTCTCCCCCAAGCTGTCTTAAGAACCTGAAGGCGTAAAAGATCGGCTTTTTGATCCCGTCTTTAGTAAGTATTCCGGCGCTGCCGTAGATCAGTTTTCTTGTATCATAAAAAACATCAATTGCATCTGTCCCATGCCAGATTCCCATCAGATCTACCAGATTGGAAATCCCTGATACAAAGTTTACTGCGTTCGTCCCTCTCGCGCAGCTGTCCTGGATCGCGGTTCTGTTCAGGACTGTATTCGCCCATTCCGATATGCAGAATTTGCATTCTATATTTTCATCCGTGATCATTCTTATTATTTTTTCGACAAACTGTCTGGCATATAAAAACCCGTTTTCCGTTTTGGAATCAGCTCCCTCCACGAGCTTGTGTTCCAGATCCATAAAGACACGCATTGTCACTATGTCCGGGAATATATTCTCCTTTTTTAATGCTCTGATCACTTCTGAAAACTCTGTCTCGCTAACAGTTATATTCGGGCTTAAACCTGCGACTATACCGTTTTTCAAAAACCTCCGTACAGTATTTCTGCCGATCCGATACGCGCTCACATAATCATAATCTTCACGGTAATACGGCTCCAGGTTCCACGGAAATTCAAAGATCCATTTTTCCAGAACAGTATCGCCGTATCTGCGCAAAAGATGCCTCATAAAATGGCTCAGCAGATTTTCCCACTGCCTGCTGTTGACGGGTTGATTGCTTTCCGTTTCCAGTCGCAATTCATTCCTGCTCGTCGCCTTGATGACACGCTTTCTCTGCCCCAGGTCCAGAAACAGAGCGATATCATTTTGCACAAAAAAGTCTAAAACTGTATCCAAATAGAAGAAATTGAAGCTGTCTCCGTCAAGATCGTTTGTGATCATAAAACGATCGGAAAAGACATTCCATATGCGGGCATATGATACGCCAAGCTCGTTTTTGAGAAGGAGAATATGCTTTTGAATTCCCGCGTCGCAGACCGCAGGAGTCTCCCCGATATTAATAATGGTATTCTTATTATTCCACTTAACCTCGCCCTGGCGCGCGCTTACCCGTACAGCCTTCGCTTTAATACTGCTGTTGGCTTCCAGTTCGATCTTTTCGCTTATTACCTGTTGGATCTTTCTGATCCTTTCTTCCCCGATCTCCTGGCTTTTCCTGCTGCCTAATACTTCTTTTCTGTACTCGGACGGCGTTTTGCCGTATTTGCTCTTGAAGTACCGGTTGAATACGGAAGGAGTCGAGAATCCGTGGTCAAGAGCTATTTCTGTAATCGATTGATCGGTTTGGCTCAAATCCGTTACTGCGTTTTTCAGTCTGACATCATTGAGATAGTTCACATAGTTTTGTCCGACCTTTTCTTTAAAATAGCGGGACAAATATGTCTCAGTCATATTAAAGCGCTCTGCAATTTCCGGCAAACTCAGCGGTTCAAAATAGTGCAAGTGAATAAAATTCAGGATCCTGTCTATTTTGTCCCCCTGTTTTTTCCCGGAATACGCCCCGATCTTATTCCTGTCTCTTCTAAAATTCTCAAACAGTTCATGGATGACCTGAAACAGCATACTGCTGATCCCGCTCAGATCTGCAGTGTTCACCTTCAGATAATCAAGCAGAAGGCGTTCCAGCAGTCGTTCCAGGTTACTGTAATTATAAGACGGGTATAATACTGAGTTGCACTGAAAGTAAATGCTCTCATCCGATGAAAGCTTTCCCGCTAAGCGGTATGGAATCAATAAGCGAAAGGCGATCGCGTCCCGCCTGCACCGTATCATATGCTGCTCGCCCGAATTGATAACGGCTATGTCACTTTTCTTGAGCGTAAACGGATTCTCGGTCAGATATTCCGCTTCACTGTCGATCATGTACACCACTTCAATGTCCTGATGCGAATGCATGGACTCATTAGTCAGATAGATCAGCTCTATTTTGCAATCCTGAATCTCCAGCTTCTTCATGTTTTCCCCCCGATGTTTATGACTCGCAGATTCATTCCCTGTAAATGTGCAGCAGCACCACGTCCTCCGGGCGCATCTCCACGTCGAAGGAAAGCTCCTCTTCGATACCGACGTACTGCTTCTGCATGCGGATCTGCGGGATGCACCTCTCTCTGAGATAGCGCACATCGTCCGCTGTAAGGTCCTCGGAGAACTGGAAATTCTCCCACTCGTCCAGGATGCTGCCGGATGAAGATGACAGGATCCGTCTCTTCACAATGTAATAGCCTTGATCCGCAATCCCTGTCAGCCTGAAGCGGAGTACTTCAGAAGGATGTCCCTCGAAACGCAGGACCGACAGATCCGGCTTGTCATCGGCCTTGACGGGATACTGCCCCGCTCCAAACGGAACGAAATGGCTGCAGAGCAGGTAATAGTTGCCGCTCTCCGACCGGGTCAGGATATATCCTTCCCCGGAAGCGATCACCGTGCTGCCCAGCCGGTTCAGAAATTCGAAGGCAAAATATGCCGGTTTGCGGATAGTATCCTTGGTAAGCAGGCCGATCCCCCCGTGCACCACCGCGCCCGAATCCAGATAACTGCTGACCCAGTCGGTGCCGGCCATGACACACAGAAGATCTGCCTGGTCATGGATCAGCATCGTTTCGTCTGCGAAGAAAGCCGCGCGGAAGCAGCTGTCATTGAGGTAATCCCGGTTGGCGATCGTATTGTTTGACTCAGTGAAATACACTTTGGAAGAACCTACGCCCGTAAAATCCATGAGTCGCCGGATCTTATCCAGCTGCAGCTGCGTAGATCTGTCCTTCTCCACAGATTCGCAAATTGTGCCGTTTTCCCAGTAATACTGGTCCGTGTAGGTAAAGAGCAGATAAGAGCAAAAGTCCGGAATGCATCTGTTCTGCACACATTTTTTATAAAATTCGTTCAGGAAATGATAATCCCCGCCGATCTGCGCTGAGATGCCGCCGATCTGCGCTCCTGGAATCTCTGTTTTCACGCAATTGTAAGCGAAATTCCAGGCATCCCAAAAGTCGAAGTTTTCATCCTCATAACACCTCTCTCCTCCCGCTCCGTGGTAGCTGTCTCTGGAAAGCTCGAAGATCCAGGTGGAAACCTCCGCTTTGCCGAACTTGCGGCGGACATGGCGCAGAACCTCCCGAAAAGCTTCTTCCCACAGTTCTCTGCTCTCAAAATTCGTGTAAATGTCCTCATAATAAACGATCTTGCCGTCCGCATCCATGGCCATGGAAGGCCTTCGGCCGAAATCCAGGAACGGTTTCATCCTGTTCTCCAACAGGAATTCCAGCACCTGATCGAGCACACTGAAATTGTAACGCCCTGCCGTCTTTCCGTCCGTCAGTGTCAACCTTTTTGAGAAGACATTCCAGATGCGCACATACTGAAAATGCAGATGGTCCCGCAGATACAGGCAGTGCTTCTGTATATTCGCTTTCGTCAGGTCGTGCACTTCACCTATATTGATGACCTTGTTCCAGATCTTTCGCAGCGGCACCGGCGAAGAATTGCCCAGGTCCGCGGTCACCAGCCTGTGCACTTTTCCGTCATCCGAAATACGGCCGCTCGCAAAGAGCTCTTCCCGGATCTTCTTCTCCTCAATTGCAGCGTCCTGAGTACCGGCGTCTTCCTCGCTCCGGATCCTCTCTCTGTACTCGACAGGAGTCTCTCCCGTCATTTTTTTGAACGCGCGGCTGAAAGCCGATGAGCCGGAAAAGCCAACGCGGAGCGCGATCTGTGTGACATTTTCTTCGGTTTCCGATAGCAGAGCCATCGCTTCCTTGACGCGCAGTTGGAGCACAAAATCGGCAAAATATAGCCCCGTCCGCTTCTTGAACGCGCGCGAGAGTGTGGAAGCTGATACGAACATCTGCTCCGCCAGGGCCGTCAGGCTGATCTCGCCGTGCAGGTTCTGCAGGATATACTGCATGATCTGCGGGATGTAATCATCGCTTTCCGTCTCTATGTCTCCGGCATCGGCGCCACGGACCTGAAAATGCTCGATCAGACAGTCCAGGATCTTGTAGAGATATCCCACCATCAGGCTGTCCGTCTGATGGTCTGCCGCGGCGTAGACTGCCGTCAGAGTTTCCAGAGTCTTTCTGAGTTCCCCGTGCCAGCGGGAATACCCGGAAGCTGTATTGCAATAAAAGTAGGCATGCGTTCCTTTTAAGAGCTGTGTCAGCACAGTCACCGTCCAGGTGCACTTCCCCATAAGTGTATCTTCCGCAGCGCTGACCTCATATTGGGTCCCGGGATTGATCAAAAGGATCCCGCCTCTCGGAAGTGATATCTTCTGATCCTCCATCTGAACTTCTATTTTTCCTCTGAGTACGTTCAAAAGGACGAGCTCCGCTTGCAGATAAGTTTTTCCGGCGCGCACGCGCTCTACATGATAGCTGACTCCTGTTCCCCTGTCCATTCAATACCCCCCCTGATATGTGTACAGTATTATCTCATAATAAGGTGTCACAGGGACGGTTCTTCTGACAACTTTTTAAAAAAGTTGTCAGAAGAACCGTCCCTGTGACACCTTCTCCCGGTCAGGCGATCTCCACGTCTCTGGTCATATTTCCCTCGAGCGGAACGGGAATGTATGCTGTTCTGGTGCATACTGTGAGCTTCACCTGATGATGGCCTTTGGAGAGACCGCCCTCTTTGAGCACGCGGACTGTTCCGGGCGTACCGTACTCCCACTTGATCGCGCTGACTGTTTCCATTTCCTTAAGTGTGAACCAGTCGATCCCGTCGGGTGTGAAGCGGATATCCTCCTCCGGAACTTCCACTCCGTCAACTGCCACCTTAAGGTAGTTGATCATGGAAAGCGGGATCCCTCTGTAATAGGTGATATGCGTCTGCATCTCGTATCCGATCACTTTGCCGTTTTCAACAACATTTTTGCATGTATCCTTGATAAAAACATTTCCGTCAAACATCTTTCTCCTCCTTTTATCCTTCGATCTCTTTGATATATCTCTGGATCATCTTCTGATGCGCGGTGACCTGCTGCACCTCAGGGATCTCGTGGTCCGGAAGCACCCAGCGGTTTCCTTCGTACTCTGTGGAAACATAACCGTTGTAGCCGTGGTCGTGCAGATACTGCAGGATCTCCTTGTAATCGATACTGTACTCGTCGCCCTCGTCTGTCATCTCGTAGAGCTTGAAGTGCACATGCTTGATATATTTTGCCAGAGAATCCAGTTCTTCGAGTCTGCGGTTCTCATAGCCGCTGATATTTGCCGCGTAGAAGCCGTCTGCCGGGCTCTTGATCAGGGATCTGAGCTTGGGATCCATGCCGTCCTTTGCCTTGAGGTTGAGCTGGAAGAAGTCCGTTCCGGATGCAAAGACTTCATCCGTATACTTGATAATATCGGGGTTGAGATTGCCCATAACAGCCGCGATGTAATTGGTCATGACACGGGGCGCTCTCTTCATGTAAAGGCTTGTGTCAGGTACGATACCGACGTAAGGGGAATCCAGGCGCAGCATCTCTTCGATGTACTCGTCAGTCTTTCTGACGCCAAAGCCCAGGCCGGCGTGGATCTCAATGTTGAGGGATACGTCGTTCTCGATCGCGGTCTCAAGGCAGGGCTCGATGATCCAGGCGGGGACCATGGATACGAGACGGATGGTCTTGAAGCCGAGACGGTGTGCCATGACGATCTCCTTTTTGATCAGGGAGATGCACTCGCGCTTTGTGAGTTCCCTGTTCTTGAACATGTTGGTGTTGAGAAATACGTCGTCGCAGGCAAGGCCGATGCCGTATTTCTTTACCAGCGCGTTCCACATCTGATAAGTCTCCTCTGTAGGTTCCGGCGTCCCGTGGAGCATCTGGTCGGGCAGAAGCTCGATGCCGTCAGAGCCGAGGCTCTTCACAAATGCGATGATCTCTTCCAGATTCATCTTTCCCTGTAAATACTGATACTGTAAGCTGTAAAGACTTACGCTTGCTTTAATTCCCATGATGCTGCCTCCTTATTCTCGTTCACAGCTCCTGCTGTGGGTTTCTTTCGTTCCTTCTTTTTCTATTTTATCGTTTGGACCGGGTCTTCACTTATCCTCAAAGTCATGGCCCGTGATATTTCTTGCAAACCGATTCCGGTTAATCGTGTTTGGGTGCAACAATTACTCGTGCTTGTTGCGAAGTCGTTCGCGGATATCGTCAAAATCCTTGTCGCTCTTGTCCCAGAGGATCCAGAGAAGAACTGCCGCGCAGGCCAGAAGGATCGCCGGGATCAGGTTAACTGTCGTGTTGATGCCCTTAAGCGCCGCTTCTGTCTGCTCATGGCTTCCGGCCACATAACCGAAGGCTGCCATGATCAGGACGCCAAAAGCGGAACCGATCGCGTTTCCGAGTTTTGTGGAGAAGATCACGCCTCCTGTACCATTGCCCATATTGACAAAGGTCAGGACTGCGAATACTGCGAGGAAGGGGCTTCCGAATGCGATGTAGGGACGGAAGCGACCGAATCTTGAACGTGTATTTTCTGCGATCGAACCCATCATGGGGTCATTGATCGCATCCCATACACGGGCCAGCAGCATGATCCCCGATACAATGATCGGCGCGAAACCGACGATATCGGTATAAAAAATGGTGAGATAAGAACCGACGAATGTCCAGATGAACTGCGACGCCAGGTCGCCAAGACCGTAGCAGATCACGCCGAGTGTCGACGCTCTTTTGATTGTGTTTGTGTTTTCCATGTTACCCTCCTTTTTTCAGGTCTAAGATATTTATTTCCTGTTTCGTCAAAGGACTGTGCACGTCTTTCATCTGTCTTCATTCTAGAAAAAAGGAGGTTTTCGCTCTTTCCGCGTTTTGCACGGGCGGTGTTTTTGTTGCAGGGTTTAAATTGTGGCAATAAAAAAAATGCAAGAAAAGATTACTTCTCTTGCATCTGCTTCTTCCGCACTTGTGTGGTGTCAGGGGGACGGTTCTTTTGACAACTTTTTGGGAGTGACGCAGGGGCGGCTGTTGGGCGTCAGGGATCTGCCCGAGCGGGTGCGGCATGCCCCTCTGAACCACTTTGAATGAGCAGTCGGATGAACCTGATCCTTCCTGAGCGAAGGAGGGAATGAGGGCTGCAGCTCCTGCAGCCCGAAAGCCCACTTGTCTGAGACGTCCGGTCATCAGAGCGGACGGCGAGTTTTGGAAATGCGGTTCCCTCCGAAGCGAAGGAAGGATCTGTGTGAATCCCTGCGAATTCAACGTGGTTCATAGGGGCATGCCGCACCCGCTCGGGCAGGACCCGGACGCCGGCAGCCGTTCCTGCGACGCCTCAAAAAGTTGTCAGAAGAACCGTCCCATTGACACCTCACTCTCCGTATACGATCTTGTGCGCCAGCCCCATAAATACGGGAACGAATATAAAGGATAATACCCAGCCGAGAATGATAAATACCGGAAGCATTCCCACCAATGCCATGAGCCAGGCACTGAGCGGCTGATGACCGATAAGCACCGTCCCGATAAAACTCATTCCCAGGCACATCGCCACCGCAAATGGGATAGCCGTTCCGGTCGTCATCAGTACTCTGAACTTAAGCGTTCCGGGCTCCGCATATTTGTTTGCCAAAGTCATGCCCCACTTTGAGAAAGGGCACGCGAGGGCAATCACCATTTCCAGAACATACGCGATCAGCATGTCCACCAAAACGGCCGGCCACATAACTGTTCCAAAACTCAGAATCTGTGCGACGATGGACAAAACGATCGCGAGCAGCAGATTATACATAAGATTCATAACAAGAACTTCTTTAAACTGTTTATCCATTTTTCCCTCCCTTGTGTCTGTTGAACGAATTAAGTCAGCTTCATCAGCTACAAGAAGAGTCTATCAGTTGAGGTGTTCTTATTCTTTGCACAGATTTCAGTTTGTAATGTGTTCTGTGCAGGTTTGCCGGGCCTGTTCAGAATCAGATGCAACAAATAGCAGCCATCTGTACAAGAGGGAGGCACCCCACATGTGTTATACTGAAATCAGTTATACACAGTTCCGGCCTTGATAAGGAGAATACGATGAGCAAAGCAAAACCTCACGAAATAAAGAATATCAAACGGCTGCGCAGACACCTGGGAGAATGCACCGTCTTGCTGAAAAAAGACGGCTCTTTCCCTCTGGAAAAACCCGGGACGATCGCGGTTTACGGAAGCGGCGTCCGCCACACCGTCAAAGGAGGCACCGGCTCCGGAGAGGTCAATTCCCGTTACTTTGTCACCGTGGAAAAAGGTCTCAAAAAGGCCGGTTTCACAATTGTGAACGGTGACTGGCTCGATGCATATGACAAAATCCGGGAAGATAACAAAGCTGCTTTTTACAAAGCCATCAAGGCCAAGGCCAAAAAAGAGAAGAAAAACGTCATCACGGCCAGCATGGGCGCTGTCATTCTGGAGCCTGAGTACGAACTCCCGCTGGCTTTCGACGCGGATGCCGCCGTCTATGTGGTCGGCCGCAGCTCCGGCGAAGGAAATGACCGCATGGACGTCAAGGGTGACTACCGCCTGACAGACACCGAAGTGCGGGATATCCTGGCGCTCAACAGCAGGTACGAGCGCTTCATGCTCGTCATTAACGCCGGCGGTCCTGTGGATCTTTCCGAGGTCATGGAAGTCGGCAATATTTTGGTTCTCTCCCAGCTCGGCGTTGAGACCGGCCGCGCGCTGGCCGGCCTCCTGCTCGGAAAGCTCTGCCCTTCCGGCAAACTCACCACGACCTGGGCGCCCTATAAGGATTACGGGATCGCGAGTTTTGGCGAAAGGGATGATACGCTTTATTCGGAAGGGGTCTTTGTCGGCTATCGCTATTTTGACAAATCCGGCACAAAGCCCGCTTTCCCCTTCGGCTACGGGCTCTCCTACACAGAATTCACTCATTCGTTCACCGAAATCACAGCCACCGGTCCCGCCGTGCGCCTTACTGCGCGCGTGAAGAATATCGGCGGATTTCGTGGCAGAGAGGTACTGCAGGCCTACCTCTCCTCTCCCGCCGACAAAATAGAGAAGGCCCCCAAGTCCCTCGCCGGTTTCGCCAAAACAGGTCCTCTTGTGCCGGGCGAAAGCGAAGTTGTCACCCTTTCCTGGGACCTGCGCGATATGAGCAGTTTTGATGCGTCGCGTGCGGCTTATGTGCTCGAAGCCGGACGCTATCTTGTCCATTTGGGAACAAGCAGCGCAGACACCGCTGTGGTCGCGGCTCTGGATTTGGAAAAAGAATTTGTTGTGCGCCGCGTAAAGCATTGCCTTGCCGAAAAGGTGGAAGAAAAGGTTGGATCAGGGGACATGCTTTCCGGATCTGTTGATTCTGCCGCAGGTGGTACACTTTCTGAGTTCGCAGAACCCTCCACGAGCGATGCACTGCCCCTGATCAGGATAGACCTCAGCGCCTTCGATACAGAAGACATCGACTATGAGCGGTCCTCTTTTGTGGATCCTGTTCTGGACAATATGAGCGACGAAGAGCTCGCCTATCTGAACATGGGCGGTTTCAATCCCAAGGGCGGCATTCTGAGCGTCATCGGAGACGCCTCCGGCCGGGTCGCCGGCGCTGCAGGTGAGAGTACTTCCGCATTGGAAGCGAAAGGAATCGGCTGCCTGGTCGTCGCGGACGGCCCTGCAGGCCTGCGTCTCGCACGTCATTTCTATAAAGACAAGAAAGGAATCCACGCTATCGGCTCCACCATGCCGGAGACCATGCTTGAGCTTCTTCCGGGCCCTGTCACTTTGCTGATTAACCTGACTTCCCGGCCCCCGAGAGGCGCCAAAGTATACGAGCAGTACACCACTGCTCTCCCCATCGGGACAGCCATCGCCCAGAGCTGGAATCCGAAGTTTGCTTACCTCTGCGGAGACATCGTCGGCAACGAAATGGAGATCTTTCACGTGGACCTCTGGCTGGCGCCGGCACTGAACATTCACCGGAGCGTTCTCTGCGGCCGCAATTTCGAGTACTTCTCGGAGGACCCTCTTGTCTCCGGCAAGTTCGCGGCAGCTCTGACCAGGGGTGTACAGTCCCACAGCGGTAAAGGTGTCACCATTAAGCACTTTGCCGCCAATAACCAGGAAACTAACCGCTACGGCAGCAGCTCCAATGTTTCGGAGCGCGCCCTCAGAGAGCTTTACCTGCGCGGCTTTGAGATCTGCATAAAAGAGAGCCGCCCGCTTGCCGTCATGTCCTCCTATAATCTCATAAACGGCGTTCACACCTCTGAGAGTGAGGAACTCTGCAAAGACATCCTGCGTAGCGAATTTGGCTTCAAAGGTCTTCTGATGACGGACTGGATCGTCGGAGGCGACATCCTTGGCAGCGGTGGCAAATACGGCGCTCCGTCCGCGCCGCGCGTCGCGGCTTCCGGCCACACTCTGTTCATGCCGGGAAGCAGGAAAGACTATGAAGAACTTGTCCAAGGTATTAAAAACGGAATTGTATCCCGGGAGCAGCTGAAATGGAACGCTCACTGGCTTTTGGAAACGCTTCAGTAGGAGACAGGGGACGGTTCTCTTTCTCCTCCGGGGGTGTCAAGGGGA
>Ga0310695_10006034_pt1 | contig 20460 bp, 13 predicted proteins | sample RumenRJG_04DNA_FD_203882 | JGI IMG/M metagenome (GOLD analysis project Ga0310695, IMG submission 203882) | Bovine rumen microbial communities from Lethbridge, Alberta, Canada - RJG_04 (v2) (version 2) | ecosystem: Host-associated > Mammals > Digestive system > Stomach > Rumen | place: Canada...
TCGGCGTTTTCGGCATGCCCGCGTGGCCCCGAAGGCATCGAAAAGAGGCCCGAATGGGCCCCGAAAGCGGAGGGATGTGTGGGTTCCGATGCCGCGGGAGTCGCCTTCCCGCGGCTTTTCCCTCAACACAAATCGACTCATGCGTTTGTCCTGCGTGCCCATATAGGAAAGAAAAGCCGCGCGGTCATTACTCTCAAAGAAGACTCAAAGGTTGCAGTTTTGTTCGAGCGCCTCAACATTTATTCCCCTGAAGAAGCACTTGACGCTTCTTCTTATTGGACGATAGTAGTGGCATGAATCGCCGGACGCTGCCTTTATCGCTACTTAGTGTCTCCCTATGCCTTTGCGGTTGTGGCCAAACTTCTTCGGCTAGTTCCGAAGACCTTTTGCTTGCAAACGGAACTTACTCCTTATTAAGCGGCGACTTGGAAAAGGCAGAGCAAGCGGCTGGCGCACTCGAAAGCTACCTATTCAGAAATCACCTCGCGGGCTATAGCCTTTATGGCCAGGCGGATTACCGACTTTATTCTGGAGTGGACGTGCCGGTATCCAAGGGTGGGCGCACGTTTGGCATTACGGTGCCGATGGATGGTGACGTCTTAACGCCTGCTTCTGATGGCAAATATGGATCTTATTATCATGTCGCCAAACAAATCTACGCTTCGCCTTATGAGTTTTCCTTCTTCCCTTCAAAAGTAGCGCCAGCGGAAATAAACAAGTATTACGGAAACGTTATGTTCCCTATCTCCAACGAAAGGCATGATGGAGAAATCTTGATTGACGCTTCGGGAGAGGAAGTCGAGTTGTTGCCGATAAATCCTAACGAAATCGGGTGGAGCGATGTGTTTCGCCTTCGCCTTCCCTCTGGTGTGAAATACCACGCCTCCTTAGAAATCGATTCGGTTTTTGATGGCAGAGAGGTCCAAGGCGAAGATTACCTCACCTTCTTCGAATGCGCCCTCGCGGGCAACTCTCCTTACCGTGTTTGTGATTTGAACTTCATGCTCTATGGGGCGGAAAAGTATGCCTTAGCTAGCCGCGAAGGCCCAAACCCTGACGCTTTTGCCCGTGATATTGGCCTTTCCCTTGTTGAGGAAAACGAAAAGCAATATCTCGAATTCCATTTGACCAGAAATCTATCAAAGCTTGAATTCCTCATCGCGTTACGCGACGAAGGCTTTTTCCCAATCCCCGAAGAATATCTTACGGTTTTGGGCAATGGCGATATCGGCAAGGGGTTCCAGGAGTTTGGTTCTGCCGATTCTAGCGGCAACCTGCGCTGCCTTCTTTCCTCTCCTTATATTCCGGTTTTGATGCAAGGAAAACAAAAAGTTGTTTTGCGTCGCAACCCCTATTTCCCCAAGCAGCATTATCGGCCGGATGGCGTCGTGCTTAGCTTTATTGAAAATCTTGAAGCCGCTTTGCAGGATTTCCTTGAGGGAAAACTCCATGAATGCCCTTTGCCGTCCGAAAAGATTTCGGTCTATCGCGATGACCCTCGCCTTATCTTGCCCGTTTCGATTCCTGCCCCAACGTTAAATGTCAATTCCTGCACCTCGCAAGAATGGGAACGCTTGTTTGGCGAAAAAGGCAGCGTTGCCCAAACTCCTAAAGAACATTATTGGAACGTCAAACCGATTATGAGCAACAATGCCTTCTTGGATGGTTTCTCTTTTGCCATCGACCGTGTCCGTTTCGCTAACGCTTTAAACGGGGTCCCCGTGTTTGAGCCTTATGCCCCCGCTTTTGTATATCCATATCCAAACGAAGGCTCCTATGGTTTAAGAAGCGCCCATAAAGCTGCGATTGCCCCGTTTGTGGAAGGGACAGACGGCTATGGCTATTCTTTGGAGAAAGCGAAATCCCTCTTCCTTAAAGCGAGCCAAGAACTTATTCAAAGCGGTAGTTACCGCAAAGGGGAAACGATTCAGATCGAAGTCGCTTGGATGTATGAGAATCAAATCGAACGAATGCACCAGCCCTTGGCAAAGATGATCGAAGAAGCGTTTAACACACCAGAAAACCCGTTACGCATCGAAGTGGTGCCCTGGGTGGCTAGGGCGTGGTCCGATGTTTATCTAGAAAAGGCCTTTGTCGGACAATTTGACTTCTGCTATGGAAAAATCTCGGGTGCCACATGGAAATCCGCGAACCCCTTCTATTTAGCGCGGAGCGATAACCCAACCGGCTTCACGCTGAACTGGGGGCAAGACACCGATTCCGTTGAGAACTATGTTGAGTTTGATGGCAAGCACTGGAGCTTCAATGCCTTGTCTCAAGCCTTCGTCGAAGTAGCGACAGTGAAGGGTGGCCTTCTCACCTCAGAGAGCCCGATCTTTGACGCCGGTATAGTCATCCAAGGCATACAGGCGCGCTGCCTTACGATCGACAACGTCAAGTGGACGACCGACGCGGCGCACAGCGAGAGAGAACGCTGACTTCTCACCACGGACGCTCATTGAAGCGTTCAAGCGTAAGGGCAATTCGCATGCCGGGTAATGGCATGTCAAGGTCGGGAGACCAGAGTTGCCCAAAATGGTCTGACCTCGGTCCGGAGACATCACCCGTCTCAATTAGGTCAGGCCAATCAACCCAAACCCCGGATTTTCGCGCGTTCGGAAACGGGGTTTTTCTTCTCTGAAAATCCCGAAAAATACTGGGAAAGCAGGAAAGCGGACGCGGATACCGTCCAATACGGGGCGACTCCACCATCAGTATCCGAAGCGGCTGTTAAGAAACCCAAAAGGTGACCAGCCCCCTTTTAGTTCTATGCCTCATTAATATAGAGATATATGTTTCCGTTATTTTTGTTTAGCATTGAAAAAACGGTTGTCACAAAAGGTGGGTTTACCGTGTCTAGTGAAGTAGGAGGGAATGATGTCGGTTGAATCGAGGCTCCGTTCCGCGTTAGCGTATGGTGACCTTGCAAAGCGGAACAAAGTTTATGAAGAAATCTATGATGCATATCGTGGGTTACTTTATTTCGTCGCCGCCAAATTTGACCTCCCCCTATCCTTGCGCGATGATGCTGTCGCGGATAGTTTCCTCGCTTTCTTCTCTTATGCAAAGCAAGAGGATGTTGCCTCCATCAAGTCCTTCCTGGTGAAGACGATGGAACGGAAGTGTCTCGATGTCTTGATGCAGCGGAAGACCGAGGAGCTCGAAGAGGACCCTATGGGGGAGGACGAGATGGGCGCCTTCATCGCCGATCTTAAGTCCCTTCTAAGCGAAGCCGACTTTGGCATTCTTTATGACTATGTGGTCTACGGGTATTCCAGCGAAGAAATCGCTAGAAGCAGGGGACTAAAGCCCGAGGCCGTCCGTCAGCGTGTCAAGCGTATCAAAGCCAAAGTTCGCAGCATCATGGAGGTATGAATCATGTTCCGTCGCCAGTTTGAGAAAAAGCTCAACCAGAAATCGCCATCCAAATTTGATTCCATCAAGGATCGAATCCCTAATTCTAATGTCCGGTCAGTAACCTCGAAGAAGCCTTGGATCATCGGCTTATCGGCGATTGGCTCGGTGGCGGTGGCGGGTATTGTCGTCGCGGTTACTTTCGCCAGCGTTTCTTCCAAGAACCCGCTTCTCCCAGAGACTCCCGTCGCCAAGCAACTTAACGCCCCAAGCAAACCTTTGAATAGCCCGAAGCAAAAGCCGAATGCCCAATATCTACAGGGCCTAAAAGACTTCGCCGTCAATTTCGCCACCTACACGGATAAAGAAGAGGAGAATAGTGTCTTCTCCCCCTTGTCCATCGCCACGGCCTTCTCCATGGCGTATGAAGGAGCCAGGGCAGAGACAAAAGAGGAACTTGGGAAAATGCTTGGCTATGATGGCTCTTTTGATGTTAAAACATGCGTCGCCGAGATGCTCAAGGCCACTCATTTCACCGCGGAAGATAAAGAAGGAGAGAAAGCTTATTGCGATGTCGCCGACGCGATCTTCATCGACCAAGAATTTTCGCCGTTTTTATCGGAAAACTACCTTAAAACCCTGACGGATTATTATTATGCCGAAGCATTTGGCGGTGTTTTGAAGTCGGATGAAATGCATGAGATGCTGGCTTCTTGGATCAATTCAAAAACCAACGAACTTTTTCATCTAAACGCGGACTCGTTCAAAGAATTTGCTGGTATCCTATGGCTCTGCAACACCGTCTACCTTAAGGCCAATTGGGCTTGTAACGTATTCGAAGAGACAGGGAGTTTCTATCCTAAACAGGGAGCGGCCCAGGATACCACTTTCCTCCATGGCTATGCGCAGACTAGTGGCTATGCTTCAGATTCTATCTACGTTTGCGATATCCCTCTTTATGGCGGATTAAGGTTCCGCGTGGCGGTAGAAAAACCTTCTTGTGAGCCTTTGTTTCTCCCGCCTACCACTTACGCGGAGCAGGAACAATATTGGTTCCACAGCATCCTCAACCCAGAGCAACTTAGCGAAGTTAAAGATATCGATTTGCAATTCATCATGCCCACATTCAAGAGCCATCAGAAATACGATTTAAAAGAAGTGCTTCAGGACGCTGGGGTGGTTCGTAACGCCTTTACGCCCAAAGTGGCAGATTTCCATGATATGCTCAATTCCGTTGAGCACGATCCGTTCATTAGCAAGGCGATCCACGAAGCTCTTGTCGACGTGAATAAAGATGGCATCGAAGCCGCCGCGTATACGGTCATTGAAATGACGGATGAGTCTGCGCCGGAAGTCCCAGCTCTCGAAAAATGGGTGATCAAGTTAGACCGTCCGTTCCATTATGGCATCGTGGATTCGCTAGGATACCCGTTATTCTTAGGGACGGTGAATACCGCCAAGTAGGGGTGTAGCCACATCAAAAAAGACGGCCATCGTCTCCAACGAAGAGGCAGGCCGTCTTTAACGTAACTAGAAGGATTCGTCGTTAGGGTCGCAGAACAGCAGCGAAGGCGGCTTTTACATTTCTAACACCCGAGTTTGATTGTTCAAGGTGTGAGACCAAAAGTTCGAACGCCAAAATTTTCATAAACACACAACCATTTCTCTTAATAGACCTCTCCAAAATCTGAGCAATCAAGAAACCGGACGCGGATACCGTCCAATACGGGGCGAATCCACCATTAGCGAATCAATCCCAAGTCATAAGCGGCTTGGGATTTTTCTTATGTGGACCGCTAGGGACAACTTAAAACCGCCTGCTATGCGGGCGAGACTTGAATAAGCGGAGGCGTTGATGCGTAAAGACCTCCGGAGGCATACAATGGCAACGTCCAATTGTCCTTGACGCCCGGAGGTCTTTACTATTATGCCACGCAAGAACGACGAGGTATCGAGCCTCTCGCACACGAAGTGGGACTGCAAGTACCACGTCGTGTTCACCCCAAAGTATCGTCGTAAGGCGATATACGCCAAGCTGCGCGCCGACATCGGCAAGTACATCCGCCGGTGCTGCATGTACAAGGGGGTGGAGATCATCGAGGCCTACGCGATGCCCGACCACATACACATGCTTGTACGGATACCCCCGAAGCTGGCGGTTTCCAGCTTCATGGGGTACCTGAAGGGGAAGACGAGCCTCATGATCTTCGACGAGCACGCCAACCTGAAGTACAACTACGGCGCCAGGCACTTCTGGTCCGAGGGCTACTACGTCAGCACGGTCGGCCTGAACAAGGCCACGGTGCAGAAGTACATCCGCGACCAGGAGCTCGAGGACCAGGCCGAGGACCGTCGGAGCCTGAAGGAGTACAAGGACCCGTTCACGGGTAAGTAAGGGCGTCGAGGGCAATTGGGCGACCAAAGAGGGCTAAGATTGGCCCTGCCAGTAACCGGCCTTATAGGCCAGGTCGAAAAACCGCGCCTTGAAGACGCGGATTTTTATTTATTCCCAGCAGATTAAATTAACCTAATTCAAAATAGCCTATTTCAAAATCAGCAAAAAACGGTCCGACAAAGGCGAGTAAAGATTTGGTGACGTGCCAACGGCCCTATCGACGTTATTCCTGCATCAAAACCATCGAAAATGACTTCGGAATCGGCTCGTTTTATAAAAGCGTTCCCCACTATGCTTTTTCTTTCTTTCTCGAATCGATTTTAGACGAAAAAAACCATCAATCGGGCTTCCAAAATATCCGGAGTAAACTGGTGATTGAAGGTCCCGTCCAAGCGCCCTTGAAATACCAAGTTAACGGTTATGGCGATGGCTGCGTAGCACCTCGCGACACGTTTGGATGATGGCTTTCGCTTCACCGACGTCGATTTTGTTCGCCATGGCGACCTGAAGCATGTCTTCATCGGTGATGTCGCGTCCTTTGCCGTTAACCGACGTTGTATGTTCGCCAAAATACGTCCTGCCGGGGGTGATGTCATAGGCCGGGGAAAGACGGTATACCTTCTGAATCGGATCATAAAGAAAGGCGAAATTCTTCGCATGGTCATCCTGATTATCGATGAGAACGTTGAATACCATGCGGCGAAACATCTCCAGCGTATCCTCCTTCGCAGGCGAAAGGATCCGAGTGAGCTTGATGAGTTGCTTATAATCGAGGGATGGAGCTCTGAAATCGCATTCGAGCAGCGCTGCGACGCTGATCATGTGAACTTTCTCACTCTGATTCCGGTCAAAGCGCTTAATGAGGAAATATTTCCTCCCGGAGCGTCCTGTCGCCAGTTCGATTTCTGGAACGTTTATGCCTGCTTCCTTAGCCAAACTCATGTATTCGAACTCAACTTCTGCGATGTTGGCGGGATCGAATTTGGACGAAAACTTCACGATCCAATCCTCGCCTTTGTATCGAATCAACGACTTCGGCCTAGCCCCGCCACTAGAACCACCTAGGGAATAAAGAGAGGCGATGTCCTCGACCTCTCGTGCATCCAAAAGGTCGCTGCATTCCTTTTGGATTTTGTCGAAATCAATGTCGATGTCGTCTTTCTTTACGCTGAAATCGGGCACATATTCCAAGATGCCCATTCCCGACGAGCCGACATAGGAAAGCCTGTCCAAAGAGGATAAAGAACGCACGTCCATTCCCTTTGCGCACAAATAACGGTCTAGGAGCAATTCCCCATAGCTATCGGGCAACGAATCGGCGAACACGCCAAACAAGCCTTTAAAATAAGGGGAAGACGAATAGAAGATTTCCTTGGAAAGAGGGAGTTTGAACGGATTGAGGGGAAAACCCGTTTTGATCCATTCGTTCGTGTATTGAAAAGCGATGCGATGGTCATCCAGCAAGGCGAGAGTACCGACTTTGCTTCCTTTTGCGAATACGTCAATTCTTCTGATCACGGATCAAGTCCTCAATGGATTGGTATTTCGGTTCATGCTTAAAGAGGTTGTCGATATCCTCGTAAAGGCGAAGGGCAAGCGCTAATTTCACCAAAGAGGAAAGCGAAATCTCCCCCAAAGATTCGAAGCGTCTGATGGAAGAGTAGGGGACGCCGGAGATGGCGGAAAGCCTCTGCCTCGAAATCATTTCCCTCTTGCGGATAGCGACAAAGCGAGCGGCGATTTCCCGTAGTTTCTCATCATAGGATACGAACAATAAAGGCTTTTCATTCATTTGCTACTATATTAACAAATATATCCAAATTTTCAACATACTTTGCCAATATATTAGCAGTTTTAAAAAAGTAGTCTCCTAAGAGAAAAGCCGAACTCTTTTCATAAAAATGGACAAAACAAAACAAAGTTTTAGAATGATTTAATATGTATTTTTTAACAACCAACATCTTTCGAATCAAAAACAAAGCCCTGCAAATCCTCGTTAACTGCGTGCTTTCCGCCGTGGTTACGACTGCATTGATCCTCATTGTTTTGTTTGCCGGAATTCCCAACCCGAACCTCATCTTAATGACGGGCATCGTCGTCATTACGGTATTGCTCGGCTTCATCCCTGGACTTATTCCCTCCGTTGCGATGATCGTCTACTCGTTTTGGTTCTTCTCGACCAACCACGATTTCGTCACCTTTAACGCGACCAACGGAACCAAAGTGGCCGTAACGATCATCACGGGCGTCCTTTGCTATGGCTTCGTCGGCGTCATCAACTTTCTCTATGTGAAAAGTACGCTGAAGCTCATGAACTCCAACAAGACCCTCAGCGACGCGAACAAGGAACTTCGGAGAATCTCCAAGACCGACGCATTGACGCACGCGAAGAACCGTTATTCTTTAAGACACGATTTCCCATTCTATGTGGGCAAGGACATCCAAGCCTTGATCTTTGACATCGATAACTTTAAATCCATCAACGATACCTATGGCCATCAAGCAGGGGACATCGTCCTTTCGGAAGTCACGCGTCTAACGATCGAAATGTTCGACGAGGAAAGCGTCTATCGTTATGGCGGTGATGAATTCGCCGTCGTGAAAACCACCCTCGCCTTGTCCGAATTCAGAAAATTGGTTGAAAAGCTAAGCGACTCTGCCCATAAGGTCGTATATGAAGGCAAACCCATCGATGTGCGTCTTTCCGTGGGCTACACCTATGGCGTGCCCGAAGACATCGATGATCTTCGTGGCATGATCCATTACGCGGACGAATTGATGTACGAAGTCAAATCCAGCGGCAAAAACGGTGCCCTGGGCCGACAGTATGACAAAAACCTCTAGGAAATAGACCTATAAGCGGCTCTGATGACGGAGCCGCTTTTGGCGCATGCCTGGGGGATGGGAAAGACGCCTTGACTTATCTTGGGATTTTTAACGCAACAACGCAGGGAAGCACTATAATCGAGACAACCGTTCGTCGGGGATTCTTGTTATGGATATATTCATTCTTTGTTTGGCCATCTTCTTGGTCGGATGCATGCTTGGTTATGGGCTGGAGGTTCTTTTTCGACGCTTCTTCTCCGCGAAGAAATGGGTGAACCCTGGCTTCATGAAAGGTCCGTGGCTGCCGCTTTATGGTTTTGGCCTGCTCTTCATGTTCCTTATTAGTTTTGGATTAACGAACCTTTTCCCTTCGATTCATTTCTATGATCCGACCAAAGGATATGGGGCAAACGTCTATGACTTGATTCCCATCGCGGTGATGGGCGTGGCCATGAACGTCCTTGAGTTCCTCGCGGGCTTGATCTTCGTGAAAGGATTCAAGGTCCGTCTATGGGACTACTCCAATATGAAGGGGAATTTCATGGGCATCTTATGTCCGGTTTTCTCTGTGATCTGGTTCTCGATCTCCGTCCTTTATTACTATGCGGCGCATCCTTTTGTGACCGAATTCGCACGCACCACCTACGCATTTATGTTTGGCGATCATGGCGCGGGCGCTCATTTCGGGGTGATCTTTAGCCTTGGTGTGGTCTATGGAATCTTCCTCATCGACCTCGTGCAATCCATCGGTCTTTTCTCCAAAGTCGTTCGCCTTGCCAAGGACAGCGGCTTAAGCAAGCGATACGAGGAATTCCGCATCGAGTTCCGTTTAAAGAAAGAAGAAGCTTCGCGCAAGTTCATGGAAGCCTTGCCTGCGAATAAAGCCAAAGAAGCGGTGGATAAAACCGGCGACGCGATCAAAGAAAAGATCCGCGAGGCACTGTTCATCGACCCAAGCATCGAAGACGCCAAGGCCAACTACGGACCAGATGGCAGGCCTTTAAAAGAAGAAGAGAAATAATTTCTTCCTAAAAGCGCGTATTCGCGTAATATGAAATGATGATGAAAAAGCAGCGTTTCCCACTCGTTTTGGCCACTGTGGTTTTGGGTCTTGCTTCCTGCGGTTCCCCAGCCCCAGAAACTTCGTCCTCTTCGGAGGCGGTTTCATCTGCGACCACGAGTGAAGCGCAGTCTTCGATCGTAAGCACCGAAGAATCTTCGGCGACCAGTAGCGCCGCGGAGTCCTCGACTTCGAGCAGCGGGGAAGAATCTTCTGCAACGAGCGGCGAAGAATCCTCGGAGACCAGCAGCGCGATGGAGTCATCGACCTCGAGCAGCAAGGAAGAATCTTCTGCAACAAGCAGCGTAGCGCAGTCTTCATCCTCGGAGACTCAGACTTCCGAACAATCAAGCGAACCTAGTTCCTCTATGACCCTCTCTTCTTCGGAATCTTCCGAGGAATCCTCGGCAGCTCCTTCTTCAAGCAGCGAAGGGACCTCCCTTTCCCCGATTACTCCCACGGGTTTATACGACGGGTATTACGACTCTTTGGTGAGTTGGACCGATGGGGAAGATTTGATGAGCCAGCTCCATGAAATCATCTCCGGCGGCGACTATAATCCCATCCCTTATACGGGCAGCAAAGCGACGACCGTGTATTGGAATTCCAACGCGACCGCGGACCAAGATCTTTATGACCACGAATTCGTGGACGTCGTGTATAAAGCGGACCCTGCCTTGAAAACCCGTACCGACGTCGACTGGCAAAGAGAACACGCTTGGTGCGCTTCTTTGATGACGGGCTCTACGACAACCAAAGCCACGAAAACGTTAGGACGTGCAACGGATTTCCATAATCTTTTCGCTTCCAGCGCGAACGGAAACACTTCGCGTGGAAACAAGAACTATGGCATCGCGGACACTTCCGATCCAGGTTATACCGACCTGACGACGGATGGGGGGGAAGACGGCTATTCCTATGACCCGAAAACGTTTGAACCCGCCGACAAAGACAAAGGTCGTTTGGCCCGCGCCATCTTCTACATGGCGACCATGTACAACGAAGAGGAATACGATCCGAATAACGATGTCACGATGGGTCCGTTAACCATCGTGGAAGAGCGCGTCGACTATGTCCCTGGCGATGGCTGCGCCTTTGCCATTGGCCATCTTTCCGAACTCTTGCAGTGGAGTTCCATCCCCGTGGACTTACTGGAATACCAACACAACGAATCCGTTTATTCGTTTGTCCCCGCAAGTTCCGACCATGCGCAGGGCAACCGAAACCCTTATGTCGATTTCCCTGGACTCGTCGATTACGTCTATGGGGCGAAGAAAGACCAACCCGGCACCTTGGCGTCTTTAGTCTCGAGCTATCAAAGCCTCGGCATCGGAGAAGAGGGAATCCATCATTACGCGATCAAAGAAGCCAAGCGCCAATACGACACCGGCGTCGCCTTTAACAAAGAAGACATAAAAGTCGTCGCGGTGGCCAATGATCTTTCCGAAACCGCGTACACGGACTTCACGGTTTCCGGTGTCCAAGACGGGCAAGCGTTAACGGAAAACCCGACCAAGATCACCGTGAAAACCCCCACGAATGACATTACATATTCCGTTACCGTGGCCACCGACCCCATCGACTCCGCGACGTGGAAGCACCGCGTGACGGGAAAAGCCAAAGGGCAAGACTTCAATGGGATCGAAACCCAAGCGGGCGTTGCCCATGAACTCGATTTCGATGGCGTGACCTGGAATGTCACGTGGGAGAAAGGAGCGGTAGGCAGCAACAACAGCAACCTCGGCGCGGCCTTTGGCACCGCGACCGCACCCGTGGGAACGTTGACCTTCGAAACGAAAGCGGACTTCGCGGTGGATGGGAAATCGTTCATCGACGCGATCTATCTTAGCGGCGCCTCCGCCTCGGGAACCCAAACCGACGTCACGTTCTATGTGGGCGATACGCAGATAACGAAAGAGTCCTTGGGATATGTGGATAAAGCGACGGCCTTAGTCGTTGGAGGGGCCTTGTCTGCTCCCGCGAAGGGAAAGATCCGCATCGAGCTTTCGGGCATGAGCAAGGCGGTCAACGTCAAATATTTGGCCGTCCATGCGCACGAGTAGCGATATAATGGTGAAGATATGAAACCGACGAAAGCGGATGTTAAGCGCATTTTAGGTGGCATTAACCGCAGCAAAAAGAAATACCTCTCTCTGGAGGCTCTTTCCCGTTTGGTGGGGCTTTACCCCGATGTTTTGGCGGACACCCTTTCCTATTTTGAACCGGTGATTCGTCTTGACCCTACGATCAACATGAGGGACCTCGTTCCGGCGATGAAGGAATTCCTCGTCGAGCCGATGAAACCGGTCGTGGCGAATAAGCCTAAGCGCGTGGTCGTTTCCAAGAAGGAGTTGGGTCAATATGCGTCCATCGGGGATTTCGTCTTAAAGAAAATGACCAACGTCGGCGGATTGGTCGAACCGTCCACCCGCCTCTCCGACTACGATCTCCTCGTATTGGAAAAGCTCGTCAGCAACGAGATCGCAAAGCGGAAGAAAGCCGAGAAAAAGAAATAGAAACGATTAGTCCCGTCGCATGGCCTGCGATGGGGCTTTTCTTGTATAGACCAGCGCGGCGATCGCCGTGGCAAACAAGGAGGTCGCGATGGCAAGCAGGGAAATAATCATGGCTTGGGGGAAAGAAAGACGCGCCAGGAACGAGACGACCGTTCCTGCCCCAGTGGCGCGCATCGCATAGTTAAATGTCGGTAAGGTGATATAGGAAAGCGCCAGTCCGATGAAGGCGGATAAGATTCCAAGCAGGGCGCCTTCATAGAGGAACAAACCAAGCACTTTCCCTTTCCGCGCTCCCAAAGCGCGATACAAACCGATTTCATGAATACGCCCTTTCGCGTCGAGGAACGCGAATAAAGTAAGCATCAATAAATTACTGATCGCGATGATGAAGAAGATGCCTAACGAAGCGGCGTTGAGCACGCGTACATAGCTCTCGATCGATTGCGAAACCACGATGCCATAATCCCAATAAAGAACGCGGAATTGCGTGGATTTCGGCGCATTAAAGGCATCGATTTTGTCGCGAATCGCGATCGCTTCGTGATAGTTGTTCACGGTGAAAGTGACAGAGGAAGGACCATCGTTGATGCCAAAAGCGCGGCGTCTTTGGAAGTGGTTGTATAGGCCGATGACGACTTGCCCGATGTCCCCGGAAGTCTCGTCTTTGACTTGGTCGAAGAAGGAATAGGTGTGGGGGTAATTGAGGATGGTGTCGGAGTCTTTGTAGACCATGTGCTGAGCGATCTCTTTCGCAAGATTGCTTCCTTCGTTCATGGTCGCCATCTCTTTTTGGAGAACGGGGGAATAGTAAAGCCCGCTGCTTAAAGGCGCGATCAACGTATCGGGCTTCATGCGAAGGATACCGGTGATTTTGATTTTCTTCCCAAGCGTTTCGTCACCATAGATCTCCCCGAGCTTCTCGTTACTGCGGTAAGGGGTGTAGGCGGATAGTTCCCGCGTCTCTTCCGGACCGAAATGGCTCGCCATGTCCGCCATAAGCTCTTTGCTACGTTCGACGTCCCCGGCGTTATAGGCGAGGATCCCTTCTAATAAATCGGAGAGGATGGGTATCGCGCCGCATCCATGGGCATCGCCTTCTTCTTTTAAGAAACGCCCGGTGACCATTTGGGTTAACGCACGCTTTTGGTAAAGCGCGTCATCGGGGACGAACTTCAGTTCTTTGCCCACGATTTGGTCAAAGCTGATTTGGGCGTCATGAAGCCCGAGCAAATCGAGGAGCTCCCCCGCGACCGTGTTGCGCCGGTCCACGACGAGGAAGGCTTCCTGATCGTTTTGAGGGAAACGGCCATAGAGGCAATCGTGTTGAGACGGGAGGTCCGTGTAGGAGATTTTGCTGGGAGATAAGGTCGCGTTGGTTCCAAGGAACGTCGTTAAAAACGATTCGATGTTCCCGCTTGATGGCGTCTCTCCTCCTGAGAAGACGCGGTAGCCATCCGCGTCATGGAAGAGCAAAGAAAACACTTGTTGGTTTTCGATGCGGTATTGGTCGGGGCGAAGGTTCGCGGACAAATAGTCCATGAATTCTTGCGTGAGCAGATTGATGTGCAACGTCGCCTCGTCGGTGGTCTTTGGATAAACATAGGGCTCGTTGGTCGTCTCGGAATCGAAAATGGAATTGAAGGCATTATCGAGGGCGGCGTAATAGTAACTGACGGATAGGGGCTCTCGTTGGAGATTCGAACCAAGTAGTTGGTTACCGATGTCGTTTACGCCGTGTTTGACGCCTAAGGAGATCGCGCTTCCTAAGATTCCAAAACCGATGACTAAGGACGCCATGATTTTCTTGCCAAAGGTGTGGCCGAATCGTTTCGCGGCGAGCGGGAACATCGAACCGCGCTTGGTGGCGGGAATTTCCGCCTTCGCGGGTTCCTCGTTTTCGGCATCGGCTTTTAGATCCCCGTCTTCGAGGCGATACATGCCATCCGCGTATTCCTTCATCAACGCCTCGTCGTGGCTGACGACCAGAACCAAGGATTCTTGGCTCACGGACCTCAAGCATTCCATGATGGATTTGGCTTCTTGCTTACCAAGCGCGGCGGTGGGTTCATCCGCCAAAAGGAGGCGCGGTTTCATGGCAAGGGCACGCACCAAGGCGACGCGTCCTCCTTCCCCGCCGGATAAAGTCGCGGGAAAGTCGTGCTCGAGCTTTGCAATTCCAAAGCGTTCCAATAGACCGCGGATATAGGAACGCTCTTCTTCTTTATTAATAAAGGGGGAGGAAATGCGGTAGGGGAGGCAGACGTTATCGAAGACGTTTAAATAAGGCAATAACTCGGATTTTTGGAAAAGAAACCCAATGTGATTATGGCGGTAGAGATTCGCTTCTTTTTCATTGAGCTTGGTGATGTCTTTGCCATCGAATTCGATGGTTCCCTCATCGACGGGTTCCAAAGAAGAAATGAGATTAAGCAACGTGGTTTTCCCACAGCCTGAAGGACCAAGAATGACAAAGAGCCCACGATTGGGGAATTGGGCATCGGAAAGATCGATGACGTTACGGGTGTCGCCACCGACCCCAACGAATCTCTTTTTTATCCCCCGAAGCGTTAACACGCCACTCATTATATCAATCCCCCAACGCCCGAATAACGCGGGACAAATGGAGGTTATTTCCAATTTAAGCGTCCAATGAAGAACTTATTATCTCTTTTTGCAGGGTAATTAAGTTAAACTTAACTAGTTCATTTGGAGGCGCATATGAAAAAATTCCTACCCTTATCCGTACTCGCTCTGCTCGCGCTTGTGTCTTGTGGCACGCCAGCACCAAGTTCTGAGCCCGCGGGTTCTTCTTCCCAACCAAGCAGCAGTGCAAGTTCCTCGGAACAATCCAATACTTCTTCGGGCGGTCAGACGTCCACTTCTGAGGATAGTCACCAATCAACCCCGACTTCCCAAGATTCAGAGCCCAGTTCGGAAGCGTCGCAACCCACTTCCGAGTCCACAGAAGATCCCGGTCTGGGAGACCGCATCGAGTTCGACCTTGACGCGGCTCCGAAGACCTTTTCCCATGCCCCGATAACCGAGAACGACGTCACGGAGATTTTCACCGAGATGTTCGGCGCGCCGGGCTCGGTACTCGACGAGCTGAAGGACGTGGTCGATTTGGTTCCCATCGTCAACGCAATGGGCTTCTCCAAGGCCGAATGGCTGGAGTTAGCCAAGCTGATGGAATTGCTTCGTAACCGTGGCGATGACACCGAATCTTTGGAAGCGAGGCTCAACAAAATCGTCGAGAAGATTCGCGGCATCATGGTGTTCTTCGATGGCGATAAATTGCTCCCCGTCGGATATGAAGACGTCGAGATTCGCATCCCACTCCCTGGTTCCACGATGTTCGGCATGAGCGAAACCGCCTTGGACGCGCTAGCAAAAGCCTTGCCTTCTGGGCACAGCATGATTTCCTCGCTCAATGCGGTCAAAGAGGTGATGAACTCCTCGGATGTTTGGTCCATCGAAGGTTCCGCGTTAAGGGCCGTTGGCAAATTGGTCGAAGTCGCGCTTCGCAGCTTCTTAGAAGAGGAGCCGGATCTGCTCAAATTCCTCATCGCGTCGCCGCTTTATAACACAATCAGTTGGAATACTTCTACCGATCGCGCTTATGCGGAATCGCTGCAGAAGAAATACTCTGGACCGCAACTTGTCTCCGTCATTGGGCGTTTGTGCGCAAAGATTCACTTCCGTGGGGGAACGCTGAAGAAAATCCTCAAGATGTATCTCGATGAAGGCGTCTATATCTCCACTCGCATGGGCAATACGGGCATCATGGACCTCACCATCTATGAGGCGATCGACAAGATGTACGCCGATATCGCCGATGTCGTGGCCGATGCCGATTTGGAGATCTTGTACGATCTTCTCGCCGATTTCGCCTCGCGCTTAACCAGCGATATTTGGGAAGCGGAGAAGACCGATCCGCTCCTTAATCCCACCGCGGCCATCATGGAGGTCTATGACGAACTCTATGGCGCCTTATCCGCGGGGAAGAAGCAGGGGTTAAACCGCCTCGCTTCGGCTTTGGGCCTAGATTACGACACGATGATTTCGGGACTTCGTGGCCTCGGAAACATCGATTTCACCAACCGCAATGGCTATTCGCTTTTAAGCGAAGCCTTGCAGCGCATCTTCCAACCCGTCATCGATAAATATTCGGGACAAGTAAACACCGGTTTGTCGACCTATTCCGGCGAATACGGAAACAGTCTCTATGCATTACAAGGCGATACGGTCAACGCCAAAACGATTCAGGAGATCATCGACGGACGCCTCGTGCGTTACGACTCCATGGGCTCCCATGTCGTGAAGCTCGATTCCATCCGCTTGCTTGACAGCGTGGATACGTCCACCGTCGGACCCAAGCGCTTCCGCGTGGAGGCGAACGTCGTGGGCGAAGACGTCAAAATCTATCTAAGCGTTGCCCTCATGGTACTTCCGCGCGCCTTTGGCGACTCGTTCATGCTTGATGCGGGGGCATCGTATCGTTCCTATGGCATCGATTCGACGCCGATCCTCATCGATTACGTTCCCGAGGAGATCCGCAATCAGGTCACCAAGACCTTCGGCGCCCGTGCAAGCGTCTTCACTTACGACGCGACCAAGCATACTTTGACGCGGCGCTTCGAGACCGTCCCTTATAAATATTCCGACCTCGATTTCACCCCGGGTGAGCATTACACCAATCTTTCCGTCACGGTGAACGGGCAAACCTATAAGACGGTGCTTCACTACGTCATCGTCGACGCGACGAACACCGAAGAGCGCATTTCCTTCTCTTCCGAAGTCATCCGTTACGACGAAGAAACCGCGACGATCCTCGCCTATGCTCCAAACGGGTTGGATCGGTTGACTTATTCCTTAGGAAAATACGTTCGCGTCGGCACGATGTCGTATTACCGAAGCAGCGACAGGGATAAGGCGGTGGAATTCGATGAGCCTCTAGGCCATGGAACCCATTCCGATATCCTCATCAGCGGGAAGAAGTACACCATCAAAGTACTTAATGCCAGCGACTTGGAGAAGCCATCCCTCGCCTATAACTTCTACGGGAACTCCGTCGATGGCGTAGCTTTGCTACGAAAAGGTTCCGACTCCGCTTCCCTTCTTAGGGTGTGGCTTGAAGGGACCTACACCATTGGTGAGCATATTTATCCCTTCTATAGCGATGTCAGCAAAACGGCGACGGTTCAAGGCCTTGATACGAGCGAGGCGACCACGGACACCGCCACGGCGCGGATTTCCTATGGCGGATTCGGCGCGGACTTCAACTACGTCGTCTACGACTCGGAAAACAGGAGCGCCTATCGCATGCAAGCTTACGTTTATCCGAACGAGCCCATCAAGAGGGCCGTCGCTACCGTCGGATATGAGGTTGTCATCAATGGCAAGAAACAGTTCTTTGGTGAGAACAATTATGGCGAAATGGACGTCACCGAGTTGCTCGCGGGCCAAACCATCGATACCTCGATCGCCGGGGAATATTCCAAGACGCTTGAGATCACTCAGGGAGGCCAAACCGCTACGGTGGAGCTCGAATACGTCGTCATCGATGAACGGAAATTGGAGTTCAACTTCTCCAAAGAAATCCTCGTTACATTCGATGATCGGGGCGCCTTTGCCCTCGATGCTCCGCAATACGTCGAGGTTCTTTATAACGGCGCGCGCCTTCTCAGCACGTCCATCTCGAATGAAACCTTCCGCGACTTCACGGAAGGCTCCCACACCGCGGTGACGACGTTTGACGTTTTAGGGAGGAGCGTCCAAAAGGAAATCGTCTATAACGTCTACCGTAAGATAACTTACTCTCTCGCCAAAGGGAGCGGGCCTTGCCTCGTCCCGCTTGGGTCGAATAGCACCTATATCAACTTCTACCGCAACATCATGGATGGCGACCGCGTCGTCCATAGCCAATGGATGCAGGAGCGCGTTGCTCTTGATGGCACGACCGTCGGCATGAAGGAACTTACGAACATCAAGACCCAATCGGGCATCGAAATCGAAGGAACGTTCTCCTACTTTGTCTATGGCGCGAACTCCGTCCGCACGGAAACCACGGTCAACACCCCAACGGTCTATCCGGGTGGTTCCTATGCGCAGTTCGAGCAGATCATTACGACTTACGTCACGCTTCCTGATGGCACCGAAGTGCAAGCCGAAAGCATCCGCCGTTCCCGCGACGTCTATTTAGAAACGCCGGAGTCCCGCACCCCCGGCGACCACGAAATCGCGGTCCGCTTCGATTCTAACGGCCAAGAAACGATGGCCACCTATCACGTTCTTGGCGTGAATGACCCGCAGATGGAACTTTCATCCGGAACGAGCTCCTTCTCCTATCAAAATCGGGGGAATCTCATCGCCCTGGGCGAGGACTTTGACCTCGCCAGTGTCCGTTTGGGCATCGATTACACGGTGGATACCGGGACCTATTCCGCACGCTCGGTGAACTGGTCGCCTTATGGCGGTGGCGCCGCTTCCGGTGAGAATTACCGCCCCAGTCGCACGATCTATGTCAATGGCAACGATCCCGAACTCACCTTCCTCGTCGACTTCGACAAGGAGACCAATGGTATCGTCGATGGCTATGCCATCTACCAAGGCGCGTTGGTCCATTTCACCTATGGCGTCTATGACCCGGCGAATCTGGAAAACGTCCAAACCAAGGTCGAAACCTATAGCGATACCAACTTCATCCTCGAAGAGTTCGCAAACGGTGGCAGCGCCTATCTTTATGGCGACGTCGTGACCACGGCGACCTTCGCGGGACAAACCATCGAGGTCCGTCGCGAGCACTTCTCGAGCAATCAAACCGTCACCGCGGAAGAAGCGACCGCGGGCAAGCACCAAATGGCCGTCGAACTCTCCGATGGCAGCCAAGTCATGGTGGACTTCTATCTCTACTCCCTCTACGACACGGAGCACGTGAACGTCCTCGATGGTGGGCTGAATCTTTATAGACAAGCCTATGCCGTGGGCGACCAAGCAAGCGGTTACGCCTGGGTGAGGTATTCCTTCGTCGACCATCCCGAGCGCACGAACTCCACGACTCTATCTTTCGACGCTTCGAAGATCCAGGGGCTTGATACGTCGACCTCCAGCAAAGGAAAACTTCGTACCGCCTCGGTGGAAATCGGGGGCAAGGTCCTCTCCGCCCAATATGGCGTCTATGACGAAGCGGATATCCAAGCAGAAGGCTACCTGGAAGTCTACGATGCCTTGGAAGGCTTCGCCGACGAGGCTTATGTCACCTGGGGAATCCGCAAATTCGTGGACTTCGACACGCTCAACTATGAGGTGAGCCGCCAAAATGTCGGAAGTGACTTCGTGACCATCACGGCAACGGGCGGGGCCTTCACCGTGGCCAAGACGTTCGAACACGAGGGAACCACCTATTCGGTCCAAGGCCAAGGCAAAATCGTCCCCTCCAAGACGGCGGATTTGCACGTTTATATGCAATCGGGCACCTTATCGCCCGATACGGCGATCTTCAACGAGGATTACGAGAGCGTTCTCCCCGCCGGCGTGCAACGCCTGGTCGTGGAAGGCTATGCCTATGTTTATAGTGATTCGCGCAGGGAAGATTACCATTTCTTCTCCGCCGCAACCCCCAAAGACGTCCTCGCCCAATATTCGCAAGAGGAAGGGTTCGTGGTCGATTATGGAGGATATCGCTTCACCATCGATGCGGGGGATTACGAGTATTACGCCGACTGCATCTTCCAAGGTTGTAACCTTGTGTCGGACGAATTGCCGGAGTCTTTCGAGGGTGGAACCGCCTTCATCTATCTGGATACGAACTACGATAACGGGACGGTTTCCATCGTGGTCGACGGCCAGATTTACGACCCAGAGAACCCCATTGAACTCGAAGCGGGTGAGCATCGTTTCACCTTCACGATCACCAACGATTCGGGCACGGTGTTCCACTTCGTCATCAGCGTGGTCGTCGCGGGTCAACCAGACTAATCCATAACCAACAATTCTTCTAAGGAAGGGCGGGAAAACCCGCCTTTCTTTTCTTAGAAAAGACACTTCACATGGGAGACGGAATGGCTCCTACTATGGTGAGGTCATAAAACAAATGGGAACATCATTCCGACGAGGAAGGAAACCAAGGGAACGACAACCCGACTCGAAAAACATTGTTAGACGGGGCGAGGGTCACTATACTACCTGACTTTGGGATTTAAAGCCAAAATCTAGTGCAATGGCTGTTTGATCTTATATTTGAGATTGAATAGTTTTTTGGTTTGGGAAGACGATAGATACATATAATCGGCATTGAACTTATACATCTC
>Ga0310695_10006035_pt1 | contig 20456 bp, 22 predicted proteins | sample RumenRJG_04DNA_FD_203882 | JGI IMG/M metagenome (GOLD analysis project Ga0310695, IMG submission 203882) | Bovine rumen microbial communities from Lethbridge, Alberta, Canada - RJG_04 (v2) (version 2) | ecosystem: Host-associated > Mammals > Digestive system > Stomach > Rumen | place: Canada...
TCAACGGCGCTTCGTTCCGCATGATCCCGTACATCTTCAACAACCCGTTCCAGTCCTCGCAGGTCACTGGCTTCACCGCGGCCATCGCGGCCTACGGCGCATTCTTCATCCCGAAATTCTTCGGCTGGTCGTATGCGAATTTCTCGTCCGTCCTGCCAGCGTTCTACCTGCTGATCGCATTCATGGTCTCCACGATTGTCATCACCTGGTTCTTCTACGCGCGCAAGGGTTCCGGAATCCATTGCTGACAAAGCCTTTCCTGAAACTTCATCATACACACACAATACGAAAAGCCTTCCCGCAAAAGGAAGGCTTTTCGTATCGCATCACCGCATTTTATGATAGACTGAAAGGGAAGTCCCCTCTCTCGAGAAAGGAAGTAACGAAATACCGATGAAACAGACAGAACCGACTCTCACGCATTTCAATGCCGCTGGCGAAGCCATCATGGTCGACGTCAGCGAAAAGGCCATCACGGCCCGCGAGGCCACAGCCTCCGGCCGGATCCTCGTCAGCAAGGATGTCTTCTCCGCCATCGAGCACGGCACAGCGAAAAAGGGAGATGTCCTCGGCGTCGCGCGCATCGCGGCGATCATGGCCGTGAAGAAAACCTCGGAGATTATACCGCTCGCCCACCCTCTGCCGATCGCGAAATGCTCCGTCGACTTCTCCATGCTCCGGGATACGCCGGACGGACCCGCTGTCGAGGCACGCGCAACGGTAAAGGTGAACGGCCGTACGGGCGTCGAGATGGAGGCCCTGCACGCCGTCTCGACGGCGCTGCTGACCATCTACGACATGTGCAAGGCCATCGACAAGCGCATGGAACTCACCGCCATCCACCTCGACCATAAGAGCGGCGGAAAAAGCGGCGATTTCATCCGCTGAGTCCGCCAGCAGTCTTTCCTGCACCAGCGGAAATGTCCTGATGTTCCTCCGTCGTCGTCTTTTTCAGGATTTCTTTCGCCTGTGCCAATGTCAATCTTGCCATACCGATACCTTCTTTTCCTCTTGATTCATAAAAAGCTTTTTATCCTCACCACTGCTCTTTGAAGAAGACCGAATGGCCGATGAATTCTCGGAGCAGGGAGTTGTTCGGGATATCGTTCTCCGCCGTGATGTCGTCGAAATACTGGAAGAAATCGAGCAGCCGCTGCGCCTCGGTGTAGGCCGGAGAATCCGCCTTGACTTCCTCGAGGATTGGCCGCGCGTATCGCTTCAGGACGCCGATCTCGTAGATCAGTGCGGAGTTGAACATGACGTCCGCATCCTCCTGATACGGGAAGATATTGCGCTCCTCCCCTGCGCGCACATCCGGCCACTGCAGCAGGGTCTTCTCCGCGCTGGAGTCGCGGAACTGCTTGTCGCGCACGAGACGGCGCAGCAGACGCGCGTCCGTGGTCGGCACGCGGTTATGCGCGTCGATGTTGAGCTGCGCGAGCGCCGAGATATAGATCTTCAGCTTCTTGTCGCGCGGGATTGATGCGGAGAGCTCCTCATTGAGCCCGTGGATGCCCTCGACGATGACCGGCTGGCCTGCCCCGAGGACGATCTTTTTTTTATCGTCCCATTCGCGTTCGCCCGTGACGAAATTGTACGTCGGCAGCTGCACCTCTTTGCCGTTCATGAGGTCGAGCATATTCTGATTGAAGAGATCCGTATCGAGCGCCCGCAGGCTCTCATAATCGTATTTCCCCTCCGGCGTCTTCGGCGTATCCTCACGGTTCTTGAAATAGTCATCGAGCGATATCGATACCGGGACGAGCCCGTTCGTGCGTATCTGCACGCGCAGACGCTGGGCAAAGGAAGTCTTGCCCGAGGAAGACGGCCCCGCAATCAGCACGAGGCGGATGCGGTCGCGATGCGCCGCGACATAGTCCGCAATCCGCGCGATATGCTTCTCCTGCAGCGCCTCTGACACGCGGATGACCTCGTCGATTTTCCCCTCGCGGTTCAGGCGGTTGAGGTCAGAGACATAGCTGCAATGCAGGATGTGCGCCCATTCCTTGCTCTCTGCGAGCATGTGGCTGAGCTTCGGCTGCCGGACGAGCGGATGCACCTTGCCGCCCGTCGTCATGTCCGGCGTACGGATCAGCAGCCCCGGCGCCTCGTAGTCCACCGCAAATTCTTCGAGCAGCCCGCTACGCGGCACCATCGCGCCGTACAGATAATCCTTGCATCCGCCGCAGGAATAGATGCTGACCTGTTTCTGCGAGAGCGACGCGATCAGGCTCGCCTTTGCATTTTGATGTTCCTGCTCGAAGAGCTTCACCGCGGCCTCGCGCGTCAGGCTCTGCTTGCGTATCACACGGTCTTCGCGCGCGATGCGCTTCATCGCCTTTGCGATCCGCTTCGTCCGCCCGCCATCAAGGATCCATTCCTTGCCCGCGACCTCACAGAACAAGCCCTTATTCGCCGTGAATTTCGCCGTGACCTCGACGCCCGGATAGAGCTCCGATATCGCCGTGATCAGCAGGAACAGCACCGAACGCTGATAGATATTCCATCCGGTGGGCGTATTCTCTTCGATGAAGGAAATCTCATCCCCCTTCACCCCGTAATCCTGCAGATCCCGGATCCGCCCGTTCACGATAGCTGCAACGATTGGCGTCGCGTAATCTGGCTGCGCATCAGCCGCGAGATTCAGAAGCAGCTGACGTTCCTGCACAATCGTCCACGTTTTCTGTTCTTCCATGTTCCGCACCTTCTAAAAACAAAATCCCCCGGAAGGAGGGGAATGCGAGGCCGTAACCCCTTCATTGGTATTCCCCTCCCCAGCGGGGGAGGATTTTCACTTATTCTTTTTCATCGATCATCGGATATCACACAAAGATGGCCTTGACGATCAGATAGGCTACAGCGCCCATCGCTGCCGTGCACGGGATGGTCAGCACCCATGCCACGACCATCTGCTGTGCCACACCCCAGCGCACGGCATTGACGCGCTTTGCCGTGCCGACGCCCATGATCGACCCGGAAACGACATGCGTCGTGCTGACCGGCAGGTGCAGTAACGTCGCGGAGAAGATGACGATCGACGAGTTCAGGTCTGACGCAAAGCCCGAAATCGGCTCGAGCTTGAAGATCTTGCCGCCGATGGTCTTGATGATGCGCCAGCCGCCGATCGCCGTGCCGCACGCCATCGCCGTCGCGCAGAGGATCTTGACATCCGTCGGAACCTCGAACTCCGTCAGATAACCGCTCGAGAGCAGGGCCAGCGTGATGATACCCATGGACTTCTGCGCGTCGTTCGAGCCATGAGAAAATGCCATGGCCGCCGCCGAGAGAATCTGCATCTTCTTGAACTTATGGTTGACCGATGACGGGCTGAAGTTCCCGAATATCCGGTAAAGCAGGAGCATCACGCAGCAGCCGGTCACAATGGCGATGCACGGAGAGGCGATCAGGGAAATGACGATTTTCCCGATGCCCCAGAAGTTCAGGCCGGTCGAGCCGACCGAGATCAGCACCGCGCCGATGATGCCGCCGACCAGTGCGTGCGACGAGCTCGACGGCAGCGCAAACCACCAGGTCAGCAGATTCCAGATGACGGAACCCGCCAATGCTGCAATCAGGACATGCTCATCGACCATCTGCGGGCTGCTGACGATGTCCCCGCCGATGGTTTTCGCAACGCCTGTCGAGTACATTGCGCCGGCAAAGTTCAGCACTGCCGCCATGATGACCGCATGGCTCGGATGCAGGGCTCTTGTGGAGACCGACGTCGCAATCGCGTTTGCCGTATCATGGAATCCGTTGATGAAATCAAACAGCAGCGCAAGAGCGATGATGGTCAGAATCATCATTTGCAGTTCAGGCATATTTCATTACCACTCCCCGGATCATATCGGAAAGTTTCTCGCAATGATCCAACGTCTCCTCGAGATCCTCCAGGATGTCCTTCCATTTGATCAGCTCGATCGGATCTTTCTCCTTGTCGAACAGATAGGCAACCTCGTGGCGGTAGACGCGGTCACCCTCGCTTTCGAGCTGGCCGATCTTGCGCGTGCACTCGAGGATGACTGCCTGATTCTTGCGGATATCCTTGAGCATCTCAAAGGACTTGATGACCTCTTTGGCGCACTCGATGATGAGCTTCGTCAGCGATACCGCGCCGCTCATCGCCTTGCCCGTGCGGTACATCACGATACGCTGCAAGGTTCCCTGCAGGAAGTCCACGCCATCGTCGAGACCGTTTGCCAGCGAATAGATATCCTCGCGGTCAATCGGCGTGATGAACGTCAGATTCAGCTTGTCGACAATCTTATCATTGACGGCATCCGCTTCGTGTTCAAGGTCAACGATTTCCTTGATCTTGTCCAGCGCCTTGCTGTAATCCATCATCACTTCGTCCATCATCAGCGCGCCTTTGTAGAAATAATTCGCGCTCTCGACGAACAAGTCAAAGAACTCATTGTCCTTCTGCTTGAACTTAAACACGTTTCCATCCTCCCCAGGAGAAGCCTTTTTTCAATTTTTATCCTGTTTTGTTGCTGATTAGGCAAAAATGCCTAATATAAAAGCCCAACATAGATAGTCTAACATGAAATTCCTTGTCCTTCAACAAAAAATTTACATCGGATTAACATCCTGCAGAGCTTGTGGGCAGCTATGCCTTATTCCTCCACGCGTTCGCGGATCACGACTTTTTCCGTCCCGTCCGTCCCCTTGAGCTGAACGCTGACCGTTTCCCGGGAGGAAGTCGGCACATTCTTCCCGACGAAATCCGCGCGGATGGGGAGCTCCCGATGTCCGCGATCGATGAGCACCGCGAGCTGGATGGCTTTCGGGCGGCCCATATCGATGAGCGCGTCGAGCGCTGCGCGGATCGTGCGGCCCGTATAGAGGACGTCATCCGTGAGGACGACGATCTTCCCGTCGATGTCGACCGGCAGTTCCGTCGGCCGCACGATGGGCTGGCGCGAAAGCGTCGAGAGGTCGTCGCGGTAGAGCGTGATGTCGAGGACGCCGACGGGCGGCCGCTTGCCCTCGATGCGGCCGATGCAGTCCGCGAGCCGTTCTGCGAGCGGCACGCCGCGCGTGCGGATGCCGACGAGCAGCAGATTGTCCGTTCCCTTGTTCTTCTCGACGATTTCATGCGAAATGCGCGTGAGCGCGCGGCGGATGCTCTCGGCATCCATCAGGACGGTCTTATCGACGAATTTCTTCATGGACGAAGCCTCCTCAGCTGTTCTAGGATTTTCTTCATATCGTCAGGCAGCGGTGCCGTGAACGTCATGCGCTCCCGGGTGCGCGGGTGCGTGAGCTCGAGCGTATGCGAGTGCAGCGCCTGCCCCCGGATGGCGAACGGCGCCTGCTTTTTCGGCCCGTATTTCGGGTCACAGATGACAGGATGACCGATGCTCGCCATGTGCACGCGGATCTGATGCGTGCGCCCGGTCTCCAGCTGGCATTCGACCAGCGTATACGGCCCGAACCGCTCGAGCACCTGAAAATGCGTGACGGCGGGCTTGCCATTCTCGCGCACGATGGCCATCTTCTTGCGGTCCTTCGGATGCCGTCCGATATCACCCTTGATGACGCCGCGCTCCGGAACGATATTGCCATGCACGATGGCGAGATACTTCCGGTGCGCTCTCTTGGTCCGGATCTGCTCGGCGAGATCGACATGCGCGGCGTCATTCTTCGCGCAGACCATGACGCCCGACGTGTCTTTATCGAGGCGGTGCACAATGCCCGGACGGATTTCCCCGTTGATGCCGGAGAGATCCTTGCAATGGTAGAGCAGCGCGTTGACGAGCGTCCCGTGCGTCACGCCGGCCGCTGGGTGCACGACCATGCCGCGGGCCTTGTTCACGACGATGATGTCCGCGTCCTCGTAGAGGATATCGAGCGGGATGTCTTCCGGCTCGATGGAGACCGGCTCTGGCGCTGGCAGCGTGTAGCAGACCGTATCGCCCGCACTCAGCTTGTAATTCGCCTTGCGCGGCTTCCCGCCGACCGTCACATCCCCCTCGCGGATGATCTTCTGAACATGGGAACGCGAGAGCGCTGGCTCGATGCGCGTCAGGAACACGTCGAGCCGCTCCCCGTCCTGATCCGCCGTAATCTGATTCATTTCTCCTCATCCTTGCCAAAAAGTATCGCATAAGCCATCGACATCACGCCGAGCACGATTGCGATGTCCGCGACGTTGAACACAGGCCAGAAGTGGAAGTCGAAGAAATCGATGACAAGGCCCGTGCGGATCCGGTCCAGCATATTCCCGACCGCCCCGGAGAGCATGATGACGCAGCCATAGTGCAGCCACGGGCTTTGCCGGCGCAGTCTCGGGTAGAAGTACAGGAACAGGGCCATGAGCACGACGCATGCGAACACAAAGAAAAAGCGCTGGTGTTCGAGTATGCCGAACGCGGCGCCTGGATTCAATACGTAGGTCAGGGAGAAAACCGGTGCGATCACATCCCAGCTCTGCCCCGGTATCATCTGCATCTGAATCACGAATTTCGTGCATTGGTCGACGACCAGAATCAATAGAAAAAGAAGCGCAGCGAGCAACGCGGTCAGCCCTCCTGTCCTTCTGCATGCCCGGACCCTGCAAAGTCTGCATTTTCCGCTTTCGTCTCAGAGTCTGCCGCTGGCAGTTCTTCATCCTCGAGCAGGGATTTCACGGAATCCTTCTCCGCTTTTCGCGTCTCCGCATCCGGCATGGCGGAAAGAGTGTCCTTCACGTCTGCGAGCTCGCCTTCGAGCATCGTCTGCATGCGGCGCAGGAACTGGTTCTTCTCCTGCACGAGACGCTCGTACTCCGCGACGATGGCGCGGACATTCTCTTTTGATTCGGCGATGCGCTTCTGCGCCTGCATCTCCGCTGCGCGGCGGAGGTTCTGGCATTCCTTCGCGGCGTTCTCGCGCATGGTATCCGCTTCCTGTTTCGCGTGCGCCGTATACTCCGTCGCCGTCTTCTGCGCGAGCGTCAGCGAATCCTTGATGGAATCCTCAAGCGTCGTGTACTGTTCCACGCGTTTCTTCGACTGCTCAAGCTCCTCCTTGAGCTTTTCGTTCTCGCGGAACAGATGCTCGTAATCGTTGACGACCTGATCGAGAAAATCGTCGATCTCATCCTCATCATAGCCGCGGAAACTGCGTTTGAATTCTTTGTTGTGTATGTCGATTGGTGTCAGCAATGCAATCCCTCTGTTTCTTCCCGATTCTGTCTCTAATTTCATGAAAGTGCATTTATAGGTATCGTTTCAGGACAACGACCGTGCGGCCCTTCTTCGTCGTGCCGCGGATCTCCGCGACCTCGAGCCGTCCGCGCCCGCGCATCGAGAGCATATCGCCCTCTTTGACCGTCTGCGACGCGTGCTTCACGGGCTGCCAGTTCAGCTTCAGTTTATCCGCCGCGATATCCGCCGCCGCGCGGCTCCGCGATGATCCGAAGCCGGAAGCCGCAATCGAATCGACCCGCAGCGACGCGACGGTCGTGCGGATTTCCTTGACATGCTCCTCCTTCGGCTGGATGTCCGCGATATCCGCCTCGGAAAGGGTGACGGATACGTTGCCAATCCGCGTCAGGTTCTCGAGCAGGAACTGCTGCATCTTCGTGTCGCATAGGATGCGCACGGAGTCGTTCGTCACGAGCAGATCCCCGATGCGATCCCGCTCGATGCCGAGCCCCATCAGCGACCCGAGCACATCGCGGTGCCCGAGCCGCGCGAACTGCCCGTTCCACTTCGCCTCGACGCACGCGATATCGAATCCCGTCGGCGTCCCCGGGAAATTCTCGTGCACGAACATCGCCCGCGCGCGCTCCGCCCCCGGATATCCACCATCGAAGTCCACGCGGATCCCGTCGTAGTTCGCCGCCACCGTCTCGGCGATCTCCTGCCCGAACGGGTCGAGGAAATTGCTCAGACGGAATTTCTGCGTTTTCTGAACGGACTCAGCGAGGTCGACGAGTACGACTGCGGCCTCCTCACCTTCGGTGCCCTTATAATAACGCAGGATTTTCTCTCTTTGTTCACTTGCCATATCTGAATCAGCCTTTATTTCTTATCTGTACCGCCGAGCCACGGCATTTCCGTCGAAACCTTGCGCTCTTCCTCCGTATAGGTCACATTGACATTCGAAGGCGCGCAGAGGAATACATTGTGCCCGACTTTCTTGATCTCGCCATCGAGCGCGTAGGTCGTGCCGCTGATGAAATCGATGATGCGCTTCGCCGCGTTCTCCTCTGTGTTTTCGAAATTGATCACGACGGGCTTCTTCTCGCGCAGATTGTTCGCGACCTGCTGTGCGTCATCAAACGACTTCGGCTCGATGACAATCACGCGCATCTTCGCCTGCACGACATTGTTCTTGCCCGCACCGGCCTGTGACGGGTGCAGGTTCACGACATTCCGCGGTCCTTCCATATCTCTCAGCCTCTTTTCGCGCTCGCGCTCTCTCTTTTCCGCCTGTTCTTCGCGTTCCTGCCGCTCGAGCTCTTCTTCTTCCTCTTCGAGCTTCTTCTCCTCTTCGCGATCCATCGGATCCATCAGACCGATCTTCGTACAGAATTTATCTACAAAACTCATGTTCCCACTCCTCTTAGTATTGGCGGGGGCCGAATATTGCGGTACCGACGCGCACCATATTCGCGCCTTCCTCTACCGCGATGCGGTAGTCATGGGTCATACCCATTGATAAATATGTTATATTCGCCGTCTGGAATGGAAATTCCTTTACTTTCTGGAAAATTTCATACATTTCATGGAAGAGCGGGCGGCATTGCTCGACATCGTCGTAATTCGGCGCGATGAGCATGAGCCCGCGCAGGCAGACATTCGGCAGTTCGTCCGTGAGCTCGAGCAATGGGCGCAGATCCTCTTTGTAGACACCCGACTTGCTGTCTTCCTTGGCGAGATTGACCTGCACGAGGATATCCTGCACCTTGCCGATCTTCGCGGCTTCCTTGTCGATGGCGCGTGCGAGATGCGGCGTGTCGACCGAATGGATCAGCGAGAAGTGCTCGACCGCGTGTTTCGCCTTGTTCGTCTGCAGATGCCCGATCAGGTGCCAGGTGACTTCGCGGTCAAGGATTGGCAGCTTCTTCATGGCTTCCTGCACGCGGTTCTCACCGACATCCGTCGCGCCGGCGTCGATGGCCTCGCGCATGGCCTCGACATCGTGGTTCTTCGTGACCGCGATGAGCTGTACCGGCGCGTCCTTCGGCACGCGCGTGCGGCGCGCCTTCGCGGCCTCGATCTCATCCAATACCTTCTGATAATTTTCCGCTATCATAGACCCACACACATCCTTTGATTGATGACGATTGATGATTGATTTGCTGATCCGGTGAATTTCAGCGCAGCGCGATGACCGCGGCATGGCGCCCGGTACGGCCTCCGTCCGCACGGTAGGAGAAATACCATTTGTGCTCGCAGGAGGTGCAGGTTTCCGCGCGGTCAATCTGCTCGTCCGGCACGCCCGCATCGCGCAACGCAATGGCGTTTGCCTCCCACAGATTTACATGCGCCTTGCCCGTCGCCTCGTCGCGCGGCGTGAAGATTTCCTCATGTCCCGGGAAGGCCTCGCGGAACCGCGCCTCGGTCTCCTTCCCGATTTCATAGCAGCATGGCCCGATGGCCGGGCCGATGCCGGCGAGCAGATCCTCAGGCTTCGTGCCGAATTCCTCCCCCATGCGCTGCACCGTCTTTCCGGCGAGCCGTGCGACCGTGCCTTTCCAGCCCCCATGCACGAGCCCTGCCGCATGGTGCTCCGGATCGAGCAGGAAAATCGGCGTGCAGTCCGCGAAGCAGAGCATCAGCGGCAGTCCCGGCTCGTCCGTGATCAGCGCGTCGGTCTGCGGGATGCATTCCCCATAGTCCTTCGCCCCGCGTCCGGCATCCGCCATCGTCACGCGCTCGATATGGTCGCCATGAACCTGTTCCGGTGTCACGAGCTTTTCCGCATCCAGTCCGAGCGAATGGAAAAAGCGCTTGCGGTTCTCCCATACGTTTTCCGCGTCATCCTGCACATGCAGGCCGAGATTCAACGAATCGTACGGTGCCTTGCTGACGCCGCCGAGCCGACCCGAAACGCCGTGCACCGCCACATCATCCGGGAACAGCGTGAAATGTCCCCGCCAGATATTTTCGCCCCGATGCTCTAAGATATAGCTCATGAATACCCGCCTCCAACAGATTGAAATCGATGCATGGCTGATGCCAGCCGCTTTTTACGGGCGGCAGCCCGCGTAGTCGTCGAGGCTGCAGACGCCGCAGCGCAGGCATCCCTCAAAGCACTGCCGCGTCGCCTCTCCGGCCTCTGCCTTCGCAATTTCGTGATAAAGATAACTTTTCCGCACGCCCATGTCGAGCATCTCCCAAGGGAAGACCTCATCCTCCCCACGCTCCCGGTAAAGGTAGAACGAGGGATCCAGCTTGCACATCTTGAGCGCGCGCTTGAATGCCTTGCTGCCGCCGCGCTCGCAGGCGAGATACAGGGCCTCGCTGACGCGCCGGTCCCCACGGGACAGTACCTCCTGCACGTAGGCTTCTTTCGGCGACTCGATGTTGACCTCGATGCCGCGGCGCTTCCGGAGCGTTTTCTCAAGGTACTTCAGCCGCTTCTCCACCGTCTTCTTGTCGCACATCGGCAGCCATTGGAACGGCGTGAACGGCTTGGGGATGAACGGGTTCACGGAAAGCGTCAGGAGTCCGTGCGCGCCGTTTGCCTCCATCTCGTCCTTCAACCGGTTCGCGAGGTCGACCATCGCCTCGATGTCCTCGTCGGTCTCAAAGGGCAGGCCGACCATCAGGTACAGGCGGAAATTGCGGATCCCGGCCGCGATGCCGAGATGCATCGCGCGGAACAGATCCTCCTCCTCGATGCCCTTGTTGATAACCGCGCGCAGGCGCGCGCTGCCAGCCTCCGGGGCGAGCGTCAGGGTCTTCAGCCCCGACGCCGCGAGCGACGCGACGAGCGGCTTTGTCACAGAGTCCGCGCGGAACGACGCGACCGACATCGGCAGGCCGGCCTGCTGGATGTAGCCTGTCAGCGCGTCGACTTCCGGGTAATCTGAAATTGCCGCGCCCATCAGGCCGATTTTCTTGCCGAACGGCTTCGCCGCGTCGACCTCCTGCTCGACCACGGACAGCGAACGGTTCCGCGGGCGGCGGAAACAGTAGCCGGCCATGCAGAACCGGCAGTGCCGGCCGCAGCCCCGCGCCGTCTCGATCAGGTAGAAATTGAACTCCGTATTGTCCGTCACGACGACGGTATGCGCCGGATACGCGTCGAGATCGTGCACCCACTGCCGCGAAATGGATGCCGGCGCCGGGCTGCCGGACTTCGGTGCGATGGCCTCTACGCGGCCGTCCGCATGGTAGGATACCGTATAGCAGGATGGCACGTAGACGCCGGGCAAGACGGCGAGCCGCTCGAGAATCTCCGCGCGGCTGCAGCCTTCGCGACGTGCCTGCTGCCAAGTGTCCATGAGCCTCGGCAGGACGGCCTCGCCCTCGCCGATGACGAACGCATCGAAGAACGGGGCGAGCGGCTCCGGGTTGAACGTCGCGCACGGCCCGCCCGCGATGATCAACGGATCGCGTTCGCCGCGCTGCTCCGCATGAACTTCGACATGGCTTGCCATCAGCATCGACAAGATGTTGAAATAATCCATCTCGAACGAGACGACAAAGGCCAGCATCGCGAAATCCGCGAGCGGGGACTGGTTCTCGACCGTCAGGATCGGCGTGCGCGTATTCTGGTAACGGATCCAGTCCTTCCGGTCCGGCAGGAACGCGCGCTCGCAGGCAATATCCCCGCGGGTGTTCAGCAGCTCGTAGATGACGTGCAGGCCGAGGTTCGACATGCCGACGAAATAGGTATTCGGATAGACCAGGGCAACGCGCGTGCGCGTGCCAGCGGGGAATTTATAGTATCCCTGCTCCGCGGCGAGGGTTTCCTTCAGTTTCTTGCTCAGTTCCCAGTCCATGCCGCCTTATTCCCATCCAGTCCCGCCGGTGCCGTCCTTTTTCCGCGCCTGCAGTTCCTTCAGCTCTTCGATGAAATTGCTGATATCATCGAACTTGCGGTAAACCGAGGCGAAACGGATATAGGCGACCTCGTCGAAGTCCTTGAGCTTCTCCATGACGAGCGCGCCGATGCGCCGCGACGGGACTTCCTGCTCCATCGTGTTGCGGATCTCAGTCTCGATTGAGCGCACGAGCGCATTGATGCGCTCCATCGAGATATTCCGCTTGTCGCAGGAACGGATGATGCCGTGGCGGATCTTGTCCGCGCTGAACGGCTCGCGGCGGCCGTCGTGCTTGACGACCATGAGCGGCAGACGTTCGACGACCTCGTAGGTCGTGAACCGCCGCCCGCATTTCGGGCACTCCCTGCGGCGCCGGATGGTCGTCCCATCCTCCGCCGCGCGGGAATCCACGACCCGGCTGTCCGGTTCTTTACAATAAGGACATCTCATCGTCTTCCCCTCCTCTTTGCGTGATTTTCCGGCTTTGCATGGTTTTCCTGCTTTGCATGATGTTCCGGCCGCACAAGGCATTTCTTCCCATAGCCGATCAGATCTTCGCGGTGTGCGAGGCGCAGGGCCTTCCGCACGATGGCGTGATTCTTCGGCAGCCAGTACTGCATGAGCGCGCGCTGCATGAGCTTCTCCTCATAGCTTTTCGCGCACCATACCTTCTCGCCGGTCAACGGGTCAGTGCCCGTATACCACATGCAGGTGGAAAGCGTCCCAGGCGTCGGGATGAAATCCTGTACCTGCTGCGGGTGGTACCCCATATCGCGGATGAATTCCGCGAGCTCCACGGCGTCCTCGAGATGTGAGCCCGGATGGCTCGACATGAAGTACGGCACGAGGTACTGCTTCTTCCCGAGCTTTTCGTTGATGGCCTTGAAGCGGCGGTTGAACGCGAGATAGACCTTGCGCGGGGATTTCCCCATCATGCGCGTCACGCGGTCGGAGATATGCTCCGGCGCGATCTTGAGCTGTCCGCTGACGTGATACTTGCAGAGCTCCTCGAGGAATTCGTCCTTCGCGAGCATCAGGTAGTCAAAGCGGATGCCCGAGCGCACGAAGACCTTCTTGACGCCAGGCAGGGCGCGCAGCTCGCGCAGCAGCTGGATGTAGTCGCTGTGATCCGCGACGAGGTTCCGGCAAGGTACCGGCGACAGGCACGGCTTGCCGCGGCATGTCCCGCGCTCGAGCTGCCCGTCGCAGCTCGTCCGGCGGAAATTTGCCGTTGGGCCGCCGACATCGTGGATATAGCCCTTGAAGCCCGGCAGCTGCGTCAGGATCTTCGCCTCGCGCAGGATGGAGCGGTGGCTGCGCCGCTGGATGATGCGCCCCTCATGCGAGATGATTGCGCAGAAATGGCAGCCGCCGAAGCAGCCGCGATGCGAGACGAGGCTGAACTGGACTTCCTGCAGGGCCGGGATGCCGCCGTCTTTGTCGTAGATTGGGTGCCAGCTCCTCGCATACGGCAGGTCGTAGATCTCATCCATCTCCTCTTCGGAGAGCGGCTTCGCCGGCGGATTCGCGACCACGCACCATTCGTCGTTCTGCTGGGCCAGTCGGCGTCCGCGGATCGGATCCTGCTCGAGGTATTCGAGCTTGAACGCCTCGGCGAACTTCCCTTTGTCGTGCTCGACCTCTGCAAACGATGGCAACGGCAGATAGTCGTAGACATAGTCCATGTTCGGCACACGGTAGCAGGTGCCGCCGACATCCTGGATATTCTCGACCGCGATGCCCTGATTGAGATCCGCCGCGATCTCGATCAACGCGCGCTCGCCCATGCCGTAGATCAGGATATCGGCCATGCTGTCGACGAGAATAGAGCGGCGCACCTTGTTCTCCCAGTAATCGTAATGCGCCATGCGCCGCAGGCTTGCCTCGATGCCGCCGATCAAGATTGGCACATCGGGATAGGCCTCGCGCAGCCGGTTGCAGTAGACGATCGTCGCGCGGTTCGGGCGGTACCCCGAGCGCCCGCCGGGGCTGTAGGCATCCTGAGAACGCTGCTTCTTCGACGCCGTGAACTTGTTCAGCATCGAGTCCATATTGCCCGCGGACACCAAAAACCCCAGCCGAGGCTTTCCCAGCCGGCAGAAATCCCGGGTGGAATGCCAATCCGGCTGGGGAATGATACCGACCTTATAGCCGTGTTTTTCGAGAAGCCTTGTCAGGATGGCCGGGCCGAAGCTCGGATGGTCGACATAGGCGTCACCGGAGACAAAGATGAAATCGAGCTGCTCCCAGCCGCGCCGTTCCATATCCGACCGGTCAATTGGCAGGAAATCTTCTCTTGTTTTCAGTCTTTCCATCGTTTATTTGCTGCTCTTGGACGAGTCGGCCGACGCATCCGAAGCTTTCGAATCCTTGGTAAACGTCTTATCCGCAACCTGACCTTCCTCGCCGGCCTTGCCCATATCCTGGCCGTTGACCGTGAACGAGACCGCCCCGGCGTTCCCGGCGCGAATCTCAACCGTATCATCGGCCTTCCACTGCATGGTCTTGCCCTTTTCGACCGTGCCCTCATAGATCTGCTTGCCGTCGGCTTTCACCGAGATCCAGCAGCGGTTCGTGAATTTCGCCGTAACCTCGACATCGTCGTACTGCTTCTCCTCATCCGCCGGCTTCGCCGTCTCGCCAGCGGATTTCTTCGCCTGCGTCGTGACCTGCTTCGACGGCTTCGTGCTGGCCGAGGAATCGTCATCGCTGAACATGAAATACGCGCCAGCGAGCACGACGATCAGGACGACCGCAGCGATCAGGATATTCTGCCGGTTATGCGAAGCCTGTACGCGCTCGTGGAAGTCGCTGTAGCCGGACTTGTCCTCCTGCAGATGGACAGGGCGTTTCTTCGGCGGCTCCTTTGCCGCGCGCGCCGCCTCCGGATGCTCCTTCGCATAGGAGAACCCTTTGCGAGCATCCTCCTCGCGGAGCTCCTGCTCCTTTTCCTCCTGCTTGGCTTTCAGCCCTTCCGGATTGTTCTCCTCCATATATTGGTGGACGAGCTTGTCCGCATCGAGGTGAAGGAAATTCGCGTAGTTGCGGATGAAGCCTTTCGTATAGACTTCTCCCGGGAGCTTATCGTATTCCCCTTTTTCAATGCTTTCCAGATATAACGCGCGAATGCTGGTCCCAGACTCGATATCTTTGATGCTGAGATTCTGTTTTTCCCTGGCCTCACGCAGCGTATCACCGATCATATTGAAAAAACCTCCCGATGTTCCATCGTTTATTTTATCGCAAATGCGTCGTTTCTTTCGGATAACAACTCATACTTTATTTATTATACATGAAAAAACCGGATGGGGCAATGCTTGAAAGCAGTTTACGGAAAAACAGCACGGGCCTGCCCGTGCCCGCGCTGTTTGTTTCTCCCTATCAGCTGATGCAGAAAGCCGCCAGCGGCCGCTTCGCGTTCCGATCGTCGAGCGCCTGCCGCAAAGCTGTCCGCATGACCTCGAGATCCGGCTTCACGCCCGTCCAGAGCTCGAAGGACGCCGCCCCCTGTCCGACGAGCATCGTCTCGCCGTTCTGGATCCTGTGCCCGTGTTCCTTCGCCTCGCGCAGGAGCCTGGTCTCCGCGGGCGTGTAGATCACATCGTAGACCAGTGCATCCGGCTTGAGCGCCTCCCAGTCGACCGGCGCCATGCCATCGAGCTTCGGGAGCATGCCGAGCGGCGTCGTGTTGACGAGCAGATCCGCCGCGGAAAGAGCAATCGGATATGCTGGGTTTGCCCAGCCGATGACGTCCAGCTTCATCTCGTCGACATGCGGCGAAAAATGCTCCACGACCTTCTCGGCTTTCTCCGTGTTCCGCACGGCGAGCGTAATGCTTGCCACACCGCGCTTCACGAGCCCCCAAATCACCGCGTGCGCCGCGCCGCCAGCGCCGAGGATGACCACGTGCTTCCCTCTCGGGCTGAACGATTTATCCTCGAGTCCCATCAGGAAGCCTGTGGCATCCGTATTGTACCCCGTCATCAGGTAATCCGGGTCGATCACCACGGTGTTGACCGCGCCGATAATCTCCGCGTCCTCATCGATCTCGTCGAGGTAACCCATGATGTTTTGCTTATGCGGGATCGTCACATTATACCCGCGGAAATGGCAGGCCTGCAGGCCGCTCACCGCCGCGGGGAGATCCTCCGGATCCACAGGGAAAGCCATGTAGGCATAGTCGAGATCCGCCGCCTCGATCGCTGCGTTCTGGATGATGGGAGACAGCGAATGCGCGATCGGCCATCCGATGACCCCGAGGTTTTTCGTCTGTCCAGTTATCTTCATCACACATCCTCCTTTACGCGTGCGCTTCACGTGTCTTCGAGAGCAGATCCATCTTGAGCTCATAGTACGCTGGGGTCATATCGAGGTAATGCTGATGCGGGTTCTCGAACCGCTGCTCTTCCTCCCAGATCTCATGGTCGAGCTGCTGCTTCACATAATCGCGGATCTCCGTCAGCGTCGGCAGCTGCTCCGTCCGCTTCCCCTGCCGCACGTAGATTTTCCGCAGGTTCCTGATCGTGCAATGCTCGAAATGGCGGTTCTTCCACGGCTTGATCGAATCGACATAGCGATACGGTTTCGAGAGGTCGATTGCCTCGCCGCAGACCGCGAGCAGATCCGCGACCGCATGGCCCTCCGCATTGTAGACGCGGTAGAGATCCTTGAGGCCAGGGTTCGTGATTTTCTCGACGTTCTCCGAGACCTTGATGCGCGGCTCGAACTTCCCGTCCCGGCCGACCGCTGCGAGCTTGTAGACCGCGCCGAACACCGGCTCTGACTTCGCCGTGATCAGGCGCTCCCCGATGCCGAAGCTGTCGATGCAGGCCCCCTGGTTCAGCAGCGACGAGACCGTGAACTCATCGAGGCTGTTCGACACGACGATCATGCAGTCCTCGAGCCCTGCGGCGTCGAGCATCTTGCGCACCTTCTTCGAGAGATACGCGAGGTCGCCGGAATCGATGCGGATCCCTTTCAAGCGCTTGCCCATCGGCTCGAGCACCTCATGCGCGACGCGGATGGCATTCGGGATGCCCGAATGGATGACGTCATAGGTGTCGACGAGCAGGATCGTCGCGTCCGGGTACGTCTCCGCGTAATGCTTGAACGCCTCGTACTCATCCCCGTAGAACATGACCCAGCTGTGCGCCATCGTGCCCGAAATCGGGATATCGAACATCTGCCCCGCCGAGCACGTCGCCGTGCCGACCACGCCGCCGATATAGGCCGCGCGCGCGCCATACGTCGCGGCGTCCATGTTGTGCGCCCGCCGCGCGCCGAAATCCGAGACTGCGCGCCCCTTCGCCGCACGGCAGATGCGCCGCGCCTTCGTCGCGATCAGCGACTGGTGATTGATCTGCGCGAGGATTGCCGTCTCGACGAGCTGTGCGTCGATGAGCGGCGCGACGACCGTCAGCACCGGCTCATTCGGGTACATGACCGTGCCCTCTGGCAACGCGTAGATATCGCCTTTGAAACGGAAATCACGCAGGTACGCGAGGAATTCTTCCGAAAACATGTGCTGCTGACGGAAATATTCCACGTCCTCCTCCGAGAACCGCATATTCTCCACATATTCGATGACCTGCTCCAGTCCGGCGAAAATCGCGAAACCGCCGTCATCCGGGTTTGCGCGGTAGAACACGTCGAACGCGACGAGCGTATCCATATCCCCGGTCTTGAAATAGCCATTCGCCATCGTCATCTCGTAGAAATCCATCATCATCGAGATGTTGCGCGAATCAAACTGCGTCATAGCTCCAGCTCCTTACCATCCAAATGCCTTCTGTTTCCTATTATACAATGCGTTTCCGCAAAAGGAAAGAGGCATCCTTTCCACTCACTGCGCTCCCTGTTCCGCGGCGAACCCATAGTCGAGCAGCGCCGCCGCCTCGCGGAACCGGCTCTCCTCGTCCTCGCTGTGCATGACAATCGCGATGAGCTCGTGCCCATTCCGGTCGGCCGCGGCCGTCAGGCAGCCGCGCGCCGCGTTCGTCCAGCCCGTCTTGCCGCCGACACAGCCCGCGTAACTCCAGAGGAGCTCGTTGGTATTCTCGCAGCTTTCCACGCGTCCAGCCGGGCGGATATAGTAGACATTCTTCTCCTTCGTCCCGACGATCTGCCGGAAATCCGGCCGCGCGAAGGCCGCTATAGCAAGTTTTGACATATCGCGCGCCGTCGTATAGTGATTTTCATCCGGCATGCCGTTCGCATTGACGAAATGCGTCGACGTCATGCCGAGTGTCTTCGCGCGTTCATTCATCTTCTGCGCAAAAAAGCCGATATCGCCCTCGCCGAACGACTCGCCGACCGCCGTCGCTGCGCCGTTGTCCGAAATCATCATCATCTGCGACAGGATATCCTGCAGCCGGAGCTGCTCGCCGCCGCGCATGCGCGTGCACTCGACATCCGCCGCGTTCGCGCTGACCTCCACGATGCGGTCCGGCTTCCCGTTCTCCAGCGCGAGCAGGCAGGTCATCATCTTCGTCATGCTCGCCGGATACTCCCGCTTGTCGGCGTTCTTCTCATAGAGCACCGCTCCGGTGCCGCGGTCCACGACAATCGCCGCGTCCGCCGAAATCTCCGGCACCGCCGCATGGGCGAGCCCCGGCAGGAGCAGGCACAGTACCCAGAGCAGGACAAAGCCCGCCGTCACATTTCTACGTTTCATCTGCATGAATCTTAGCCTTCTTTACGAAAATTTCCTTCCCTATTGTACAGCCCTTTCACCGATTGGTCAAAGACGAAAAACATTGACAGGGTGCATGCTCTGCGCTAAGATAGGGGAGATAAAAATTCTGTATACAATCCGATTCAGAATCCGAATGAAAGAAAGGCTGTGCGATTCTTGCATACGTATCAAAATAAAACCATAGCATCACCGAAAAAGAAACGGCTGAAACGCGCGCTGAAGGGCATCCTCATCCTGCTCGCCGCGCTGATCCTCGCGTTTCTCGCCTTCGGCGCCTACCGCATGTACGTGGCGCGCAACGACGTCCCGGTGCTGAACTACCACCAGATCAACGACCGCGATGAAAACGCGCTGACCGTCCACACGGATCAGTTCGAGGCGCAGATGAAATACCTCGCCGACCACGGCTACCATACGATCACGCCGGCCGAGCTCCTCGACTCGTGGGAGAACGGCACGCCGCTCCCTGACAAGCCCGTGATCATCACGTTCGACGACGGCTACGTCGACAACTACAAGAACGCGTTCCCGATCCTCGAGAAATACAACCTCAGGGGCACGATCTTCCTCGTATCCGATTTCATCGGCACCTATCCGAACTATCTGACCTGGGCCGAGTGCGAGGAGATGCAGGAAAGCGGGCTCATCGACTTCGAGAGCCATACGCTCTCCCACGCGCAGCTCAATCAGGTCAGCGACGAGGAGCTTCACCACCAGCTCACCGACTCCAAGCTCGCGCTCCAGTGGAACCTCAAGAAGAACATCGACTTCATCGCCTACCCATGCGGCGACTTCTCCCCGGCCATCGAGGCCGCGACCGACGAAGCCGGCTACCGTGCGGCCTTCACCGTGCACTACGGCCTCGCATCAAAAAACAGCCACCGCTACCAGCTCGACCGCGTCCCCATCTTCGGCTGCAACGACCACACCTTCCAGCGCTTCCGCTGGCGCCTCGAACTCGCCCCGGTATTCGGCCCGATTGAACAAGTCAGACGCAACCTCCGCGCAGGCGGCCACGACCGCCTCGCCCGCCTGATTCCGTCCCCCTGAACGATCACGAAAAAGATTGACACCCCCATTTACGTACGCTATGATGTACATAGATGGGGGTGTTTTTATGATTATCCAGAATGTAACGAACTTCCGCAAAGACGTATTCCATATCCTGGATCAGGTTACTGAGTACGATGATGTCGCCGCAATCACCACGAAAAAGGGGAAAACGGCCATGATCCTGTCCAAAGATGACTACGACTCTCTGCTCGAAACCCTGCACGTTTACGAGCATCCGGACGTCTACCATGACTTGCTTGAGGCAAAGAATGCTCCGGACAGCGAGTTCGTCGCCGAGGATGAAGTAAAATGGTAACCTATCGCATCCTGTTTCACCGGAAAGCGCTCAAAGACATCCAGCATTTGAAAGAGGCAGGATTAGCCGAAAAGGCAAAGCGGCTTGTCGAGATTCTCAAACAGAATCCCTTCCAGAATCCACCGCCATACGAAAAACTCGTAGGCGATTTGAAAGGATACTACAGTCGCCGCATCAACATCCAGCACCGGATCTGGTACAGCGTAGACGAAAGCACTAAAACCGTCCGCATCATCCGCATGTGGACGCACTACCAAGAGTAAATGATACCATGAAGAATAACCATCACTCAAACTTCCCATATCTAGAACCTACACAGTTCCTATAAAACTGCATATCTCAAGAGATAAATTCACTCAAGCAGCCTGTAATAGGCGATTCATCGGTGCTGGGAGCTTCGACAGGAA
>Ga0310695_10006037_pt1 | contig 20454 bp, 20 predicted proteins | sample RumenRJG_04DNA_FD_203882 | JGI IMG/M metagenome (GOLD analysis project Ga0310695, IMG submission 203882) | Bovine rumen microbial communities from Lethbridge, Alberta, Canada - RJG_04 (v2) (version 2) | ecosystem: Host-associated > Mammals > Digestive system > Stomach > Rumen | place: Canada...
TCGGCGTGGCGGCGGAAGCGCGCGTACCACTGGCCGAGCCGGCGCGCCGTCGACGGCAGGTTCTTCGGGCCGACCACGACAAGGACAACGGCGAGCAGCACGAACCACTCGCCGAAGCCTGCGCTGTCGAAGAGAAACGCCAGCAGCACGTGAAACCGGTTCCGGGGCTTACTTCTGGAAGATCACGAACTCGCCGCGGCGGTTCTTCGACCAGGCCGCTTCGCCCTGACCCTCGACGGCGGGACGCTCCTCGCCGTAGCTGCGCGTCTGGATGCGGTCGGCGCCGATGCCGCTCTGGACGAGGTAGTTGCGGATGATGATCGCGCGGTTCTCGCCGAGCACGAGGTTGTATTCGTTGGAGCCGCGCTCGTCGCAGTTGCCCTCGACGACGACCACGCGGCCGCCGTTGTCCGTCAGGTGCTGGGCGACGGCGTCGATCTTGCCGAGCTCGCCCTGGGGCACGACCGTGGAGTCGAAGCCGAAGTAGACGGGATCGAACGACACGTCGGTGCAGCGCGTGTAGAGATCCTCGAAGCGGCCGCCCTCGGCGATCGCGTCGAGCGAGCCGCTCTGGCGCGCGGACTCCACGTCGTCGATCTCGGACACGAGATCGCTGACACCCGCCGTGTCGTTTTTCAGCGCCGCGCCGTCGCCGCCCTCCGCGCCCGCCTTGCTGTAGCGGCACCCGGAGGTGGCCACCGCGAACGCAACCGTCAGAACCGCCATGATCGTCGAGAACTTCATTTCTTTTTGCTCCTTTTGCATGTTGAATAAGATGTAAGCGTATATGATACCGAATATCGGCGCGGAAATCAAGGGGGGCCGCGCGCGAATTTAGTCGAGCCGGCGCTTGATGACGCGCTTGGCCTTGCCCTCGTTGCGCGGCAGCGCGCCGACCGGGAAGACCTCCCCCTTCGGCAGGAAGCCGAGCCGCTCCTTGAGATGCTTGGCGACGGTGTGGCCCGTCACGCCCGGCTCCGCCTCGACGTTGACCGTCACGTCGGTGATGCCGTGGCGCTCCTCGAGGATGATCTGGAACTCGTCCTTGACGCCCGGGATCTCCATGAGCGCCTGCTCCACCTGGCGCGGATAGAAGTTGACGCCCTTGACGATCAGCATGTCGTCGGTGCGGCCCGTGATGCGGTCGATCCGGAGGCTCGTGCGCCCGCAGGCGCACGTCTCGCGCGTCAGGATGCGGCAGATGTCGTGCGTGCGGTAGCGCAGGATCGGCATCGCCTCGCGCGTCAGCGACGTGAAGACGAGCTCGCCGTACTCGCCGTCGGGCAGCACCTTCCCCGTCACGGGGTCGATCACCTCGGTGATGTACTGGTCCTCGAAGACGTGCAGGCCCGCGTGGCAGCGGCAGTCCTGGCCCGTCGTGCCGATGCCGCCCGTCTCGGTCATGCCGTAGATGTCGAAGCACTCGATCCCCAGGCGCGACTCGATGCGGCGGCGCGTCTCGTCCGAGAACGTCTCCGACCCGAAGATGCCGACCTTGAGCGACGGCAGGTCGCGCTCGCCCTCGGGGAGCGCGTCGAGCTTCTCGATGATGCGCGGCACGTAGCTGACGACGGAGCAGAAGCCCTTGACCTTGAAGTCCTTCATGAGCCGGATCTGGCGCTCGGTGTTGCCCGACGACGCCGGCACGCAGAAGAGCCCCGCCTTGCGGCAGCCGTGGTAGCAGCCGAAGCCGCCGTTGAAGAGGCCGAACGTCGGCATGATCTGGAACGCGTCGCCCTTCTCCAGCCCCGCCATCGTCAGGCAGCGCGCCATGCATTCCGCCCACTGCAGGAGGTCGTTCTTGGTGTAGGCCATCACGACCGGCGTGCCCGTCGAGCCGCTCGACATGTGGAACTCCAGCAGGTCGCGGCGGTCGACGCAGTTCATCTTCAGCGGATACGCCTCGCGGAAGTCGTCCTTCGTGAAGAACGGCAGCTTTTCAAGGTCGGCGAGGCTCTGCACGTCCTCCGGCGAGGCGACGCCGCCCGCCTGCAGCCGCGTGCGGTAGAATTCGTTGCCCCACACGCGGCGGAGCGACTTCCTGAGGCCCTCCAGCTGAACCTTCGCGAGTTCGTCGCGCGACATCGTCTCGGCGGCGCGATTCCACATGCCCATCATGACACCCCTTTCGGCTTCGGTCGGTTTTAACGGGCGGCCGCGCGACCGAGCGCGAACGCCTTCTTGTTGATGTCGAGGAGCTTCGCCTTCGGGCCCGTGAGCATCTCGCCCATCGCCCGCAGCCAGTCCTCCTCCTTGAAGGGGCAGAGCGTCGAGAGCGCGCCCGCAATCACCATGTTCATCGTCCGCGCGTTGCCGACGTCGTCGGTCGCGATCTTCATCGCGTCGATGAGCTTGAGGTTCGGGATGGCCCTCACGCGCGCGTCGAGGTCGGTCACGTCCGCCTGCTGGCCCGACGAGACCGTCACGGGCACGAGGTAGAGGTCGTTCACCACCGCCACGCCGCCCGCGGCCAGCAGATGCGCGTTGCGCACGGCCTCGAGCTTGTCGAAGCTGACGAGGATGTCGCTCGTCCCCTCCTGGATGATGGGCGAGGCGACGGACGCGCCGAAGCGCACCTGCGACGAGACGCTGCCGCCGCGCTGGGCCATGCCGTGGATCTCGGACTTCTTCACGTCGTAGCCCGCGATCGCCGCGGTCTTCGCGAGAATGTCCGCCGTCAGAATGATTCCCTGCCCGCCGACGCCGACGAGCGAGACGTTGACCGTCTTCATCAGTCCGTCACCCTTTCAACCGTGATTTCGGGATCGATCTCCTGCAGACCCATCTCGATGCCCTGCTTGAGCGTCATCATCGCGAACGGGCACGAGCCGCAGTGTCCGACGAGCTTGAGATAGACGACCTTGCCGTCGATCCTGACGAGCTCCAGGTCGCCGCCGTCCGCCTGGAGGCCGCCGCGCAGCTCCTCCAGCTTGGCTTTGATTTTCTCTTCCATCTTTCGTATTCTCCTTGTTGTGTTAAACTGCGTGAAGCGCCCGGCCTCAGAACCTGAAATCGACCTGCCAGCGCACGAAGTACGCCGGCTTCGACGTCTCGTAGTAGTCGCCGGGGTTGAAGCATTCGAAGAGGAGGTGCCCGAAGATCTCGAAGCGCTCGCCCTTCGCCGCGTCCGCGCGCCACAGCGGGAAGTCGTAGCGCGCCTGCGAGAGGAAGCCCTTGTACTGGCCGTCGCCGCCGCCGAGGCCGTCCTTCTTCTCCGCGAAGATCGGGCCCGCCATCACCGACACCTTGTGCAGGCGCGAGATCTCGACGCCGAACGTCGTCTTCAGGTTCATCATGTTCGACCACCAGCCGCAGCCGTAGTTCGAGCCGTAGAGCATCATCTCCGAGTCGTCGACGCCGCGGTACCACATCGGGTCCCACGCGTTGCGCCCGCCGTCCTCGCGCGCCGCGTCCCGGTCGCCCGACAGGACGAGCAGCCCCGCGCCGGCGAACGGCCGCCACGTCTTCTTCTCCATGTCCCGCCAGTCGACGCCCGCGTAGCCCGCCCACGCGGTCAGGTCCTTGTTCTCGCCGTTCTCGCCCACCTGCACCATCGCCTCCAGCGGCGTCGAGAGGTTCGCGGTCCAGTGCGGCACGAGCTTGGCGCCGAGCAGATTCACCTGGCGGCGCGGATGCTTGACGCCGCGGCGGTGGAAGCTCGCCGTGTCCTTCTGGATGAAGAAGAGCTGGTAGTTGACGGGCAGCCCGCGCGCGGCGTCGCCGCCGCCCAGCGTGAACGCCGAGTTCCAGATCGCGCCGAAGCCCCAGTCGTCCATCTCGGTGTCGTTGCCGCCGAAGCCCGTCAGCTGCGTGCCGTCACGGCTGCGCCGCGTGCCGAAGCGCATATACTCGCGGTCTTTGTTCAGGATGCCGAAGAGGTCGAGCCACGACGTCTCGTCCACGTGGATCGCCAGACGCACCAGATCGGCATAGGTCGTGCGCGACCCGTCGCCCGACGTGCCGTCGACGAAGATGTGGTCAAGCCCGTAGAGGCGGTAGAGGTCCTGGCGGCCCGCGACGACATCGACCCAGCCGTCGTCGAAGAGGACGCCTTCCATCAGGTTCTTTCCTTCGAGGTAGAGGTTGTCGACCACCACTTCGCCCGGCCACGTCTGCGCGTGCGTCTTCTGCACGAGCCCCGCGCGGAACTCGTCGGCGAGCCGCCCGTAGAGCCGCCAGCTGTCGCCGAACTTCACCTCCGCCCACACGCGCGGACGGAAGCGCATCTGGTTCTTCGTCTTCGTGCGCATGACGGCCGGATTGCCGACCATGCCGCCGCCCGGCATCGTCGGCACGTTGTGCAGGATCTCCTGGCGGATGCGCAGATCCGCGCCCGCGTCAAACCGGATGCTGCCCTCTTCGGGCGCCTCCAGCGGCGCAACGTCCTGCGCGCCCAGCGCGCAACCGACACCCGCCACGAGGGCGGCCACGGCGATCATCTTGTTCATCTGTCGTTCCTTTGCGTGGATAAGTGCGTAGTATATCACATCTGCCGCGCGAAATGCGAGCGCATCCGCACCAAAATCACTCGAAGATGACGAACGCGGGCAGCCCGTGGATGTTCGCGAAGTCCGGCAGCGCGAGGAGCTCGTCGATGTCCTCGGCCTGAAGACGGATGACGGTGAAGTCCTTCAGCGCCTCGACGACCTGCGGATCCTTCAGCGTCTTGCGCTCCATCGCCGTGCAGTTCTTGCACCACGTCGCCCAGCAGTCCACGAGGATCGGCCGCTTGAGCCCGTCCAGGTTCAGCTCCTTCGGCGACGCGACGCGGATGACGCCCGCCGTCTTCGCCGCCGCCGGTTCGGCCGGGGCCGCCGCCGGCGCGCCGTCCGCGGCGTTTTTGCCGCGGAAGCCCATCCAGGCGAGGTAGCCGTACCACGCGGCAAAGCAGAAGACGAGCACGCCGAAGAGCTTGTTGACCCACGTCATCCACGCGCCCGGACGGGGCAGCACCTTCAGCCCCGCGCCCGCGAACGGCCACGGCGCGCCCATGCCGAGGCCCAGCACGAACGGCAGCCCCAGCGCGAACACGCTGCCCTCGGCGTAGAGCTTCGCCGTCAGCAGCAGGACGGCGATCAGGACCGGCGCGACGCACGCGCCCGCCAGCACCGCGCTGACGACACCCATCGCGAACGCGAAGAGGCCGTTCGCCGTGCGGTTCGCGCCCACCTTGCGGCCGCGCGAGAAGTCGATCGCGAAGACGCCCATCAGCGAGAGGCCGAGCGCGACGAAGAGCGCCGCGATGACGCCGTTGAACCACGGGTTCGCCTGAATCTTTCCGAACGCGAGGCCGCCGACCGCCGCGAGCACGCCCATCACGCCGTAGGCGAGCGCGATGCCGAGCCCGTAGAGCGCGCCGCGCGTCGCCGACTTGCCGATGATCATCAGGTTGATCGGCATCATCGGCAGCACGCACGGCGTCAGGTTCATCGCGAGCCCGCCCAGAAACGCCGCCGCGAGAATGCCGCCGAGCGCCATGCCGGCGAACGGCTCCGCGCCCGCCGCGTCCGCCCCCGCCGTCAGGAACGCGAGGAACTCCTCGACGCCCATGAAACCTTCCGCCAGCCGAACTGCCGCCAACATCATGATTTTTTCTCCTTGAGATACGTGACCGTTTCAGTCAGAAAACATTCAGGCGTCGACGCGCCGCTCGTGACGCCCAGCCGCCGGATGCCGCCGAGATCGAGCGCGCGCACCTCGTCCAGCGTGCCCGCCCGGAACGCACGGCCGCGCGCGACTTCCATGAGCCGCTTCGTGTTGGACGAATTGGCGCTGCCGAGCACGAGGAGGCCGTCGCCGTCGAACGCCTTGACGGCATCCTGCCGCTCCTTCGTGGCGTTGCAGACCTCCGCCATCGTCTCGACGGTGTACGATTCCTTCAGCCGCGCGACGATGGCTGCCACCTCGTCGGCGTTCATCGTCGTCTGCGACACGACGCCGATCTTTTTCACGTCCGCCGGCAGCGCGGCAGGAACCGAACCGACCGTGGAGACGGTCGGGCTCTGCCCGACCAGCTCCACCTCGCCGACGATCCCCTTCACTTCGGCATGGTTCGCGTGGCCGATCACGACGACGGGGAGCCCCCGTTCGGCGAACGTACGCGCGGCCGTGTGCACGCGCGTCACGAACGGGCATGTCGCGTCGACGACCGTCAGCCGCCGCGCCGCCGCCGCGCGCCGCACCGCCGGGCTCACCCCGTGCGCGGAAAAGAGCACCGTCGCGCCTTCGGGGATGTCGTCGACCGATTCGACGAACACGAACCCGCGCCGCTTCAAGTCGCCGACGACGAGTTCGTTGTGGACAAGTTCATGAAGACAGTAGATCGTCTGCGCGCCGTCGGCCAGCGACAGTGCCTTGCGCAGGGCGGCGGTGACGCCGGCGCAGAATCCGTGCGGCTTGAGGACGATGACCTGCACCGCGCGCCCTCAGCCCTCGGCGCGCTTGACCTGGTCCCAGAGCGCGTCCATTTCCGCGAGCGTCATGTCCTTGAGCGACTTGCCCGCCGCCTTCGCCGCCGCCTCGACCGCGCGGAAGCGCCGCGCGAACTTCGCGTTGGAGAGCTCCACCGCGCTTTCGGAATCGACGCCGAGATGGCGCGCGAGATTCGTCACCGCGAAGAGCAGGTCGCCGAGCTCGCGCTTGGCCGCGTCCGTGTCGCGGCGGTCGATCTCCGCCTTCAGCTCGCCGAGCTCCTCGTTGACCTTCTCCCACGGACCGTCCGCGTCCTTCCAGTCGAAGCCCACGCGCGCGGCCTTCTCCTGCATCCGCTGCGCCTTCAGGAGGCCCGGCAGCGTCGGCGGCACGCCGTCCAGCGCGGAATGGCGCGCCTCCTTCTTGTGCTCGAGCTGCTTGAGCTGCTCCCAGTTCTTCAGCACCGTCGCGGGATCGTCCGCCTTGACGGTGCCGAAGACGTGCGGGTGGCGGTGGACGAGCTTGTCCGCGATCGCGTTGGCGACATCGTCGAACGTAAAGCGCCCCTCCTGCTCCGCCATCACGCTCTGGAACATGACCTGCAGGAGGACGTCGCCGAGCTCCTCGATGTAGTTCGCCTTGTCCTCGGGCCGGTCCATCGCCGCGAGGAGCTCGTACGTCTCCTCCAGCACGCACGGCTTGAGCGTCTCCAGCGTCTGGACGCGATCCCACGGGCACCCCGTCGCGGGGTCCCTCAGGCGCGTCATGATCGCGTGGAGCCTCTCGATGCCCGTCATACGCGCAGGACGCCGAGCACGGTCTTCGCGGCGGGGCCGTCGAGCTGCTTGAGCACCTCGTCCGCGCCGCCGAAATCCTGATACGCCGTGCGGTCGTTGACGACCGCCACCACGCCGATGCCCGCGAGCAGCGCGGACTTCACGCCGTGGCCCGAGCCGGTGACCGCGAGCGCCATCGTGTTGCGCAGCTTGTTCGCCACGCACGCGCGCCGCCACGCGTCCCACTTGACGCTGCCGTACGTCGGGGCCGTCTCCTTGTAGAGGACGACGTTGTCGCCCAGCACATCCGCGAACGCGCCCGCGACCGCCTCGAGGCTGGCGCGCGTGGAGATGACGACCTTCACGCCCTTGTCGGCAAGCGTCTTGACGAAGCTCTTGAACGCGGGCGTCACCGCCGCCGGCACCGCCGCGTTGAGCGCCGCCTCGAAGCGCTCCGTCAGCTCCTTCGCCGCCTTCGCCGCCGTCTTCTTCGTCTTGACGATGGCGAAGTATTCGGCGAGGCCGCCCTGGTAGTTGCCGCCCGCGAGGTGCTGCGCCTCGATGCGCGCGTTGAACGGAATGCCGTCGATCTCCTTCAGGAGCGCCTCCGTCGTCTTGTAGAGGAGTTCGGCGCCGTTCATCGCGGCGAAGTCGAACTCGATGATCACGCCCTTCTTGAGCTCATCTGCCATGGTTCACCCCTTCCTGCCTCACTTGGCGACCGTGCGCTTCTTGCGCGGATACGGCTGGCCGATCTCCGCCAGCATCTTGCGGAACGACCCCTTGCGCACGTTGAACGGCTTGCCGCCCTTGATGCGCGGGAATTCGCACGCGCGGATCTTCGCGGCGGCGTCCTCGTCGGGGCCGACCACGCCCGACACGCCCGCGAGCGCGCACGCGACCGCGCAGCGCGCGCACTTCTCGATCAGCTTGAGGTCCTTCTTGTTCGGGGCCGCGGCGCGCGCGAAGTAGCCCGACTTGAAGACCTGGACCTTCTCGGCGCGCAGCAGCTCGCCGAAGCGCTTGGCGACGTACTGGCCGACGTTTACCTTGTCGAGGCGCGGATGGCCGAACGCGTCGACCGGCACCTCCTCGCCGCGCTTCTTCATCTCGGCGATGATGTCGGCGACGCCCGCGCCCTCGCTCACGAAGATGTTGACCGAGTCGCACCGGTCCATGATCGCGTTCAGGCGCGCGGCCTCCTTCTTGAAGTCGATCTTCGACTCGGGCACGTAGACCGCGTGCACGTCCTGGCGCTCGCGCGTCAGGTTGAACGCGGGCAGGAACTTCGTGCGCGCGAGCATCTTGCGGTAGTACTGCGCCGTCTTGTAGGTGAGCCAGCCGCAGTTGCGCCCCATGACCTCGTGGATGGTGAGCGCGCGCGGGTTGGCGCTGTTCTCCTTGACGACGTTCATGAAGAACTTCGCGCCCTCCTCGGCCGCCGTCCACGCGCCGAGCGACTGCTTGATCGGGTAGACGTCGTTGTCGATCGTCTTCGGCAGGCCCACCACGATGAGCGGATAGTTGTTCTGCGCGAGGTACGCCGCGAGATCCGCCGCCGTCGTGTTCGTGTCGTCGCCGCCGATCGTGTGCAGGACGCTCACGCCGTCCTTCACGAGCTGGTCGGCCGCCACCTTCAGGGGATCCTCGCCCTCCTTGACGAGGCCGCGCTTGACGCAGTCCTTGACGTTCGTCAGCTTCACGCGGCTGTTGCCGATCGGCGAGCCGCCGTGCTTCGTGAGGACGAGCGCGTTCTTGCGCACCTCGTCGGTGACGGGGATCGAGTCGCCCTTCAGGAGCCCCATGTAGCCGTTGATGTAGCCGATCATCTCGACGTTCGGCGCGACCTTGGTGTACTCGTCGATGAGAAAACCGATCGACGAGCTGAGGCACGGGGCCAGGCCGCCGGCGGTGAGAAACGCAACCTTCTTGACTTCCATTTTTCCTTGTTCCTTCTGTCTGATCTGAAATACTTACAGTTTCTTCATCACGTTCGCCATCTCGACGGCGCTCTGCATCACGGCAAAGCCCTTGTTGCCCTGCTTGGTGCCGCAGCGCTCGACGGCCTGTTCGAGATTTTCGGCCGCCACGACGCCGTCCAGCACCGGCACGCCCGTCTTGAGCGAGATCCGTCCGAACGCCTCGGAGGTCGTCATATTGATGAGATTCGCGTGCGCCGTCGCACCCTGCACCACCGCGCCGAGGCAGACGACCGCGTCGACGCCGCCCGCCGCCAGCTTCTGCGCGACGATCGGCAGTTCGTAGGCGCCCGGCACGCGCACGAGCGTCAGATTCGCCTCGTCGCCGCCCAGGCGCGTGAACGCGTCGACCGCGCCCTTGACCAGCTGTTCCGTCAGGAAGCTGTTGAAGCGGCTGACGACGAGTCCGACCTTCAGACCCGCGGCGATCAGTTCACCATTGATTTCTTTCATTTCTGGCTTTCCTTGTTTGGAGAAAAACGGCGGGGATTTTATCAAATCTCCGCCGTTTTGTCAAAGCACCGCCCCGCCCGCCACCGCGATTTCGGCCGCGCCCGTGAGATTCGCCGCAACCGGATCGTCCTCGGGTGCGACGCGGACATGCCTTACAGCGTGTCGTTTCTATTTGACAAACCGATGTTCACAAACGCCTCGACCGCGCGGCGGAAGGCCGTGTAGTCGACCGGCAGACCGGCCCGCGCCCCGTCTTTCATCTCCCCGCGTCCCGCTTCCTTCAGAATCCGCATCTTCTCCGCCGCGACGACGCCGGCGCGCAGCGCGACGAGGCGCGACGACAGCTCGCCGCCGGGATAGATGAGAAACGTGTCGCCCGCCTTCCAGTTTGCCGTCTTGAACGAGGCGTCCGCGTAGGGATCCGCCGGCCACGAATTCGCCGCCCAGCGCAGGAAGCCGTCGAAACCGGCCAAAGCGGGAGACGCGCCGAGCCAGAACGCTTCGTCCGCGGGACTTTCCATGAACGTGTTCGGATGCGCCTCCGTGCAGCAGACGTAGAACGTCGTCTTGAAGCCGGCCGCGCGGCGCGGCGCCAGCTCGTCCAGAAACGCCGGCTCCTGCAGCAGGTAGACGAGGCCGAGGCTGAAGTTGTCGATCGGAATGCCCGCGAACCGCGCGGGCGACGTGTTGCCGCACATGGAGATCTTCAGCCCCGGGGCCTTCGCCCGCACGAGCGACGCGATGGCGCGCACATCCGCGGGACTGCGCTCGTCCATCGCGATAAAGGCGTCGTCAAACCAGCCCTTCGCCTTCAGGTGCGCGGCGAAGTCGACGAGAAACGCGCCCCAGTAGTCGTCAAACGCGGGCGTGCCGGGGCGCAGCTCCTCGCGCCGCTCGACCGGCGCCGCCCCCGCGTCCCGCTCGTCCCGCCATGTCGCCCGGTATCCCCACGGGCACATCGTGTAGCAGGCGATGTCAGGCCCGAGTCCGCACCGGCGCCCGAACGCGACGTAGTCATCGAAGAGGCTGTAGTCGAACGTCCACGTGCCGTCCGCGCGCCGGACGCGCCCGATCATCGACCGGTAGCCGTCGTAGCACTGATGGTTCCACGGCAGGTCCAGCAGCGTCACCGTGAGCGCCTTGCAGCCGCAGTCGGCGAGCGCGCGCCAGACCGGCTCCATCTTCGCGTAATGTTCCGGCGAGAACGGCGCGACGCCGAAGAAGCGCGCGACGGCCCACGGATGCTGCCAGAGGTCGAGGAAGTAGCGCCAGTCCTTCGCCGGCGGCAGCACGCGGTCGACGACCGTCAGCTCCAGCGGGCCGAAGACAGTCCGGCCGGCCGTCGCCTCGGGCGACGCGGCGATGCGAACGACGGCCGGAGCCTTTCCGCCGGCCGCGTCCCGCGCGCCCCAGACCCGCAGCACGTCCGGCCGCGTGCGCCGGCCGCCGCCGCCCGGCTGCGTCTCGTACGCGACATCGTCGTAGTGCGCGAGCGCCAGCGTGACGCCGTCCTGCGCCGCGCCGTGCAGCGGCCGCATCGCCTCCGCCGCCTCCGCCGGAATGTCGACATACGCCGTCTCGCCGCGCCAGACGGCCGCCTCGAACGCGGCCGCCGACAGACCGACGGCGGCCGAGACGAGCAGGGCGAAAGAAGTCTTCGCGCTCATTCCGCCGCCTGTTCCTTCGCCTTCTTCTCCTTCTTCTCTTTCTTGCTCTTGTCCTTCTTGTCCTTTTTGTCCTTCTTGCCCGACGCCCCCGGCGCGACGCGCCACTTCTCGTACTTCTTCAGGACGTCCGCGCCCTTCTTGCCGAACCAGGCGTAGCCCGTGCGGCGCTCCTTGTCGATCTCGGAAATGTCGCGCTTCGGCACGCCGCTGCGGTCGCAGAAGAACGGACGGCACTCCTCCAGGTCGTAGAAGCGCGCCCACTTCCCGTCCGGCAGGCGCGTCTTCTCGAACCAGCGGACGGCGCCCTCGACGGACGCGATGACCTCGGGCGAGGGATTGTCGAGCGTCATGAGAAACTGCACGATGTCCGCGGACTCCTGCGAGCAGAACGACGCGAGCTCGTAGGCGCGGCCGTTCGCCGGCCGAAGCGTCTCGCGGTCGTGCTGCTGGCACCAGACCGTCGGCTGCCCGTCGACGCGGATCTGGCAGTTGAGCACGCAGGCGAGCCCCTTCTCGAACGCGGCGCGGCACTTCGCGCGCCGTTCCGTGCCGACCGCGTCCATGCCCGGCGCGCCCTCCGCGATGTCGCGCAGCAGCTCCAGCACGTTGCGCATCGCGTTGTCGTTGAACGTGATCTGCGTCCAGTAGCCCTCCGTGCGGTGCGGGAACTGCGCCCATCCGCCGTTCGCGAGCTGCGTGGCGAGGAGCCAGTCGATGCCCCTGACGGCGGCGGCGAGCGACGCCGCGTCGCCCCGCTCGCGGTGGTGGCGCAGGAGATAGCGGATCTCCGTCGTCGTCGCGTTGTTGTCGATCGTCGCCTCGGTGGCGACGCTCTTCATCTCGGCGATCTTCGCGCGGCGGCGCGCGTCGAACGGCTTGCGCTTGTCGATGTTCTTCGCCCATGCGCCACAGTCGAGCTGCGAGTCGAGGACGTTCGAAAGGACCGGCTCGTCGAGCGACCAGCCGGCGGATTTGTCGTTGGTCCCGGCCGACGCGGCCAGAGCGGCCGCGCACGCCAGGAACGCCCCTGCGATCAGTTTGATGGTCATAGCGGCGTTCAGTATATCAAAAAAACGCCTGCCGCGGGGTGAGTTGAAAAAACCGCGCGGGGCCCTCCAAGGCCGCGCACGGAGTTTGGGCGAAAAAAAGAAAAATTATTTTTTACCCACAGTTCACACACAATTTACCCACAGCGCCTGGCGGGTTTTAAAACCGCACCCCTGCTGCCATTGGCTGAAAAAGCCCTGTAAAGTGCGCAGAATTTGTTTTGCACGCTTTTCGCGCCGTCAATTTTTTCTTTTGCTCTCTTGCCAGATTCGCTATAATCGTCCTGTCTTAAGGGTTCATGGTGGACCTCGCGGGCAACAAAACAACAAAACGGAAAACACACGATGAAAACACTCGCAATCAAAATCTGCGCGCGCACACTCACCGTCGCCACGCTCGCCGTGGCGCACGCGACCTTCGCCCAGGACGTCGACATCCGGACGGGCGAAGCCAACGGTCTGACATGGACCTATCAGGTGACAAGTGAGGGGAATGCCACACTTGTATTCGCTCTCGCTCCAACAATCTCACCATCGTTTACAGGCAGCGTCACCATTCCGCAATCAATTGATGGACATCCTGTAACCATCATAGGCGACAGCGCTTTTTTTGAATGTCAAGTTAGCAGCATCACACTACCAAACTCAATCGAAATCATCGAGGACAATGCTTTTGGAAATTGCCCCAATCTTGCACACCTCGTCCTTTCTGAAGGGTTAAAGAGTATAGGATGTGATGCTTTCTGTTCTGATGAACGACTGACAAGCCTAACAATACCCGCTTCTGTTACGAACATTGCGTACTGTGCGTTCTGGTACTGTACAAGCTTAACGTCTGTCACAGTATTGGGACTTGATACAGCCATTGACGCGGGCGCCTTTAGTGACTGCGAGCTCATTTCAGAAGTCTATTTGCCGCCGAATGCGACGAATTCAACTTCGGCAAAATCACTCAGTCAGGCCATCTCCAATGTTGTTATCAAAACCCTTGCCACGTTCGATTCCGGCTGCGAGTCGTTTATGACCAAACTGACGCCGCCGTCGACGCCCGGCGGCAAGTGGCAGATCACCGCGTTCGCCAGCGTCGCCGACGGCACGGCCGACGGCCTCACCGCCGCCAACGTCCACGTCCTCTACGGCCGCGAGCCGACGTCCATCGCCACCGACGCGGCGGCGAGCCTGACGACGGCCACCAACGCCGTGATGGTGCGCCTGGAATTCGACGCGCCCGACGACGACGTGCGCTACTACAAGGTCAAGTTCGGCTATTAATACAGCTTCTTGCCGTAGACAAGGATCTTGCGCAGGTGGAAGTAGTTATCCTGCGCCTCCGGCTCGCGCAAGACCTTGATGAACTTCGCCTGCGGCGCGGCGGCGCGCAGGTCCACGCGGTAGACCGGCCGCGCCTCGCCGTCGGCGAACACCGTCCGCCACGCGCGGCCGTCCTCCGACACCTGCACCGCGATCGGCGTCTGCCGTCCGCCGTTCGTGCCGGTCGTGCGGTTCACGAGCACGAGGCCGCGCACCTCCGCCGGCCCCGCCAGCGTCACGAGCGCCCATGGGGCCTTTTCCTTGTCGGTGTGGAACGCGTACTCGCCCGCCGGCGTCGCGTCGAGCGCGCGCGGATAGTCCTCGGGATTGTCCCACTGGCTCGTCGACGACGTCTGGAGCAGCCCCGCGTCCGACAGCAGCTGCCCGCCGAAATCCGTCTTCGGGTACGGCCGCCCCTTCGCCCGGCACGGCGCGAGCTTGTCGCGCAGCGCCGCCAGCTGGCGGAACGCCGCGAGGTTCCCCGCCTTCGACGCGCTCATGATGAGCGGATTGAAGTCGAGCGCCGCGCCCGCGTCCACGCCCTTCGCGCCCGTCCGCACCGCCGCCTCGATCGCCGCGATGAACGCGTCCAGCCGCGCGGCGGTGTCCATCAGCGTTTCCGCGCCCCACGCGAGCGTCTGCGTGAAGTAGTCGCGCGTGCCGTACTGCGCGTCCAGCAGCGCGCGCGCGACGGCGAGGCACGTTTCGGTGTCCTTGGCGAACGGTCCCGTCCACGCCGCGATGATCGACTTGAAGTCCGACTCCTCGGCCAGCGCCGCCTCCGGCTGGCGCAGGTGCGGTGCGAGCGCCGCCACCTCCGCCGCGAGCGCCGACGCGCCCTGCTCGTTGACGACGCGCGTCAGGTAGGGCGTGAGCACGTCCCAGAGCGGCTGGCGGCTCGGCAGCGCGCGCGCCGCGTCGAACGCCATCGCGCGGTAGTCCGCGAGCGGCCGGTTATTCTGCGCCAGCCACGCGCCGTACATCCGCCACGCGTTGTAATGGCGCGGATTCGCCGCGACCGCCTTGCGGAAGAACGCTTCGGCCGCCGCGCCGCCGGTCGCCGTCGCGAGCGTCAGGTACCGGTCGGCCGCGCGCGTGCCGCCGAACGTCCCCTCCAGCGCCTCCACGTACGTCCACAGGTCGTCCGGCCCCCAGAAGCTCAGGTGCAGGCGCGACGGATACGTGACGCTGTAGCCGATCTCCCACGTGCCGCCCGGCCGCCGGTACGTGTACGCGCAGTGTCCCGGCTGGCCGCACGTGCAGCTCGGCACGCCGTGCGCGTTCGCGCTCACGCAGCCGAACTTCGACAGCTCCCCGCACACGCCGCCGATGAAGTACGAATACCGCCGTCGGCACCACTCGCCCGCCACCTCCCACGGCTTGTAGTAGAGCGGCCCCTGCACCGTCTCGCCGAAGCAGTTGAAGGCGTTGTAGTCGAGCATCCAGCAGACGCCGCCATACTCCTTCGGCGGCACGTTGACGAAGCGGCTGAGGAAGCGCTGCTGCGCGGCCATGTCGTCCGTATTGACCGAGCGGTGCCCCTGGTGGAGCGCGTACCGCCACTGCCACACCGGCTGCGTCAGCGCCGCCTTCTGCAGGAGCCCGTCCGCCCACGTCGCGCGGTAGGCGTCGAGCACGTCCGCGAGCCACGCCGCGTCCTTCTCGGGATAGCTGAGCGCGAGCGCCGTCATGAACCGGCGGCCGCACGGCGCCGTCCACCGCCCGTCATCCTGGTACCACAGCTCCAGCAGCGCCTTGAACGCCTGCGGGTAGTCCGAGGGACCCGACCAGACGAAATCCTCCATCCAGCCCTGATCGTTGGAAAACGCCGCCCAGAACGCCGGGAACGCCGCGTCCGCCGCAACCGCGTTCCAGCCCGCCGCACCGACCGCCGTCAGCACCGCGTAGCGCGCGATCGCGCGGTCGTCGCCTTCGCGCGGCGTCACGTCCGCGAGCGGAAATTTCGGCGGCTGTCCACCGGGCGCGCGCGGAGCGCACGGGCGCGGCCGCACTGCCGCGCGCGGGACGGGCCGCGAGGCGATGTCCGCCCCGTCCATCTTGAGATACCCGAGCGCCGCCTGGCCCCAGAGCGTGTCGCGCCCCATCGCGAGCACCTTCTCCAGCAGACCGCGGCACTTCTGCCGCGCCGCCTCGTCCGTCTCCGTGCGCCAAAGCGCATACTCCGCCATCTCGATCGCCTGGCGCTGGCTGAGCGACAGATGCGCGGCCGGGAGCGCGCGCAGGCCGGCGATGTAGGCGCGGCCGCCTGCGAAATCCTTCTGCTCGCGGAATGCGTTCGCATCGGTGACGGTCTTGACGCCCTCCTTCATCGTGAAGTGCGCGAGCCAGCCACGTGCCTCGGCCGTGCCCGCGTCCGACAGCTTCTTCCACTCCTCTTCGTAGGCGACGCGGCCCTTCGTCAGCGCGTCGAAATGGAACGGCCCCATCTGGCGCGCGAGAATGTCGAAGCCCTCGCCGTACTTCCCTTCGGCGAAGAGACGCTCGGCCGCATCCTTGCCCGCCGTCGCCGCCGCGACCTTCGCCGCGAGCGCGTCGGCCGTGATGTCCTGCGGCAGACCGTCGAGCTGCGCGTAGACGTGGCGGTCGGTGTAGCAGGTGAGCGCGGGGAAGCGGCGCGTGCGCACGACGATGTCGGCGAGCGCCTTGTTCCGCTCGGCGACCTCGGGCGTCGGCTCCTCCATCTCGTCGTAGAGGACGCGGATCGCGGTGTCGGGGATGCGCGCCTTGAACGCGTCGCTTTCGAAGACCTTCTGCACCGCGTCGCCCGCGACGCACCAGTCGCTGCCGTATTGCAAGATGAGGACGGTGCTGCCTTCCGGCACTTCCTCCGGGGCCTCCGCCGCGCGCATCGGGCCGGCCACCGCCAGCGCCGCCGCCAGGATCCACATGTTCAACTGCTTCATCAGTCCCTCCTTGGGCCAGTATTATATCACATTTCGCCGCGCGCGCGGCTCACCTTCAGGCTGATCCCGCGGCGCGCGGTGCGGTAGGGCGCGTTGTCCTCAACGCGCCCTACCACGGCGCGAGACGAAATATGTTATACTATCGCGTCATTGAACAGCATGGAGACAAACGAAAACAGCGCGGCCGGCGCGTTGCGTTACGCGGTCGGCCTGTCGGGCGGCGTCGATTCGAGCGTGGCGGCGCTCCTCCTCAAGGAGCAGGGGCACACGGTCGTCGGCGTCACCATGAAACTGTGGCGCGAAGGCGTCTACAAGGGCGGTACGCGCGACGCCTGCTTCGGCGCGCACGAGGTCGAGGACATCGCCGCCGCCCGCGCGCTCGCGGCGCGGCTGGGCATCGACTACCGCGTCTTCGACTGCTTCGACGTCTACAACCGCGAAGTCATCGCGTACTTCCGCGACACCTACCTCGCGGGCCGCACGCCCAACCCCTGCGTGCGCTGCAATGCGCTCCTCAAGTTCGGCCTCCTGCCGCGCCTCGCGCAGGCGGCCGGGCTCGCGTTCGACCGGTTCGCGACGGGCCACTACGCGCGGATCGTGCGCGTCGGCGGCCGGCTCGCGGTCGCGCGCGCCAAGGACGCGTCGAAGGATCAGTCGTACTTCCTCTACCGGCTCACGCAGGAGCAGCTGGCGAAAAGCGCGTTCCCGCTCGGCGACTGCACGAAGGCGGAGATCCGCCGGCTCGCGGCGGCGCGCGGCCTCGCGGTGGCCGACCGCCCCGATTCGCAGGATTTCTATTCGGGCGACAAGAACGAGCTGATCGGCGCGCCGGACCGCCCCGGCGACATCGTGGATCTGACGGGCAAGGTGCTCGGCCATCACACCGGCTTCTGGCACTACACCGTCGGCCAGCGCAAGGGGCTCGGCATCGGCGGCGGCACGCCGTTCTACGTCGTCGACGTGAACGCCTGCCGCAACCAGGTCATCGTCGGGCGCGCGGACGACGCGGTGCGCACGTCGCTGGAGGTGACGGACATGGTGTACGGCGCGCTCGCGCCCGACACCGACGGTCCCGTGCCGTGCCGCGTCAAGGTGCGCTCGGCGGGCGAGCCGAAGGGCCCGGCCGTGCTCTGCGGCAGCCGCTGCGAATTTCCGGGCGGCCTCGCGGGCGTCGCGCCCGGCCAGAGCGCCGTCTTCTACGCTGCCGATTCCGACGTGATCCTCGCCGGCGGCGTCATCCGCTGACGGGCGGCGGACGCGGACGCGGGCAAAGGCCAACAGGCCGAAAAAAAGCCGCACCCGGAACGGATGCGGCCTTGGCGACGGCAGCGCGCGCGACAAATCGCCTATGAGCGCGTGCGGCGGCGGCGGTTTTCCGCGAACAGCCGCTCCGGCGGAAAACCCTTCCGGAGGCGGACGCAGAACTGGCAGAGCGAGACGTGCAGCCGGTCGGCCCACTCGCGGGTCGTCAGCGTCTCGCCCTTGTAGGTGAGCGTGCGGCAGCGGCCGCGGTAGTCGAACGCGATCGGCTCCAGCCCGAGGGCCTGCCCGACCGTGCAGCCCTTGCGCAGACGGACGTCGATCGTCACGCGCGGAACGCCCAGCTTCTTCGCCCACTCGGCCACCGTCCGCCGTTCGCCGCGATAGGCGAGCACCTTCCCTTTCGTGCGCTGGCGGTTGGCCACGCGGCGGTCCGTCCGCGACGCGGCGGCCGGCGCACGCTCCGACGGCGCGACCGGCGTCTCGAACGCGCGCGCGACCGGCCAGCCGCGCGCCAGGCGCAGCCGCAGAACATCGGCGTCGATGCCCAGACGCGCCGCCCAGCCGGGGAGCGTCAGCCGGAATCCCAGATACTCGTATGTTTGACGTTTCATCTGTCGGGTGCGTCCTCGTTCGCGCGGTAGATGTCGGCCTCGCCCAGCCCGTCGCTGATGCGCTGCAGGAACGCGTCGCGCGAAATCCTGAGCCGCGCGGCCCACGCGCAGGCGCGCAGGGCGATGCCGTCGTGCTCGAAGGCGCGGTGGCGCGTGAAGGTGAGGCGCGTGCCGTCGCGGCGGATGAACGGGCGGTTGAAGCGCAGGCAGGCATAGAGGGCGTGCCGGGGGCAGTTCAGTTCGCGGGCCCAGTCCTTCACGGTCATGAAGCGGCCGTCGGCCTCCAGGATGTAGCTCGTGCGCGGCGGGCGGTACGGGACGGCGGGGGCCGGCGGGCGCTCCGACGGCGCGAGCGGCGTCGCCAGCGTCTGTTCGACGCTCCAGCCGCGCGCGAGCCGCGCCTCCAGCGCCCGGAGGTCGGCGCCGAGGCGCTTCGCCCATCCGCGCAGCGGCAGCGTCACGCCCTGGTAGGTATAGCGGGGCAGGCGGTTCATGGCTCAGCGTCCCTGCGGCTGCGCAGCCGACGCGCGGCGGGCGCGGCGCGGCGGGCGGGGGCGGGCGCCTCCGGCGTCTCCGGCGCGGCGGGGGCCTCCTTCATCCGCAGCATCGGATAGAACTCGAGGCCGAGGGCGTCCGCCAGCTGATACGCGCGCTCGAAGGAGAGGCCGACAGTGCCCGACAGCGCGCGGAACACGCCGGAATGCGACATGTTGGCCTTGCGCGCCAGAGCCGAGGCCGTCATGTGCCGCGCCTCCATCGTCTTCGTGATCCGTGTCAGAAAATCCAACTCGATGATATCAATTTCTTTCATACGCTCTTACCTTATGGATGTTTTTTGTTAAATCGTTTCATGCGCCGTGCATTGGGCACCGGCGCAGCCCTTCGGACGGTTAAGCGCCATCCTTTATGCCATCTGCTGACGCCGATACATCCGCTCCTGCTCTTTGCGCTGCGCGTCGGGCGGCATCCTGTCGAAACGCGCACGGGCGCGCTTGGCAATCAGGTTGCCGACGATCTCAAAGGCGATGCCAGCAATGGCAACCGCACCAACGATGATAAGTGCGACTTTCATATCATTCAACAGGCACCGACCGATCCTCGGCGGATCGCTCCCGGGACTCCTCCTCGCCCATGTAGTCCTTCGGCTGAAAGAGCACCGCGACAGAGACCACCGTCGAGCCAATCAAAAGCAATACGGCCCCACTGCCAAGAACAATTTTCAGTGCAATGGACATGGCTATCATCCCTCTTTCATCCCATCGCCTACGCCTAAAAGCCTATTAATTAATTCGCACCTGTTGAACATCGACTCTGACAGCGTTTTTGCCCTCTCGCCATACCCTACTGATTCGCCACTGCGAACTGCCCGATACAACTTTCGATAGGCATTTGCAATAGTATCGATATCATCTGGACTTGCGGTGACGCCAATATCGTTCTCATCAATCAACTCGCGGGCTTCACCATTAATAATTCCAAGGAGCGGTTTCCCGGTCTTGATATACGACTGGAACTTGCCTGGCAGTGTCAGACAATACTTGTCCGTCAGCGATATTATCAGCGCATCAGCCTGTGCAAACCACTTCGGCATATCCGACCTTGGCTGGCGACCGCAGAACTGCACACCATTCGTCTCGCCATATTTTTCCTTCAACGGCTCAAGCATGACTCCACCGCCGACAAGCCACAGTTCTGTATCCTCAAGATTGGCCTTTGCGAACCCCTCTATCACATTCGGCAAGTCTTGAGGAACGCCCATGTTCCCTGCAAACATAAACACGACTTTCCCGCCCGAAACCTTGATCGGGAAATCCATATTGGCCGGTTCCCATTGCGGAACCCACTCGGCATCGCGCCCTGTCAATTCCTTGATTCTCTTGACATATCTTCTGCAACTGACGGTTATTCTGTCACATCGGGCGTAGATGAACCTTACAAATGCGTTCAACAAAGCCGACTTCCACTTGCTCGGCTTGAAACCAAAACCCCAGACAGCATCGGGCCATAAGTCCT
>Ga0310695_10006040_pt1 | contig 20451 bp, 19 predicted proteins | sample RumenRJG_04DNA_FD_203882 | JGI IMG/M metagenome (GOLD analysis project Ga0310695, IMG submission 203882) | Bovine rumen microbial communities from Lethbridge, Alberta, Canada - RJG_04 (v2) (version 2) | ecosystem: Host-associated > Mammals > Digestive system > Stomach > Rumen | place: Canada...
GCTTCATATTCCGCAAGCAGGCTGTCAAAGCGCTCTTCGGTGATTTTTCCAATAGCGTAGGATTCGTACAGCTTCTTGATGATACCGTCAAGCTCGTTGATTCTCCTGCGGCTTTTGTTCAGCTTGCGTTTCGATTCCTTAACCGCTTCTTTTTGACGAAGCTGAGATTCAGAACGCAGCTTGTTAAAAAAATCATCTTTATCGGCAATGACCGATTCACATGCCGCCTTGATTGTTTCAAGCACCAGCGTTCGCAATACCGCCGACCTTATATAATGGCTTTTACATTCTTTGACATACTTTTGATGTCCCAAAGTGTAAGCAGAGCAGTCAAAAAAATCGGATGGATAGTTGCCTTTCTCCTTGTTGCCTCTGGAACGGTGATTAAACATCTTCGCTCCGCAGTCGGCACAATAAACAAGACCTGTAAACGGATTCGCAACACCGAAAGTATCAATACGCTTCGGCGTTTTCCGCAGCTTTTGAGCAAGCTCCCAAGTTTCACGGTCAACGATTGCTTCGTGGGTGTCCTTGAAGATAAGCCATTCCTCTTTTGGATTCTTGACAGGGCTTTTGTCTTTGTAGGATTCCTTGTGAGAACGGAAGTTGACGGTATCGCCGCAATATTCCTGTTTGGCGATAATACATCCAACGATATAGCCGCTCCAACTATATGGGTGCGTAAATTCCTCTTTACTTTTCCATATACCGATTCCTCTTTTGGCAAAGTAAACGGCGGGCGTTTCAACTTTGTCGTCAAAAAGAATACGGGCAATCTCATATGGTCCGTGTCCGTCAATCGTCAATCGAAAGATACGGCGCACAACCTCAGCGGCTTCCTCGTCGATCAGCCAGTGGTATTTATCGTTGGGATCTTTTTTATACCCGTAAATAGCACTATTAGAGGTTGGCTTACCCGATTCACCTTTCACACGGATTGCCGTCTTCTGCTTACGGCTCAAATCCCTCAAATACCACTCGTTCATAACATTAAGGAACGGTGCAAACTCATTGCTGTTCTGATCGTTACTGTCAACGCTGTTGGCGATAGCGACAAAGTGAACATGGTATTGACGGAACATTACCTCGGTGTAAAAGCCTGTCTGCAAATAATCTCTGCCGATTCGGGACATATCCTTCACAAGAACATGCGCCACCTTGTCGGCTTCAATATCTGCAATCAGCCGTTTCCAAGCAGGACGGTCAAAGTTACCGCCCGAATACCCGTCGTCGGTATAGTGAACGAGGTTTTCATACCCTTGCTGCCTTGCGTAGCTTTCGAGGTATGATTTTTGATTGATGATGGAGTTACTATCCCCGGCGAGTTCGTCGTCACGGGACAATCTCTCATACAATGCTGTTATTTTTCCTTCAGTCTGCTTTGCTGCCATATCAGGCGCTCCTTTCAGACTGTCGGCTCATTTGTGGTAAGCTTATTATACCACAAGGCTCGTCAGATTTAAAGCCCTCATTACGAACAATTCGTAAAATTTTATCCTCCATTGTTTCGCCGCTGTCTTTGAAATAAACCTTAACCTTATAGGTTGTAGAACCGATACGGCGAATCATAGTTGTATAGTTGTTGATCAATATATTACCTCCCATTGAATTTAGTAATTGATTTGTGTATAATGAATTTAGTCAGTTCCTTAATTTGTAACCCCTAAACTGAAACATTGATAAAAACACCTTAGCTGCGCAAAAATGCTCTCCAAAAGCCGCTTGAACAGTGGCTTTCAGAGAGCAAAAGCGTTACATTTCAGCCTTGTTAGCTCGGTGCTTTCTCACACGTTCTGCCGTTTGCTGACGGCGAGCTTCTGCGGCACACCGCTCAGAGCAATAGGTTTTCTTGCCGATTGCCGCAAACAGTTGACCGCATTGCTTGCATATTCGTGTCGGAATGCCCTTGAACAAGGCGTATAGTTCAGCGTCAGTCGGCATTACAGCTTGCTCGTAATACTTGCACAATTTGCTGTTGGTAAAGCCTATGCTGAACATATAGCACTCCGTTTCAAGCGGCAGGCAACCGTACTCTTTGCTGTAGTTGGCGCAGCAGTTGGTAACGTGTTTTTTGATTTGTTTCTTATCTCTGATTGATAATTCTGCCATAGCGTGTCCTCCTTCTTAGTTGATAGAAGTAATCTGAAATCAAGAAAACAGATTACCCCTCCACATATAGGAGAAATTCGGTATGGTTTGCGGAACTGTTTTTGAAAAAATTTTTATAATATTTTGGGAGGTGAATTTGCGGTGGATGATTATGAAGAACTATTAGTCGAGCAGGAAGAAGAACAGCTCGCCGAAGCATTAGCTGAAGAACATCAAGCTGAATTAGAAGTACAGCTTGAACAAGACGAGCAGCCGCCGCAGATTGACGAGCCGCCCGAAACAAAAAAGCTGAAAAGAGATTTACAGCGTGAAGCACTCGCGCGATTGGAGAACGCCGCAAGGACAACCGATGACTTCAAAAAGGTAATCGCTTGGTGGAACAGGCTTGGCAGTAACCGTGAGCGCAGGGAGCGTTATCACGAAGTCAGTCGGAGCGGCTTGGATATTCCGCTTGATTACGGTGCTGCGCTTGACGGTGAGATTATTCCTTACGATGTCAATGATGTATTGATAAAACAAATCCGCAAGGGCGATTATATCGATGCAATCTTTCATTGTCCGTTTGAGATTAACGAATTGGTGACGGACGGTGATTTGTCAAAGATATTAAACAAGTTATCCGACGACCATAAGGAGATCATCTTTAATACCATAGTGAGAAATATGAGCACAAAGGCTCTCAGCGAAATTAGAGAACAATCCGACAGAAATATCCGCAAGGTCAGAGCAACCGCCTTGAAGAAGATACATAATGCATTACTAAAAGTGTTATTGAACCGCAAAGAAAAAGGTTATCCTCTCACGATGGAAGAAAAGCAGTTAATAGAAAAAGCCCTTGACGATAGCAAGAGCAGTTAGTATAATGGTAATATATTATTGTATTTTTAGATTACATAGCATAATGACGAGGTGAATATAATGGATAAGATTATAGCTGAAAAAGCACAGAATGAATTAACGATGATATTATTGTACCTTTCACGTTTTACGGAGGGCAGCAGATTTTCCGACGGCAAAGATTTTTACGCTTGGAAAGGTTACGATTTCGATATTCTTAACAGCTTAGACGATAAAGATTATATCCGTCAGGGAGAACGCCCTTCCCGAAGAAAATCTGTTTATTTGACAGAAACAGGAATCGACTATGCCAAAGAGCTTTTAGAAAAATACGGGATAAAAGATTGGGACTGATATTATTATGAAAATGTTTAACCATTCCAATTCAACTTGGGTAAGGTACAGCGAATATGAGTGGAAACAAGACGAGAACGGCAAGCTGTATTTGACAGCCTGTGCTGACGCTCAGCCCGCAATATATGATCCGCTGAAAGAATATCAGCAGTTAGTTTTGGACGCTCTGTATATCGGACGCTTGGGTATGAAACAGGAGCAGGACGATACAGAAATACAATCCGAAATAAAAGACTTTGCGGAAAAGTATGGGCTGTTCGGATTGATGACGGCGCTGCCGACCACACCTTCTTTTATGGACTATGAAGCGGTGTATCTGTCAAAGAATCGTTTTATCAAAAAGGAAACGATGTCAACCGAGGAATACCTTGCTTTATTCTTCCCATTTGACAAAATCAATGTAGTAAAGCGCAGCGTAGAATCGTTATGGAATATCGAAGGCAACAATATGATGGCGCTCGCTATGACAATGAGCGACAGACCGATGGCGGTCAATATGAGCTTTCAGCGTCAGTATGCAGAGAGCTATGAGTGGATGAAGCAGGTGTTTACCGACTGGGCGTTTAATTCTACAACGGTGTTCCTTTATTACAACGACTACGACAGGCTGGACGAAGATTACAAACAGCTAATGCGTCAGAGTATCCGTGCGTTTGACGGCAACGCGCCGACGTATCATATCGCCTTGCTTGAACATCCGACGTTGATATGGGATTTCCATTCTCTCTTGCTTGGCATACAAATGATGTTGTCCTTTATGCTGACGGATGAACACAATCCGCTTCGACTCTGCAAGCAGTGTATGAAGCCGTTTATTGCGTCCAGACCGAGCGCTATCTTTTGCAGTCCGAGGTGCAAGAATCAATATAACGTATATAAGAACAGAGCAAAGGATAAGGACGAGTAAACAAAATGCCCGCTGTCAATAAAAATCGCTGACAGCGGGCTTGCGTTACACATAGACTATTTCATTCAAAACAATTTCTTCGGCACGGTTGCGGATATTATTCATGCGGCGTACCCACGCCATTTGGTCGGCGGCTTTGAGAGCTTCGGTTACGCCCTCCTGTTTCGCCATAGCTTTTACAAGGCTATCCATACGCTCGCTGCATTCTTCCTCAATATCGGCTAAATGCTCGGACAGCGTGCAGGAGGTAAGCAAGTTTGTGTAGAGAATCGGGCGGTGCTTTTTGAGATACCTCTGCCGCATATGTCCGTACTTTTCGGTTACATATTCCTTAGTATCGGGCAAGGTGAGATTTGGGAGCATATAATCCCCCTGTTGGCTGTATGTACCTCCAAGCTGTTCAAAAATGGTTTTCTGTTTCATAACAGGCTCCTTTCGTAGTAATCGTTTTTACAGTTCGGATTGCAGATTATACTCCTTTCCTACAACTGCTTTTCTATTCACCACAAATGAGCCGCAGTCATATATGTATTAGGCGGCAGAAACCACCCTTTACATATTAACTCTTGCAGATGATCGGTATTCAGATGCGTCGTGACGACGATCTCATATTCATCGCCCCACATACGGCGAGCAGTTTCCACGCCGATACGGTGCGCTTCTTCGGGTGTGACTTCTCCTGCCTGAAAGCTCTGATAACCGTGATACGCTACATTGCCGCCAAGCTTGCCGAACCGCCGCTTAGTCGTCATCATACGCTCATAGGCTCGCTTTTTCGGACAGTTGATACCGCTGACATACATTGTTTTGTCTGTCTTATCAGCGTTCTCAACGTATTTGAGAGCGGCGGCTAAATCATCATCGAGGTATTTGCTGTCCGTTGTCTTATCTGGATTCTGAGCGTAGTTGATAACGTCCTTCAGCCGTCCTTTGACGGGCCAGAAGCCTGTGGTTGCCACGTCATCATCTCCTTACGAATCTCCGTAGTTGATGATTTATCCGGCAAGAGTAGCTGCCGCTGGATTTCGTCGGTGACTTCCAACAGCTTTCGCTCTGTTTCGGACGATACCTTGTCGGCGACTTCATCACATAGACGACAAAGCGTTTGGTTGAAATCAAAAAAGACATCAGGCAGCACCGTTCTTGGTGCATAGCCCAATGCCCTTTGTCTGACATATTCGGATTGAGATAAGCCGCAGCTCTCGGCGAGCTTGGCTATCTTCTTTTTCTCGGACTGCGTGACACGCAGCTCGATTCTCGCTTTTTTATCGCTCAATAATATACCTTCTTTCATCGGGTGTTAGGGTGTCCCTAAAGATTTACAACAGCAACTGGGCTGTTGTATTTGGAATTTGCCGTACAAATTCCCTGCTTGCTAACAGTATAAGACACAGCCACGGAGTGCAGTTTTCAACCGTTCTACTGTGCCTTATACTGCTGATAATACTTCATCTTTTGATAATTTCGTTGTGCCGTCAAAGTGACGGCAGTTTTGTTTATCGTCTCAAAATTTGCCGTCATCGTGCCGTCAATCAAACAGTTTGAGGTCGTCCAGAATATCCTGTTCGGCTTCTTCCTGCTGTTCTGCGCTTAAAGTAGGATTAACAGCCTGCGGAGCGAAGTTTGCTTCCGCAAAGCAAGCCCGCATTTCTTCACGGATGATATTTCGGATATCTTCCTCGTGCTGCTCACGGGTGATTGATTGTAGATCTACATATTCCGCAAGCGCATCTATCATAAACTGATTGCGAGAATGATATTTCTTAACATCAAGGGTTTGCATAAACTCGGCAAGATTACGTTCACGGGCATCGGTTAGGTCGAATCGTACCGTCATTTTGTACTCATCCTTCATTCTTTGCCTCGGCTCTCAGATATACATCGGCAAGATACTCGTAGCCTTTAGCGGCGACGCAGATGTCATCAATGAACTTCACACGGTTAAAGCTTCCCTTATAGAAATTCTTAATCAGGCAACCGCCGCCACCGCAAACGTAGAGATCCATCGTGTCCTCGTCGTAGTGATGTTCACGCAGACGACGGAAGATCTCGGCAACGTATCCCTCTGCGATAGCGGTTATAATTTCCAAGTCGGAATCGGGAATATCAGCCGTGCCTGTCCGTAAGACCTCGTCGATAATATAGTCGTTCAACTCTCGGCGCGACTTTCGCATAAAGCCTTCACGGATAGCGAGGGTACATTGGTAAGTTCCAAATTTTTCGGTGTACATCATACCACTCTGCGGTCTGCCGTTTACAAGGTAGAGCGTATTCATCGTGCCGTTGCCGATGTCGGCAACCATACTCAAGCCTTTGAGCGTTGATTTAATCGGCACAACCGCCGAGTATCCCTGCGGATAGATTTTGACATCAAAGATTCGGATATGATAATCCACATTCCGAAAAGTAAACTCCACCTCTTTATTCTTTGACAGATAAGCTGCAAAATCTGCCTTCTGTCCGCTCGTCCAAGTTAAGGGCAAGCCTGCGGCGATAATTATATCCGCTTCGGTCAGTCCTTCGTCGGTAAGCTCTGTAGCGATAGCTGCGAGCGTGAGGATATAGTAATCTTCGTCATTCTGCTTTTCGGGCAGAAACTCCTTGTGACCTTCGCCGATCAGATAATACTTTCCGTTGTAGGTAAGCATATCCTTTGTGAACAGCGGCTCGCTGTCGTGGGCGGTAATGCCCGTAGGAAAACAATGGTTAGCGGTCTTGATGTTGCCGTAACCGTGGTCGATACCGATAATAATTTTGTTGTTAAAACTCTTCATAAAAAATACCTCCTGAAAATAAATTAACTGCCCTGAAAAGTGGGAGCAGTTATCAAATAATAAAGCGTTCTATTTCTGGGAATAAAAATAACACCTACCGAAAACAATCAGTAGGTGCTATTCTGTTCCTTCGTTCTTGTTTGTGTACGATTGATAATCCTTTTTGATTTTATCAATGTGCTTTTTCACGGCGCTGTGAGTAGCATAACCAACCTTGTCTGCAATTTCCTGATAGGTGTACTTTTCAAGGCGGAGCTGCAAAATCTGCCTGTCCGTGTCAGATAAGGTTTCCATAAACCGTTCCAAATCAACCTTTGAAGCAGTATCGCCCTCTAAATCAAAACTCTCGTCTATCATATCCCACTCTGCATCATCGTGATTCTCTTTGTATTCCTCTTTGAATGCTTCAAGCGAAATCATCGGGTGCTTAGTCTTGTTGTGATAGTATCGGTTTTTGAAATCGGTTTTCTGCCTGCTGGGGCGGTCATCAAAATCCTCAAAGCAAGGATATTCCTTTGTTAAGGCGATAATGTCGTTCATTCCGAACTTTTCCATTGCCTGTGGAACTACTTCTTTCAAAACGGTGTCAACGTATTCATCGCTGACAAAGTTGAACAAAGTGTCTGGTGTAATATTCTTGACGACGTTTTCTATCGACGGCAACACATCGGCATCGTATAGGGCTTTTATCCAGTAGGATGGCATATGTGAAAAATTCCAAGCAGGATAATAGCCTGAGTATATTTCCCGCCCGGCGTTCAAGCCCATATACGGCCATACGAGATAGTGGAACCCGTCCTTAATCAACAGATTAAACTGGTCGCTCTCAATCAGCTCAATCTGCCTCCAATCGTGGAACAGCTCATACGGATATCGAGACACCTGAAACGGTAGTTTACCACATTTGTCGAGCAACGACTTTGGCAGAAAGTAAAACAACGGTATATATTCGGCGTTTTTGTACCGTGTAACCTCGCCGTTTTTACGCTTGATTTTTATTGGCATTATATTCATCTCCCTTCCGAGGTTAGATACCTCTATATTATATAGACGCTTCTACCCATAAATTGTTCCAAAATCTGAAAAGTTTTTTAAATTTTCTTCTATTTATTATAATAGCACAAAAACAAGAAAGCAAGCAGATCCTGTCAATAATGCCAAAACCACATAAGGCGAAAACGACGGCTCAGCGTATATTTTTTTGTATTTTAAAAAAATGTTGTAGAATGTAGAAATTATGATATAATATACTTAATAATATTTGCACAGGTTTATCAATAGGGGTATTTGATTATGGATACAGCTACATACAGTAACATTCGAGTTTCTTTAGAGAATCTTATTAATCGATATAATAGCACTTTAAGACAGGAAAATCCTGAAAATGTCAGTGAAGAAACTGTTAGAACTTGGCTAAATGAGTTCCTTGGGATTTTCGGATGGAATGTTCAAGATACATCACAAGTTTTACAAGAACAGTTCTTGCGTGGTGTTTATTACCAGAGACTTAGAGAGATTCATTCTACCCACAGAAAACCAGACTACACTTTACTTTGTGGTGCAAATATAAAAACATTTCTTGATGCAAAATCTTTAGAAGTAAATATATTTACAAATTCAGATGCTGCTTTCCAAATACGTTCCTACGGATGGTCTGCTCAGTGCCCTTGCGCTTTTGTATCCAACTTTGAACAATTTGTTATTTATGATACTCGTTTTATTCCAAATAACTCACAGGACGCAGATTTTGGCACAATCAAATTATCTGTTGACGAATACTTAGATAACCTTGATTTGCTAATTGATCATCTCTGGCGTGAAAACATTTGTCAAAATCATTTAGCTGAAATCTACGAACTAACTGCGATCGAAGGAAGAAATAGAGTAGATTCTGCCTTTATGGCTGAATTATCTATTTTCCGTAAAGAGCTTGCTGAAAACATTTACGCAAATAATCCTAATATAATCAATAATAATGATAATTTGAACTTCTATATTCAAATTATAATAGATAGAATAGTATTCATCAGAGTTTGTGAATCGAAGGGTATCGAAGAACAGGAAAGGTTGAGAACCTTTTCTGAAGCTGAAGAAGGTTTTTGGTCTACATTCAAGAACAATTGTTTAACAGAGTTTTATAACCACTATGATGGCGCTATGTTTTATAGAGATGCCACTTTTGAACAATTATACATTGATGATGAAACACTTACACATTTTATCGAGAAACTCTACTATCCATATCCATATTGCTTTGATGTTATTCCAGTTAAAGTTATCGCTAACATTTATGAAGAGTTCTTAGGCAAGCAATTAGTTATAAATAACGGAAGGATAACTGAGACAGTCAAAGAAGAGTACATCAAGACAAATGGTGCAATTACTACTCCAGAATGTATTGTTGATACAATATGCAAACAAACTATCAATTTGCAAAATATTAATACAATAAACGAATTGCTAGATATCAAAATACTTGATCCCTGCTGTGGATCTGGTGTTTTTGTAGTATCGTGTTATGAGCACTTGTATAATAAAGCGTTGAGAATACTATCTGATAACGAGGAAGAAAGAACATTACACGACGGATTCTTTTATATTCAAAACGATCAATTGTACTTAACCATTGCTGCAAGGCAAGCTATTATTTCCAATTGTTTATATGCAATTGATCTGGATGCATCCGCTGTAGAAGTAACAAAAATGTCTTTAGCTCTTAAAACTGTTGATGGTAATAACGCTTTAGCTTGGCAAGGAATTGGTGCTTTTGGTGATAGAATCCTCCAAAACATATCTGAAAATATTAAAAACGGAAACACACTTGTCGAACCTAATAATGCATTTACCGTCGAGGAATTAACTGAGTTAAAACCAATTGATATTTCAAGGATGTTTTCCTGTGTTTTTGAAAATTTTGAGGGATTTCATTATATTGTTGGTAATCCACCCTATGTTGAAACGAAGCATTTTAAGGCAGCAACCCCAACAATGCACAGCTATTTAAGCGAACACTATAGTTCGTTTTCTGGAAAAGCAGATTTAGCAGTGCTTTTTATCGAAAAATGCTTACATCTTTTAAATGAAAATGGTGTTCTTGGTTTCATCATACAAAGAAGATGGTTTAGAACAGAATACGGTAAAGAAATACGAAGAATCATTAATAACAACAAGCATTTATGTAAGCTTATAGATTTTAAGTCAACTGACATTTTCAAAGGTCGAATTGTATATGCCTCTATTATGATACTAAGCAATCAACCCAGAGATGAGTTCTCATACTTATATCTTCCACTCTCGACTTCTCAAATAATAACTGAATTTGAAAACAGTGATGAACAAGGTCACTTCAATAGTGATACACCCATCCTCATTCCAGTTCCCTCTAATGAATCGACATGGAATTTCAATTATTATGAGATTACCGCTTTAGCAAATATCTTACGTGAAAGATTAGGCAGCCTTTCAGACTATCCTAATCTTATGATTAAGGACGGTATTCAAGCTCTTTGGAAAAAGGTTTACCATCTCAAAAATGTTCGTTTTGATGGAAACACAGCAACAGGTGTTAATGGGTTTAACGAAACAGTTAATGTTGAATCGGATATATTAAGAGGAATTATTTATAATAGAGTTTTTTATCCATTCAAAAATGTTGAACCGGATGCATATTGCATTTTCCCTTATAGAGGAGCAAGTAACGATGCCATCCCTATTTCCGAAATAGAAATGCAATACCCACTTGCATTTGACTACTTATCATCGAATGAAGAAAGAATAAAAGCAACCGTGAATTGCAGAGAGGGAGAGTATTGGCACACTTTTACCAGAGAGCATAATCAAACGATGTACAATGTTCCAAAAATCATTGTGCCTATGACAGCAAGAGATACAATAGCAACATTTGTTCCATCCACAGGTCTTTATATGGATAACGCAAATGTTTGGTTTATGACAGTTGAAGGAGCTGACGAAAGCACAATGAAAGCCATTACTTGTGTAATTAATTCAACTGTTTTTTCAGTTCTCGGCAAATCCGGTGCCAACCCACAGAGCGGCGGTTATTATAAATTCAATAAACAATTCTTATCTCCAATCCCATTTCCTTCACAAGGAATAACTGAAGATGCTGAATCTGTTTCCGAGTTAGCTCATTTATATGACGACATCTTTACTTTGCAAAGCCGTTATTTATCTGCTAACCCTATGCAAAAAGAAACAATTGCAAACAATCTGGATTTTAAATGGAATGCATTAGATAATATTTGTTATAGATTATACGGTTTAAGCGAGGAAGAAATCGATAAAGTAGCATCTATAGGCAGAACCGTCAGTAGAATAGAATTGCTAGGTGATTCAAATTGATTAATATCAAAAACAAGCTGAAAGAAATGATACAAACATACAATTCAGCTGAAGCAGTTGAAAAACAACTTGCTTTTGAATTTACAAAAATTAATAACATTGAAATTCGCAAGTCATCATTTTTATCCGAGTATTTTGCTGGCGTTGATGTTTCACTTATTAAATCATCAAAAGATTCTACAATGGGTACTACTTTCTCTTTTGAAGAATTAATCGAGTTTTTTGAATCACTTGTATCTTCTGATCAAAAGAAAGAGAAGGGGGTGGTTTATACTCCTTCAATTATTCGAGAGTTTATTATTTCTGAAACCATTAATTCTCATTTACTCCCAACAGTTTTAGATCCGGCGTGTGGATGCGGTGCATTTTTAATTACTGCTGCACAACAAATCCATAAACGGTCAAAAAAGAGTTATCGAGAAATTATCGCTGACTATATTTTCGGAATAGACATTGATTCTGGTGCTATCAGAAAAACACATTTATTGCTAGAACTTTTGGCTTGCTCAAACAATGAATATGCCAACGGGAAAGTGAATTTATTTTGCGCTAATTCCTTACAGAAACAAACTATTGCCTCGATAAGAAAACAATACCCTTTAGGTTTTGATTGTATTATCGGTAATCCTCCTTATGTTAGGAACAGAAACATTTCGGCAACGGACAAACTCTTCCTTAAAAACTGGAACTCTTCAAAGAGCGGAAATGTTGACTTGTATATGCCATTTTTTGAGGTGGGCTTAACACTAGTATCAAGCAATGGAAAAATTGGATATATAACACCTAACGGTTATTTGCAGTCCGTAAACGGGAGAAATCTACGAAATAATCTATTGAATTGCAAAGGCGATATACGCATTTTGGATTTTAGAGATATTCAAATTTTTAAGGGTGTAACTAGTTATACTTGTATAACAATTATTGATTTAGCTTTATCCTCTGACTCAATAAAATATGTACGGCTAAACGATAATCAAACATTATATTCGCATCAGTATTCTGTTTATGATAAAAAAAATTTCGAAAAAGATAATCCTTGGCGAATGAACAGAAATGATATAGACAGCGTAATTTACAAGCTTGAACACTCTGGAGTTTCTCTATCAAATTGGACTATTCGAAACGGGCTAGCAACACTTAAAAACGATTTATTCTTTTTTAGTCCCACAAGAGAAGATAAAGAGTATTACTATAGAATCTATCAGGGGAGAGAATACAGAATAGAAAAAAGAATATGTGTTGATGTTGCAAAACCGAATATCATAAAATGTGAGGAGGACTTGCTTTCTAAAACTGAAAAAGCAGTTTTCCCATACCTGTTTAAGGATAATAAACCTGTTATTATTGGCGAAAAACAATTATCAAATAATTATCCTTATGCATACTCATTCCTTTTAGCATTTAAAAAGGATCTAAAACAAAGAGACAAAGGAAAGGGAAATTATCCTGCTTGGTATGCCTACGGAAGAACACAAGGGATGAATAATTTTGGAAAGAAACTCCTTATTCCTTATATTTCGGGTAAACCTGTAGCTGTATTGTCGCTAGATGAAAACTTACTTTTCTATTGTGGATATGGTTTGTTTTCTAACGACGTAAAAGAACTTAAAATACTAAAATGTTTTTTGGAATCAGATGCTTTCTGGTACTATATTTTCCATACTAGCAAACCCTATTCGAAAGGATATATGGCATTTGCCAAAAACTATTTAATAAAGTTCAGCATTCCACATTTGACCAAAGAAGAGAAAGAATTTTTATTAAATGAAAAGGACACAAAAAAAACAAACAACTGGATTTGGGGGAAATACGAAATTACCCCACAACCAATTTCTTAAGTATTATTTGAGGCTTTAAAATGATTGAGAAAATAAGAGGGCTTTCAATTAAAGGAAGATGTTTCGAAGAAAAAACTTCATTCAAATTCTATGAAAAAGCAGAAGATCGCATTGCGTTAGTCTATGGAAAAAACGGAAGTGGTAAAAGCACTATTTCTGCTGGCTTTAGTATGCTAACAAATAACGATGAAGGTGCTGCAAATGAACTGGAAGCATCATTGTTTGATGAAGTCAATCAACCAATTACCGTTAGTGAAAATGATAAGATTTTTGTTTTCAATGAAGAGTACATAGACAATAATGTAAAAATTGATGGTGATGGTTTAGGAACAATTATTTTGCTTGGTTCTCAGGTGGATTTGCAAACACAGATTGAAGCCGCTACAAACGCAAGAGATAATGCAAAAAATGAGTACGACCAAGCGGAAACGACTTACAATAGCTACTGCCAGAAAGGCAACCCAAATTGTCCAGAAACCCATTACGATAATATACAAAAAGTATTAAAGAAAAGCTGGGCAGTTAAAGATGCCGAAATCAATGGATACAAACGCAATTCTTCTGTCACAGATAAAATAGTAGACGAGATTGGCACAATGATTGTAAAAGAAAGTGCCTCTCAAATTCAGTCTACTATTAACGAGAAGAAATCTTTACTTGCAAAACTTTCTGACAATACTCAAAACTATCCAACTCCTATAAGTCAAATTGTTTTTCAGAGCAATTACGAAACAATAATCTGTTATCTTTTAGCCAAAAAGATAAATAAGCCCAAACTATCTGAACGTGAAAAGAAAATTATTGCGGTTATTGAAAAAGGCTTTCAAAACTATATTGAATCTGCCAAATCCGATTTTAGTAATAACGATATAGATTATTGCCCATATTGCTTTCAACCTGTTAGCGTTGAATACAAAAAACAATTGCTATCAGAAATCAACAATGTTCTTAACAAAGATGTTGATGATCACAAAGCTGAATTAAAGGCGATATGGTTCCCTTCAATTTCTGCAAATATTGTTGATGAATATGAAACACTCGATGCAGATCTTATAAAAAAGATAAGGGATAAGATTTCTGAATACAACTCTATTGTTTCTCAATATAATGAATTTGTTAAAACAAAATCAGAAAACATTTACACACCACTATCGATTGATCAAATTGGATTAGAAAACGCAGTAAATGAAATTAACCTTTTGCTAAGCAGGTTAGAAGAAAAAAGAATCGCTTTTAATAAAGCAGCAACCAAGAAAAAAGAAATAAAAAATGAGATAATAACACTTTACAAAAAAGCTGCACATCTTGAAATTCAAACGCTATTTACAAGCTACAAAAAGCAATTAAAAGCTAAATCGTCAGCAAAGAAAAATGTAGATAGCAAATTAAACGCTTATGATAATGCAAAAAGAAAGTTAGCTGAGCTTGAACAACAGAAATCAAATGTAAACTTAGCTATTAGGCAGATAAACAACTCGCTTAGATATATCTTTTTCTCGGATTCGCGTCTTTCAATTGAATTGAAGGATGATAAGTATTATCTTAAATCCAACGGCTATAATGTTAAACCAAAAGACATCTCTCTTGGTGAACGAAACATTATTGCGCTTTGTTATTTTTTCACTCAAATCTTATCCAATCAAGAAGTTGAAAAGCTATATCAAACCGAAGAATTAATTGTTATAGATGATCCTGTTTCCAGCTTCGATTTTGAAAACAAAGTGGGTATAATTACCTATCTGAGATACCAAATAAACCGAATAATGCGAGGAAATGCAAATAGTAAGATTATCATACTATCTCACGATATAGAAACGGTTTTTCATCTTCAAAAAACCTGTAAAGACATTTGCGATCCGATGAAAGGGATTGCTGGTTTAGTTAAACCTTCTTTTACAACAAGCGAAATAAAAAACAAGTCACTGGTGCAGTTTAGAAAAGATAGGAACGAATACGTTTCTCTATTAAATGAGGTGTTTGAATATGCTGATGGCATCAAAGACGATCAAAAAAACACGATTGGAAACTCAATGAGACGAGTACTAGAAACCTTTTCAACATTCAATTATCAAAAATCCATTGATCAAGTCTTTCATACACCATATGTATTAACCGCACTTGGAAACAAGTCTCAGTACTTTGATAATCTAATGTGCAGATTAGTTTTACACGGAGAAAGCCATTTTGAAGAAAGAGTAGATGCTATCCAAGACGGTGCAAACTTCTTTCAATTTATATCCTCTTCTGAAAAGCGCAGGACAGCTAAAGATATTCTTTGTTTTATCTTGATTTTAAATGAACCACACCTTAGAATATGTATTAAAGATCAATCAAGGGTTTCTACAATCAAAACTTGGAAGAACGCTATCCCTGACAATTCTTCATTCGAGATTACCACAGATGAAGAAAATAATAGAATAATAAAACTATATGATCTGCCTTTATCAGCGGGCACCGGAAACCTTTTGGATGAATCAGATTCATCGGAATACACTACATACAATCCAAAAGCAGATTTTGCTCTCAAGATTAGCGGAAATAGTATGGAACCAACCATAAAAAACGAGTCCATTGTACTTGTTCAAAAATGTGAAACTATAGAAGATTCAGAAATCGGAGCATTTTACTTAAATGGTGAAGCATTTTGTAAAAGATTGCAACACATCAACGCTATCACATATTTAGTATCAGATAACGATACTTATTCACCTATTCAAATAAAAGCGGGTGATGAGCTTAAATTATTCGGAAAGGTTATCGAGGTTGTGAATAATGTCTAAACAATCTGATGGATGAGCGAAGAAAAGGCTGATGTACACCCAATACTGGATTTACATCAGCCTCTACGGTCATTTATAGATTATCTCATTATTTACTATCTCTGTGGCTTGATTACGGATACTATTCATTTTTCGCGTCCACAACATTTGATTTTTGGATTTAAGCTTTTCGTTTATGCCTTCTTTCTGAACGAGTTGCTTAACAAGTCTGTCAAACATTTCGCTAGCCTCTTCATCAATATCAGCAAGATAGGCGGTGAGCTTACAACTTGTTAGAAGATTCGTGTAAATAATTGGGTGATGGCTTTTTAAGTATCGCAAATGTCGCTTGCCCCAAATCCCGATTTCGACCTTTGGTTGTTCGGGCATTTTCAGATCGGGTAGCAAGTAATCTCCCTGCTGTGTGTATGTAATCTTTGTCGCCATCTTTCAGACCTCCTTGACTTTGATTCTTTTGACTTTTGCTTTTGTGAGCTTTACTAATAGCTCGTCAATGATGTCGGTATATTTACCTTGTGAAATGAGGTCGTTTCTCAAATCAATCAAACTATTGATAACTGTCCTTCTTTCATTAAGCGTTAAATACAAGTGATATTTTGGATTTCTCATTCGCTCTCCTCCTTTAAGAAATCGTCATACGGTGTATCATTGTTCACGAAGGTGTCAAAAACAAGTTTTGCTCCTAATCTAAATCCGACGATGAAACTGTCAAGTTCCGATTCTCCTAAGATTACATCAGAAGCATTTACAAAAGAGAGAAACGCTTTCTTTTCATCTCCGGTCAGTCTGTCGGTCAGCATAGCTTCACTCTCCGAAAGAATGGTCATTTGCTTTTTCAGATAGCTACCGTTCTTGAAACCTCGTGCTTGCGGATCAATGTTTCCGTAGTATAATTCCTTGATAAAGTTTTTCATTTGTAATTCCTCCAATTACACTTTTATTGTACGGAGAAATTGAATAAATCACAAATGTGCGAGCAAGAAATGTGTGTAACTGCCGATAAAATCTGAATTCTTCATAAGTCCGTTATCAACACTCGTACCATTAGAAAAACTCCCGAAAACGGCTTAAACAAGCCATTTTCGGGGGTTTTGTTTTTGTGATTTTTTCACGGCGCGCGGTCTGAAAATGCCCTTTTGATGCTTTAAATGAGCATCAATTTGTGCGTCCGGCTGCAACAAATCCAACGTTTCCGTCGGGTATAGCATCAAAAGAGCATCAATTATTTTATGCCGAAAACAGCGACAAAATAAAAAAGCATTTGAAAAATCTTACTCCGTAACACTATTTACTTTGCTTCGAGATATTCGCTAATCTTTGATTAGGCATCGCAAATTTTGAATACAAATATAATAGAACTGTTTATGAGCGAAACGGTATTTCAGATGCCCTCACTTTATCAACCAAATATTCATATCCCTGTGTTTGCAAAAAATATTTAACGCTTTTCATGGTGTAATCAATATTTGGATTTGGACATAACACAATGTCTGAAACAGGAAACAACTTATGAGGGCGACAATTCAAATTCAATATTTTATACTTTATATATGGCAAAATTGCGTTTCCCCGTGTTCTGTAGGAAACTTCAACATTCTGATTACGCGGAAATATAATTCTGGCTTCCTGTTCGTGTGAAAAGCATTGATTTTTCATATATGCACAGAAATAATATATTGAGTTAATGATACTGCTTTGAAAAATATCTATAACTCCTTTTATTTTTTCCTCTTCCTTAGCAATGTGATCAAATAATGCCCTAAACACTTTTTCTTTTTCAGCATCGTCATAAATAACATTTTTTAAATAAAAAAGGCGTTCATGCTTTGGTATCATTTGGTCAGGAGAAGTATATTTTTTTAATTCTTCTTGATAAAGATTTTTTGGAACAAGAGCTATCCCTTTATCAATATCCGTATTATTATTCCGGAAACCGATAGCAACTCCGTTTGTCCCATAACAATTCCACTGTGTTAGCAAATCACCCTGACGGCAAAAGCTGATAGAAAACAGATCATTTGTATCAATCCCCATAAGCTCAGGCACTTTTCTGAGGCGAATAATCTCTAAAATGCTTGCAAATTGTTTTTTTAATTCAAAAGTGTCTTTGGATATGTATTCTTCAAGAACCTTAATACATATTTGCAATCCATTTGAGAATTCTTCTGAATCATTCATATAATTGATATTTGATATCCAAAACTCCCGATTACTAAAAATGTTTATAAATGCGTTCAAATCAGTATAGTGATAAACAGAATTATTACGACATTGATTATCTATAGATTGTGATACTATAGGAATAATATCCAGAATTGTCAACTGTGGTTCCGTCATCTATATTTTCTCCCTTATAGTCATTCAATTTCTCAGTTAACAGGTGAAACAACATACGGAATTATATCATAATTCACCCATTTCCCCTCTAAAATATTAGGAACAAGCATATATTTGCCAAGCAATTCATTCAGCTTTATTGTATCATCAAATAATTCTTTATAGTATTTCTTTCCAGCTTCTGTTTTTATCATTTGAGTAGGATTATAAAAGACTGCATCTTCTTAAGAACCATCAGAAAGATTCTCATAACAGAAGATCAACTATTCAACAGCGCTCTCAAATCATTATTTGCACTGACAAATCTATCAATCATCTCGCTGATTTTCATCGCAACAATTCCGCCGCAGTTCTCATATTGAGCCAAAGTGTCTTGATTTGCAAATCTCATATATCTTAGTGCCCTACCCTGCAAAACAGGTGCAATAAATATTGCAAAAACAAAACTATCTTCATTTTCCGCCGCTGTTATCAAATGATCTTCTATTGAAGTCATTTCGTGCTCGGTTTGATTTGCTGCTCCGGTCATCAGTGTAACTTCTACTAACGCAAAATTATCATTTTGATAACAAACAATATCAGCCATACCCCCGCGGGCAGTACTTGTTGGCAATCCTTCATCGTCAACAGGATAATTTGGGCATACAACAATATGATTAAAACACTTTACCAAAGCTATAGCCGACAAGAATTCAAGTCTTACAGGCGCATCCATAAACCTAAGCATTTCATCATCTGTGCGCGAATTTCTATGTGTTAAAATATTCAATTCAGATATAATCTTTTCATTATCATACTCGGCAGCATACCTGGCGATAACACGTTTCTTCAAATCGGTAGTATCAGGTATTTCCTCTGATTCATAAAGTGCTTCATCAATAACACTTATATAGTTATAGAACTCTCGCTCATCAGTAAACAACTCAAACTCGCTGTAATTATTTATCAAATAATAGATCTTATCAAGTTTAAAAGTGTTCCAATCTAAAAATCTGCCGTTTCCTCTTAATGAAACTATTCCGGTTATTCGCATCTTTCTTATATATTCATCGGTGCTTTCCATTAAAAGCTTTGACATTTTTATATAATTGGTTAACTGATTAATATCTGTTGTTTCATCATCAAGAAACAATTCAAGACATTTCTCATAGATTTGCTCATCACTATAATTGAAACGATACTGTCTTCGCAAATTCAAAATATACTGTGCCAGTTCTTCCGCGTTGCTATCTTTCCAACAAAGAAATAGTGATATTTCTTTTCTATATATTCCGCTGAAATCATCTCCTAATTCTTGCCTTAGTATTTTAATTACATTCAAGAGCAACATAAGCGGAACATTTGAGTTAAGATTCTGTCTAAATGGGGTGCTGGTTTGAAACTTCGCAAGTGAATTCAAAAATACATTGTGTATTGTATCTTCATCAACAGGATTTTGGTGATATGCTTCTAACAAACGGATCCCTAAAGGGCTTATTTCTATAGGAGCATCTATTCTATAATAGCAAAAGCCAAATTCTTTTAATAACTTGTACCAAGTATCGAACCGTGAAGGCCAACCATAATCAAACCCTTTTTCTTTGTGTTTTTGTGGGTTATCTATTAGTATTTGCCTAGCCTGTACAATCGAAAATGTTGTTTCCTCGCTGTTATAGATTTGAGAAAAAACTGCATTTGATTTCACTCCATTGGGTTTATATAACTTTTTTATGATGACCTGACAGCAAATATTTTCAATCACTTCATTATTTAAGATTTGACCTTCATACATTGATAACACATCTAAAAAGCTCGCAATACGCTCAGGATTTCTTAATGTGGTACTGAATGATAAAGGTTTTCTTTTTTTAGCAGCCATTTCTTCTCCTAATAGTTTTTTACTAATACCTCAATCGAGTTTTTTTCCGTATTATCGTGATAGCTAATATAGTTACTTTCAATATTCACAATATTGTATTTTTGAGCCCAATAATTAAACTCTGCATTGTATCTATTTTTGTGCCACAAAATATTTGATACAGCAAATCTGACTCCTCTGCCGTTCAATTCATCTAATAAACGAATCAAACGTTTTTCGTTATCCTCATTCCAGAGCTTATTGTATTCACTGAAAGTAATCAAATATGGTGGATCTAAATACACGAAATCATCTT
>Ga0310695_10006041_pt1 | contig 20447 bp, 16 predicted proteins | sample RumenRJG_04DNA_FD_203882 | JGI IMG/M metagenome (GOLD analysis project Ga0310695, IMG submission 203882) | Bovine rumen microbial communities from Lethbridge, Alberta, Canada - RJG_04 (v2) (version 2) | ecosystem: Host-associated > Mammals > Digestive system > Stomach > Rumen | place: Canada...
AAACAGCCCACCAGGTCTTAGCCCTTGCGGGCATCGGCACACTGATGGGCTGTTGGGCTGTGCAGAGCTATAAGAAGAATAGTTGATCTAAGGCCAGGCAGATGCGTGACACACGCAGGTCTGAGTTCCCAGGTTTTACGTAGTCCATATTATCTCTGCTTTTTGAATATCAGTTTCATCGTCTCTGGATCGAGTGGTTTCATCGTGGGTAACTTCAGGTCTTTCACCATGTGGAGCGTGCCCTGCTTGTGTTTTTGGAAGTGGTCGGTCTTCAAGTGCTGCTGATAGGCTTTCTTGGAGGCAGAGATTTCGAGGATGTGAATCTTTGTGGAGTCCTCGGCACTCTGCATCGGGTAGAGGCAGATAACACCCGGCTCTTGTTCCACACTCAGACGGTCCACCTCGTTGGCAAATTCGAGATACTCCTTGAGGTGCTGTGGATAAACCTCGATTTCTGCTAGGCGGACTATCATCGTCTCATTTTCTTGTGCTACTGAATGGAAACTAAGACGATTTAGAAGATTGAACTCTATGTTGACAACGAGTTGATTGCCACTATGACCGAAGCGCCTTACGTGACGGAATATACTGCCTCTTCGGTAGGACAGAAGACCTTGAAGGCCGTGGTCACCACTACTGATGGCTCTACCTATGAGCGTCTGTCGCGTTTCCAAGTGAACCGAGGCACCAGCCGCAAGCCTTACAACGACGTCGTGGTTGAACTGCCCGGCACCATCAAGGCTCAAGAGTATGACGAAGGCATGACGGGGATAGCTTACTACAATGCATCACGCAGCACGACAACTGCCACCAAGGACGGCCAGTGGATTGAATACACGGTGGACGTGAAGGAAGATGGTATGTACACGATGGAAGTTGAGCTTGCTTCTACGAAAACCGGTGGCGCGTTCCATTTGTCGGAATACGGACTTGACAACCTCACCTTCTTCACCAATATTACTGAGGTTCCCACGACAAGCAGCACGACTGATTTCCAAACCCTGCGCTGCCCGATGACGGAACCCCTGACGGCTGGCCGTCACGTGTTCTGCCTGAATGTTGACAAGGGCGGCTTCTACATTAAGAGTATAACCTTTAAGCTTGCGCCAGTCATCAGTATGCCTGGTACACTTGAGGTTGAAGACTTCTACTTGTGCAGCAACGGCATTGATCTGATACCGGGCAACGGCGGCACGGTGCTCAGCAATACCGCTAAGAACGAGTGGCTGGAGTATACTGTCAACATTGCCCAGACTAGCAACAAATATGCTTACGAGGCTACCGTATCGTCGGCTGTTGACGGCTCTTCATTCAAGATGACCCTGATAGACGACAATGGCAATGAGAAGTCGTTGTCTACCGTCACGGTTCCTACGGCAGCCTGAATAACTATCAAGTGAAGACAGGCAAAATCAGGAATGCTATCAGCGAAGGTTAGCAGAAACTGCGTATTACCATTGTTAATGGCAATTGCAACATCGACAATGTGAAGTTCACTTGCACAGACGTGGACGGCATCGACGATGTGACTGACGATGACGCGGCTACTGGCGACTCCTATAGCCTCTCTGGTCAGCAGGTTGGTAAGGGCTATAAAGGAATTGTGGTCAGAGACGGAAAGAAAGTGATTCTCAAATAAAGGATCTCCTCCTGAAAATCAATATTGGTTTGTTAAGAAATATTATTTCGAAAGAAGATTCCCGAAGTTAGAACGATAAGAGGCGCCAGAATTCTGGCGCCTCTTATCATATAATTAAGGTGGAAGTTAGCAGAGTCGACGTGAGCCGTCGCCAATGACGACGTCGTAGACCTTGGGCTCGTGACCGTACTTGGCGTTGAACTTCTCTTTTGCCGTAGCAATAAACTGCTTGTAGAGATCGTTGCGTACGAGGTTGATGGTGCAGCCACCGAAGCCGCCACCCATGATACGTGAACCGGTGACGCCGCACTCCTTGGCAATGTCGTTGAGGAAGTCGAGCTCTTCGCAGCTCACTTCATAGTCCTTCGAAAGTCCCTCGTGCGTCTTGTACATCATCTCGCCGACCTTCTCGTAGTCGCCTTCGTTCAGAGCGTCGCAGACGGCGAGCACGCGGTCTTTCTCGCCGAGAACGAACTTGGCGCGCTTGTAATCCTCGTCGCCGACGATGTCCTTCACCTCTTCAAGCTGATCCCATGTGCAGTCGCGCAGGGTCTCGAACTTGCCCTCGGGATGCTTTTCCTGAATGTGTTTCACCACGTTCTCGCAGGAGTTGCGACGGTCGTTGTAGGGCGAACCGGCCAACTGGTGTTTCACCACAGAGTCGAGCAGCACGAGGCGGTAGCCATCGGGCTTGAAGGGGAAGTACTCGAACTCGCGGCTGCGGCAGTCGAGGCGCATCAGACAGCCAGCCTTGCCGAAGACGGATGCGAACTGGTCCATGATACCGCAGTTGACGCCGCAGTAGTTGTGCTCGGTAGCCTGTCCGGCAAGCACCATATCCCACTGCGAAACCTTGTTCTCGCCGAAGATGTCGTTCAGACCGCAGGCGAAGCAGCTCTCCATAGCGGCACTCGATGACATACCGGCTCCCAGGGGCACGTCGCCGGCAAAGGCAATGTTGAAACCCTTGACGGGAACGCCAAGTTTCTGGAACTCCTTGGCGATACCATAGATATAGCGTGCCCACGAAGCCTTGGGGCCGTCGGGGTCGCTGAGTTTGAAGTCCACACGGTCCTTCAGGTCGATGGCATAAGCCATAACGGTGTCTTCAGTTCCATTAGCTCGCATTTCTGCAGTGATACCCTTGTCGACGGCGCCCGGGAAGACGAATCCGCCGTTGTAATCGGTATGCTCACCAATCAGGTTGATACGTCCGGGTGATGTGTAGACGTTACCTGTTTGTCCGTCAAAGTGCTTGATGAAGCGGCTTCTTACAAATTCAATGTCAATCATTGTCTTTAAGTTTTTAAAAGTTATAAGGTTATAGTTATTTCACGTTAATGCCAATTTTGCTGCCCCAATTGCAGAACCAGATGATGTAGGCATAGAATACGAACATGGCGCAGAGAGCGACAATGACGCCGGCAGCGTCAACCATAGCACCCATAACGGGCATGAGCAGGGCACCACCGATAACGCCGGTGTTGATAACGCCCGAGGCAGCCTTCGTGTGAGGGCCAAGCTCCTGCAGTCCAAGGTTGAAGATAAGGGGCCACATCACGGAGTGGAAAAGACCAGCTGCCAGCATGAGCCAGATGCCAATCATCGATGTCGACATAACGAGTGACAGGGCGATGCAGAGAGCACCAAGACAGAGACATGCCGTGAGCAGTTTGCGCGGCTCAAACTTCGTGAGGATACCGGCACCGACGAAACGGCCAACCATCATACCGCCCCAATAGAAGGCCAGATAGTTAGTGGCCATCGAAGCACAGGCGGCAGAGTCCATATCCGGATAGAGCAATTGGAAACGGTAGGGCAGCATTGAAGGTACTCCAATCTCTACACCCATATACATGAAGATGGCGAGTGCGCCAAGCCACACGTGGGTGTACTTGAATACGCTTGACTTGTATTGCTTTTTCTCGCCTGACTCTTCTTCGGCTTGTTTGCCTTCGTCAATCTTCGGCAACTTCAGGAATACCAGGATGCCGCAGATGATCAGCGTGAAGATACCCAGTCCGAGGAACGGTCCTGGCACAGCGTCGGGGGTAGGAGCCTTACCGGCGATGATGACGGTCGTAATAAAGATAGGTGCAACAGTTGTCGCCACCGAGTTCAGCGCCTGTGACAACGTCATGCGGAAGGCGCCGCTCTCAGGCTTTCCAAGCACCATCACGTAGGGGTTGGCTACGTTCTGCAGCATCACGACACCCATGGCCACGATACACATGGAGAGCAGAAAGACGATGTAAACATTGCTCCCTGCCGAGATGGCGGCGTTGATGCCAAACGAGTTGATGACGAAGCCGATGCCGGCAACGGCAAGACCGAGCAGGAGCGTACCCTTATAACCTATTTTGCTCATCAGCATGGCGAAGGGGATAGCCAGCAGGTAGGCACCATAGAAGGCGGTGTTGACATATTGTCCCTGCTGAGCCGTCAGGTGGAACGCTTCAGACAGGAAGGCAATCATGGAGTTGTTCATCGTCGTGATAAATCCGATGAGGAAGCACACGATGAACACAATAATCAACGGGAACAAATAGTTCGGAGTTTGTTTTTGTGACATAATAATCTGTTGTTTTCAATAATCAAAATTATTCAACTACTCCGAAACGATAGATCGTCTTCTGCTTGTAGCGCTGGCCGGGATTGAGCACGACGCTGGGGAAGTACGGACGATTGGGCGTGTCGGGGAAGTGCTGTGCCTCGAAGCAGACAGCTGAGCGGCGCGGGAATGTGCAGCCGTTGGCACCCTTGTAGCCACAGAGGTAGTTACCCGTATAGAGCTGCATGCCAGGCTCTGTGGTGTAGACCTCCATCGTGCGGCCGCTCTTGGGCTCCGTCACGCGTGCAGCAAAGCTCAGTTCGCCTTCTTCCTTCTTGTTGAGTACATAGTTGTGGTCGTAACCGTTAGCAAACTTAATCTGCTCGTTGTCGGCGTCAATTTCCTGTCCGAAGGTCTTCGGTGTGCGGAAGTCGAACGGTGTGCCGTCAACTTTCAGGATTTCACCTGTAGGAATAGCTGTTGCGTCGGTGGGCAGATAGAAGTCGGCATTAATTTCGCAAATCTGATCCTCGATGCCCGGGGTGGGGTCGGCGGTACCAGCCAGTGAGAAGAATGCGTGGTGGGTCAGGTTGACGATAGTTTTCTTGTTTGTGGTGGCCAGATACTCAATCACCAACTCGTTCTCGTCGGTGAAAGTGAATTCAACCGTTACGTCAAGCTCGCCCGTGTAACCCTCTTCACCATAAGAAGATATGCGATGGAGGGCCAGCGAGCGGGGCCCCATCTGACGGGCTTCCCAAATCTTGGCGTTGAAACCCTTGAGACCGCCGTGCAGGTGGTTGGGACCATTGTTGATAGCTACCTGATAATCCTTGCCGTTCAGCGTGAACTGACCCTTGCAGATGCGGTTGCCCCAACGGCCAATCAGCGTTGAGAGGTAAGGCTCCTCACCGCTCATGAGCTGCTGGATGTTAGCGTGACCCTGGATCACGTTACCAACTTTGCCGTCTTTGTCGGGAACCATGATGGCACAGATGGCTCCACCGTAGTTAGACACTGCTACCTCGTAGCCCTTACGGTTCTTCAGAATGTAAAGATCCGTCTTCTTACCATTCACCGTGGTCTGGAAGTCTTCACGCTTCAGACCACACAAATTCGCATTTTCAGTTGTGTTTGCCATATTGGTTTGTTTTAAGTTAATTGTTTTTTGCTAACAAAATTGTATTTGCCTACAAAGTAACGAAAAATAAACCAAACAAACGAATGAAACGACGTAAAAAAAGTTTATGAGAGTGTTAAAAACACCTAATCGCGTGATTTGAGGAAATCTGCCACCACGTAATTGCTGCCTCCGACGAAGATGAAATCGTCGGGTTCGGCTGCTATGAGAGCTGCCGAAAATGCTTCTGCTACAGTGGGATAGCACTCTCCGGTGAGACCAAACTGCTGTCCGAAAACCATCACCGACTGCTCTGGCAGCGCTCTTTTCGTCGATGGCTTCGTAAAGTAGTAGATTGCGTCCTTTGGCAGTAGTGACATGACGCCATAGATGTCTTTGTCGTCGACCATACCGAAGACGATGTGCTTCTGACGGCACTCAACGGCGGCTATCTGTTTCGACAGCTGCTCCCATGCGCCCACGTTGTGACCGATGTCGCAAATGACCAGCGGATTCGTGCCGACCGTCTGCCAGCGTCCCTTGAGTCCGGTGATAGCGGTGACGTTCAGGAACGAGTCGTTCAGCTCTTTCTGCACGACGAGTCTCATGTTCGGATCGCTGACGCTACAGAGGTAGCCCAGCTTCACCAGCTCGTTCAGTACGGTCAGTATGGTGCGGGTGTTCTTCGGCTGATAGGCACCGCTGAGTTCGCCCTTGATGTCGCCCAAGTGCTTGGTCTTATAATAAAAACCGCCGCCGCCGGGAATCTCTTCCACCTCGAGCACCTCGCCCTCGTCTTCCGAGTAGTAGAGTGGGGCGTCGCTCTCGTGGGCCAATGCTTCGAAGATGGGGCGCACCTCGGGCGATGCTTCGCCGACGACTACTGGTGTGGCATCCTTGATGATACCGCCTTTCTCCATAGCAATCTGCTCCACTGACGCGCCAAGCAGCTGTGTGTGGTCGAGACTGACGTTGGTGATGACAGAAACCAGCGGGTTGATGATATTTGTGCTGTCGAGCCGACCGCCGAGTCCCACTTCAATGACGGCAATGTCGACATTATTGTCGCTGAAATACTTGAACGCCATCTCGGTGGCAATCTCAAAGAAGGTTAGTCCGATTTTCTTGAAGAGATCCTTGCCCTGTTCCACAAAGTCGACAACATACTCCTCGGCGATGGGTACGCCGTTGATGCGTATGCGCTCGCTGAAGTCGAGCAGATGCGGCGAGGTGTAGAGTCCCACCTTGTAGCCGCAAACCTGCAGGACGGCCGACAGCGTATGCGACACGGAGCCTTTACCGTTCGTGCCGGCTACGTGAATGCACTTGAAGTTCTTGTGCGGCATGCCGTAGTGCTCGTCTATCTGCCGCATGTTGTCCAGTCCGGGTTTGTAGCCGTCCTGTCCCTGACTCTCGTAGTTGGCCGTCTGGTTGAACAGGTATTCGCAGGTCTCTTGGTATGTCATCTTTTCAAAAAAAATATCAATTGAAGTAGTTCTTGAAACGCTGGAAGATGGAGTCGCGTGTCTGCTTGTCGCCCTTGAAGTTGTCGCTCTGCTTGAAGCGCTCAATGGCTTCCTTTTCGTCGCGGCTCAGGGTCTTAGGCACGTAGACGGAGATGTTAACCACCAAGTCGCCCTTGCCTTGTCCGTAGCCCTGAACGGCGGGCAGTCCCTTGCCGCGCAGGCGCATCGTCTTTCCCGGCTGTGTGCCGTTGTCAATCTTCACGCGCAGTTTGCCGCCCTCGATGGTGGGAATCTCTAACTCGCCGCCCAATGCTGCCGTCGGGAAGTCGAGCAGCAGATTGTATATCAGGTCGTTGCCGTCGCGGACGAAGGTGCTGTGTGCTTCCTCCTCGATAAACACCTGGATATCGCCGTTGACGCCATTGCGTCGGCCAGCGTTACCCTTGCCCGGCACGTTGACCACCATACCTTCGGCCACACCGGCGGGAATCTTGATTTCAACCACTTCCTCGCCCTTGACGATGCCTTCGCCGTGACAATGCTGACATTTGTTCTTGATGATCTGTCCCTCGCCGCCGCAGGTGGGACATACCCCCTGCGTCTGCATCATGCCGAAGATGCTCTGCGTGGTATGCGTGATGACGCCGGAACCGTGACAGGTAGGACATTGTTCGTGTCCTGAACCGTCTTGTGCGCCCGTACCGTGACAGTGGTCGCAGACGACGTCTTTGCGCACCTTGAACTTCTTGGTGACACCCTGGTTGATTTCCTCCAACGTCAGGCGCACCTTCAATCGCAGGTCGCTGCCGCGGAATTGTTGCGGACGACGCGCGCCGCCTCCGAAACCTCCGAAGCCGTGACCGCCGAAGATGTCGCCGAACATCGAGAATATGTCGTCTATGTTCATCGACGCGCCGCCGAAACCGCCGAAACCGCCGCCCATCGGACCGTTGAATCCGAACTGGTCGTACTGCTGTCGCTTCTGTGCATCGTGCAACACGTCGTAAGCCTCGGCCGCCTCCTTGAATTTCTCCTCGGCCTCTTTGTCGCCGGGGTTGCGGTCGGGGTGATACTTAATGGCTATCTTACGGTAGGCCTTCTTTATCTCGTCCTCTGATGCGTCTTTACTGACGCCCAATACCTCGTAGTAGTCTCTTTTCTGTGCCATATTTCCTTTGTTAACGACAACTTAGACAACTCAAACAACATTTCGGACTATGTCCGAATGAAAAAGTTGTCCGTGTTGTCAAAGTTGTCGTCATAAATATTATTTTTATTTCATTGCCCCACGGCCACTTTGGCGTGACGAATCACTTTGTCGTTCAGCTTATAGCCCTTCTGCAGGCAGTCGATGACCTTACCTTTCTTATCGTCGCCCATTCCCGGCACCATAGCCACAGCCTCGTGGATATCGGTGTCGAAGTCGGCGTCATTGGTGTCAATCACCGTCACACCCTGGGCTTCTATCACCTTCAGCAGTTTGTGATAGATGATTTCCATACCCTCGCGGAGCACCTGTGGATCGTCGGTCTTGGCACCATTTTCAATAGCGCGCTCCATATCGTCGACAACGGGCAGGATAGCTGTCAGCACCTTCTCGCCGCCGTTCAGAATCAGTTCGGCGCGCTCCTTCAGCGTGCGCTTGCGGTAGTTGTCGAACTCAGCCACTGAGCGCAGGTATTTGTCCTTCAGTTCGGCAATCTCGTCCTGAGCCTGCTCTAAAGGCGATTTCTCTTCTGCTTCTGGGGCCTCTGGGTCTGATGAAACTGATGAGTCAGATGGGTCTGATGAGACTGATGGGTCAGATGCGGCCTCTGCGGCTTCCGTGTTCTCTACTACGGTTTCCTCGTCTTCGATGTTAATATCTTTTTCTTTCATAGCAAATCTTGAATTTTAGTATTACTGATAACGCTACAGCAAAAACCGTGCCATTTATGCATACAGCTCGGCTTTCTTTTCCTTGATGCTCTCGTCGTAGATGTAATCGTCGTAGGTTGTCAGCTTGTCAATGGTGCCCTTCGGCGTCAGTTCGATGATGCGGTCGGCTACCGTGTTGATGAACTCGTGGTCGTGCGAGGCAAAGAGGATATTGCCCTTGAACTGTATCAGATTGTTGTTAAAAGCCTGAATCGACTCCAGGTCGAGGTGGTTCGTCGGCGTGTCGAGTATCAGGCAGTTGGCGTTCTTCAGCTGCATACGGGCAATCATACAGCGCATCTTCTCGCCACCCGAGAGCACGTTGACGTGTTTCAGCACGTCCTCCTCCTTGAAGAGCATACGTCCGAGGAATGACTTCATCGTCACCTCATTGCCCGGTCCCCATTGCGAAAGCCAGTCGACGAGGTTCATCTCCGACTGGAAGAACTCGGTATTGTCCAGCGGCAGGTAGGCCGTCGTGATCGTGACACCCCACTTGTAAGTACCGGCTTGCGGCTCGCGGTTGCCGTTGATAATCTCAAACAGGGCGGTCATTGCCTTCGGGTTGTGGCTCAGGAAGACGGTCTTCTGGCCTTTCTCGATGGTGAACGAGACGTTGTCGAACAATACTGTTCCGTCGGCGTCGACAGCCTTCAGGCCCTCCACCTCGAGAATCTGGGTGCCCGGCTCGCGTTCCATCTGGAAGATGATGCCCGGATATTTACGCGTCGACGGCGTGATTTCCTCGACGTTCAGCTTCTCCAGCATCTTCTTGCGCGACGTCGTCTGCTTCGACTTGGCCACGTTGGCCGAGAAGCGGCGGATGAACTCCTCCAGCTGCTTGCGCTTCTCCTCGGCCTTCATCTTCTGGTTCTGAGCCTGACGCAGGGCTAACTGCGACGACTCGTACCAGAACGAGTAGTTACCCGAGAACAGCGTCACCTTGCCGAAGTCGATGTCGACGGTCTGCGTAGAGACTGCGTCGAGGAAGTGACGGTCGTGAGAGACGACGAGCACGCATTGCTCTAAGTTCGACAGATATTCCTCCAGCCACTGCACGGTGTCGAGGTCGAGGTCGTTCGTAGGCTCGTCGAGCAGCAGGTTGTCAGGATGTCCGAAAAGTGCCTTCGCCAGCATCACGCGTACCTTTTCATTATTAGATATGTCGGCCATCTGCTTGTAGTGCTGACCCTCGCTGACGCCTAAGTTCTGCAACAGCTGTGCAGCCTCGCTCTCAGCCTCGTAGCCGTTCATCTCGGCAAAGGCCATCTCGAGTTCGGCGGCACGGTTGCCGTCTTCCTCGGTCATCTCGGCCTTCGAGTAGAGCGCCTCGCGCTCCTTCATATTCTGCCACATTGGCTGGTGTCCCATCAGCACGGTGTCCATCACCGTGAATTCATCGTATTTGAAGTGATCCTGCTCCAGCACGCTCAGACGCTCGCCTGGCTGCATATCCACCGAACCCTTGTTAGGCTCCAGTTCGCCGCTGATAGCGCGGAGTAGGGTAGACTTACCGGCTCCGTTGGCGCCGATGATGCCATAGATGTTTCCACTTGTAAACTTCAGGTTCACGTCTTTGTAGAGAACCTTTTTCCCAAACTGAATTGCTAAGTTTGTGACTGTAATCATTGCCTTGTCTTTATACCTATTATATTATTTCGGGTGCAAAGGTAGCTAAAATTTCCCGAATAAGCAAATTTATAACGACAACATAGACAACTTGGACAACTTTTTTACACTCGATACTATCCGAATGGCAAAAAGTTGTCCAAGTTGTCTATGTTGTCGTATAATAATAAAACCCCCAGTTGTAGTTTATTGTTACTTAATCAGGTCTACTGAGCGCTTCAGGAAGCGGTCGAGAGCTTCACCCTTCAGCATACCGTTCTGGAGCAGAGCGAGGTCAATGAGCTGGTGGACAACGTCGTTGGTCTTGGCGTAGTCGCTGATGACCTGCTGCTTTTTGTCCTTCTCGGCCTGCACGGCCTTCTCGGCTTCGGCCTTCTGGTCCTTGTCCTCCTGTGTCAGTTCGTCATACTTCTTCTTGTCCTGCTGCTGACGGATGGCAGCCAGACGGGCTTCCTGACCTTTGAGCTCGGCGACGATGGGTTTCAGGGCCTCGTCGGTAGCGCTCTTGGCATCTTCGAGCACGCGCTTCACCAGCGGGTGGTCGCTGTTCAGCACGATGTTGAACGAGTCGGGCATCTGGCCGTAGAAGTTCATACCCTGCTGGAAGCGGCTCATCTCCTTCATACGGCGCATCCATTCGTTCTGCGTGATGATGACCGGACGGGCTTCGGCGCCGAGTGCGTCGACCTGTACCATAAACTCGGTCTTTTCCAGGTTTGGCAGTTGTGACTTGAAGACGGCTGACAAATTGTCACTGTCATCCTCGCTGAGGTCAGTCTTCGGGGCGTCGCTCTTCACTATCAGTCGGTCGATGATGTCGCTGTCTACGCGTGTAAAACGGCTCTTCTCAAACTTCTGCTCCAGCGTCTGGATGGTGGGCACGTCGAGCTGTCCGTCGAGCAGCAGCACCGAGTAGCCCTTGTCCTCGGCAGCCTTGATATACGAGTACTGCTCCTCCTTGTCCGTAGCGTAGAGGTAGATCAGCGTGTCGTCCTTGTCCTTCTGCGAAGCCTCAATCAGCTTCTTGTACTCGTCGAAGGTGAAGTACTTGCCGTTGACGTCCTTCATCAGGGCAAAGTCTTTGGCGCGGTCGTAGAAACCCTCCTCTGAGAGAATACCGTAGTTGATAAAGAGCTTCAGGTCGTCCCACTTCTCCTCGTACTGCTTGCGGTCTTCGCCGAAGATAGCCTTCAGGCGGTCGGCAACCTTCTTCGTGATATAGGTCGAAATCTTCTTCACCTCACGGTCGCTCTGCAGATAGGAGCGGCTGACGTTCAGCGGTATGTCCGGCGAGTCGATGACGCCGTGCAGCAGCGTCAGGAACTCAGGCACGATGCCCTCCACCTGGTCTGTGACGAACACCTGGTTGCAGTAGAGCTGAATCTTGTTGCGCTGCAGCTCGATGTTCGACTTGATCTTCGGGAAGTAGAGAATACCTGTCAGGTTGAACGGATAGTCGACGTTCAGGTGAATCCAGAACAGCGGCTCGTCGCTCATCGGATAGAGCGTGCGGTAGAACGACTTGTAGTCCTCGTCCTTCAGCGTCGACGGCGTCTTCGTCCACAGCGGCTCAACGTTGTTGATGATATTATCCTCCTGTGTGTCAACCATTTTCTTCTCTTCGCTCGACCATTCCTGCTTCTTGCCGAAGGCGACGGGGACGGCCAGGAACTTACAGTATTTGTTCAGCAGACCTTCCAGTTTCGACTTGTCGAGAAACTCCTTGCAGTCATCGTCGATGTAGAGAATGATATCCGAACCGCGGTCTTCCTTCTCTGTCTCGTCAATCTCGTAGGCGGGGCTGCCGTCGCACGACCACTTCACGGCTTTGGCGCCGTCCTTGTACGACTTGGTGACGATTTCCACCTTCTTGGCCACCATGAACGACGAGTAGAAGCCCAGTCCGAAGTGGCCGATGATGCTGTTGGCGTTGTCCTTATACTTCTCCAGGAAGTCGGTGACGCCCGAGAAAGCTATCTGATTGATATACTTGTCAATCTCCTCTTCGGTCATACCGATGCCTCGGTCTGAAATGGTGATGGTGCCCTTGTCGGCGTCCATCGCGACGCGCACCGTCAGGTCGCCCAGTTCGCCCTTGAAGTCGCCCTTCTGCTGCAGCGTCTTCAGCTTCTGTGTAGCGTCGACGGCGTTCGACACCATCTCGCGCAGGAAGATTTCATGATCTGAATAGAGAAACTTTTTGATGACGGGGAAGATGTTCTCAGTAGTAACCCCGATGTTACCTTTTTGCATAATCTTATAGCGTTTATTATTGTTTCCGTCTATCACATAGCAAAAAGCGTGCCAAAACAGCAAAAGTACACAAAAGGGACGGTTCGGACGGTTCCTCTCATAAAATTACTTTTTTACCATTTCTAATGAATATGCCTTTGCTAGGATTCTCTACTCGCTGACCATTCAGCGAATAGTACGCTCCGCTTTCTGCATTGGAGCAGACATTGCTGATACCTGTTGCATTGTTCAGCGACAGCGTGACCCTGATGTTGCTTTCGCCAGCCTTGAGGAACGTGCGAAGTTCGCTCTCCGACAGGCCGTCAATCTTACCTAAACGGGTGTAGCTCCACGAGTTCGTGCCGTAGAAGATGCAGATATTCGAACCGTTGTACAGGATGACGTCACCCGGTTGTGCGTTAATCTGCTCGTTGCTTGTGGGCAGCGAGAAGCCCAGTGCTCCCCAAATCTCAAAGTCTCCGCTACTGCTCAACGTCACGGTGACGGGAGTCTGCTGCAATTTCTCAACAAGCGTCTTTGTCGCTTGATTGTCGACGAGCGTCACAGCCTGCGTCTGTCCGTCGATAGTGATAAACATCTTTTGTGTCATAGTCTGCGCCTTTGCCTCGTCGTCCTTCGTGCAGCACACCATCAGGAGCGACATCAAAATCAATGCAAAATTCTTGAACTTCGTTGACTTTCCCCTTTGGGCCGTCGAGCTAAACCTTCGAGATTTTTCACTCTCGGCAAAGCAAACACGTTTTCTTTGCTCTCGCTTAATCAAAATCTTCATCTTCATTACGTTTTGAAATCTGCTGCAAGGACAGTGCAAGCCGAGTGCAATTGAGCTCGCTCAAATTGCCGAGGCGCAGCCTGTTCTCGCAAATTTTTTGCAAAGGTACGACAATTTTGCCAACCAGGCACTACCCGAATCTCGGAAAGAATTACCAATTTTACGGAATCTGTTAGTTTATATCTTCCTAATATTCGTATAGTTTAATATGTAACAACTTCCACTCGCCGACACCAATGCGGGCGTGACGGCCTTGGTGAGTCTGGTCACCGTTATGACGACGGAGATATTGCATCGTACCGTCATCAGCGATTGATACTTCATCTACGGATAGTAGGCCAAGGCGTTTACCTGTAAAAAGTGAAGAGTTTCTTTCAGACGCTGCGCTTTGTGAAAGCGTCCCTTCGGGCCGAGCGGCTGCCGCTTCAGCGAAACCATCCTCGCCTAATTGTTTCTTCTGCTCTTGTTGCTTCTCAGTTGGTGTCTTGAAGTCAATGACCACACCACTGCCTGCCAGGAGATAGTCATACTTGCCGAGACGGATGAGCATGGCACCCCCCTCGGGCCATGTAGAGCCGTCAGTAGCACGAGGATCCCAAGGAAGGGTGAAGTAATGGCGGCAAGTCATCACCACACCGTCATCGCTAATAACGCGTTCGCAATCCTCTTGGTTAAACAAAAGTCCCCAAGTATTCAATTGGCGTTTCACATTGAATATTTGACGAAGTAGGGAGTAGGCCTGTGTAACGGATTCAGTTTCTTTCTCGCTGGCCTGGTCGATGGCGAAGGGCGAGAAGCCCAAAGCCTGATGCTCGCCAAAGGCATAGAGGGCGCGTACTCCGCTATTCTCGCAGCAACGGCTCTCAGGAATAAAGAGGCGGTTTTTTACCGTGCCTCCGTCTTGTGGTCGCAAAGGCATTGCATATTGTGCACACCACGATTTGAAGCCTGTATCATAGATGTCGGGAGCGAGCAGGTCGATGCTGGGTGCTCCCTCATGCCAGAAGTCGATGAGGTGTGCCAAAGGACCAGCCGACGGATATTCGCCAGGACGACGCCCACGGCTGTTCATCGCGGCATTCACGTAGAGCGGCATGTCGTGGATGCTGCGGGCTGCTTTGGCCAGATGCTCCACATATCGGGCATAGCTCAGCGCTATAAACTTCTCGTCGGCATATTCGTCTGTTCCGTAGCGCTCTGCCCACTTCTCTTTCAGGTATGCCTTCTCCGCCAACGGCGAATGGTCGCGTGCCGATTCCAGCATGCCAATCTCGTTTTCTATCTGCATCATGATGACCACCTCGCGCTGCGGGTCTTTCTCGCGGATATGCCGCATCAGTGCCGAGAAGGCTTTTAGGTCAGCCTGCAGCACATTATCGCTGAAGCACGAGGCTATCTCCATCTGCTTTCCTTCGGCAGTCATCGCTCGTGGGAAACGCTTCGTGTCCTGCTTGAACCATGCTGGCGTATAGCACGACATCGAATTCTTCCACACACCAAACCAAAGGAACACTACGTGCAACTGTTCCCGTCGCGCCACATCGATGGTTCGGTCGATGAGCGTGAAATCAAACTTCCCTTCTACAGGCTCCATCAGTTCCCAATAAGCAGGCACGAGCACCGTGTTCAGTCCCAACGCCCGCATCCGTGGCATTACCTCATCGATATCCTCTACAGACGTAGCAGCTGAATTGCTCAACTCACCACCGAGGATGGGGAAACTTGTTCTTTGTGCCAAAACAGTCATTACGCCCATCATTGCCATAAGGCAGAAAATCATTCTTTTCATAGTTGTTGTAGTCTTGTGACGTTTTCACAAATCTCTTTTTATTCGTAAGCATAGACAAGTCCGTACTTCTCATGCAGTTTGCGGAGAGAACCATCTTTCTTCATTTGGCTTATAACATTGTTCACCATCTGCAACAGATCCTCCTGTCCTTTCTGCATCAACACGCCAATTTCACCATGAGTAAAGGGAGCGTTCAACAGTGGGGCTGCGAGACGGGTGTCCGTCTGCACATAGTAGGGAGCCTCTGTTATCTCAGTAATCATCAAGTCGGCTGCACCTTCAGCAACAAGTGTTGGTATTTCCTCGTTCTTCTGGTGAACGATGATAGTGGCGTGAGTCAGGTTCTCGTTGGCAAACTTCTCATTCAGTCCACCAGGATTCACCATCACGCTGACTTCGGGCTTGTCGATGTCAGCCAACGACTTGTAGCGGCTTGCCTCAGAAGCCCTGCAAAGGATGGTCTTGCCGTTAGCCAGATAGCCGTCGCTCATCAGCATGGTCTCACGTCGGGCATCGGTTATGGTGATGCCGCCAATAGCGAGGTCGAACAGCTGAGGCTCCGTTAATACATCTGTCGTCAATGTAGGCCATGAGGTCTTTCTGAACTCTAGTGCTACGCCTAATCGTGAAGCAATCTCCTTTGCAACCTCGATACCAAAGCCCCAATAAGTGCCATCTGCCTCTCTGAAGGATAACGGACGGTAGTCACCTGTAGTACCAAAGAGGATAGTTCCTCGATCCAGGATCTCCGCAACCTTTCCATCGGTGGGAATCTCTGTATAGGTTGACAGGATGAAAACTGAGTGTTGGCCGTTCTCCTTCCCGAACTGGATAGCGCCTTTCAGGTCGTTCTCTGGGAATAGCTTTGTACTGTCGAAGTAATAAAGGCCATCCTCACTATTGTACCAACCGCCTACATAGCCTTCGTGCTGCAAAGCATGGCTTACCACCTTGTCGAGTTGGTCACGCGAATGGCTGTTCTGGGTTGCAGCATAACTGACGGCGATTCCTTCCGTTGGCTCCGTCATTGTGCGGATGTCAATAGTAAATCCGTCTGGATGGGCCTGACTGAAAGCCCAAACCTTATCAGCAATAGTTGTTATGTTGCTCTGCTCTGTAGCGTTGTCCTCATTTGAAGAGCATGAGGCGAAACTGGCCGTTCCGCAAATGGTAAGGACGGCAAATAATATCCAAAACCTATATTTCTCCAATCGTATCAAAGGATTGAACTTCATGTCTTTGTTATTAGTCTCTTTCATATCAATTTGTCTATTTGTCAGATAGTTATCATTCAGCAAAAAGCGTGCCAAAACATTAAAAAGTGCACAGAAGAACCGACCCCTCTGTGCACTTCTTGAATTACTTGACGGTTATCCAGACGGGCTCGCCACGGTCTTTAGCTTCCACGATCTTCTGTTTCAGCCGATGGAGCCAGATGCGGGAGTCTACAACCTGACCTACCAGTTTGTTCTTACCCACGAGGATGCAGCCTTGAGTGTCCTTAGCGGTGTTGCCTGCATGGATGCGTATGCCGCTGAACATCGGAACGCCGAGCAGGATAGGGAGCCACTGCTTCATCTTCGGCGAATAAGAGATGACTACGGCGTAACGGCCTTCGGGAATGGCCGAGCGGCCTTTTATCTTGTGGCCGCCGTGCTTGTAGTCGCGCCATGTGGGTTCGAGGGTGTCGCAGAGGTATGCAACCCCCTCCCGACCTCCCCGAGGGGAGGAGATTGGTGGTGTTTCTAAGCCTCCCCTCGGGGAGGTTTGGAGGGGGTTGATGTAGAGCCTACCTATCGTGTAGTTCTTGCGTTTTGCTATACGTTCTAAAATCAGTTCCATATTCTGAAATTTAATGTTTAATCTTTAATGTTTGATGTCCTTAATGTCACTTTGTCACTTTGTCATTGTCACTTTTCACTTTCTCCCACCGCTTCTGGTCGGTCTTGCTGATCCAGCCGTCGCGATGCCATCGCGAGATGATCTTGATGATGGAGTTGCGAGGCACGGACGATGGTTTCAGGGCCGCAAGGTCGTCAGCCGTGAACGTCGGAGGCAGCTGATCAAAGATAGAGTGATTGGCACCATATCGCTGGCACTCGTCCTGAGCATCGACATACTGACTCTGCAGGTCTTTACCGAAGGTCTTGATCTGCTGACTCAGACAATATTCGGCCATCATCGTTGCAAAGTCGAGACAAGCCTTACTTTCCCGCGTTTTACACAAAGGGGACGGTTCTTCGCGGAGCGAAGCGGCAGAGCCGAGCGCCTTTTGTGTACTTTCTAGCAGATGGAAGATGACCCCACAGCGGAAGCCGATGACGGCAGCACGCTTTCGATAGGTGTCCTTTACGTGGTCGATGTTCTTGGCTGCCTCTACGCGTTTCTCCTCTACCCAAGCTTCGATGGCCTTGCGGAGCCGAGGGGTGTCAATCAAACCCGAATACGAACGCAGACGGGTGACGGCCTCTTGAATCCTGGCTTCATCCTCGGCCGAACGCTTGCCGAACTTCGGCATCTTCTGGAAGGATGAGTCAGGCATCTCTGCCACCAAGATTCGCGACGAAAGTCCATTCTCGATATTGTCACTCTTGAAGCACTTCCGCATGGCTCCGTAGGTGCCGAGCATCGTCCAGTTGTAGGCCACGTTGACCACTCCCGACTCAGCCTGATCGGAGTTGTAGTCCTGTCCCCACTCACCATTGTCGAAGCCCAGACGATAGATGTCGTACTTCGACGACCACGAGCCAGCCCCGTTCGTTTTTCGGAGGGTGTCCAATTCCTCACCAAAGGAGTAAATGGTATGCCCCCGGGCATTCTTGAATCGCTTCAAAAGCGTAGAACAGCTGACCGTTACAGGCACCACTCGAATCAACACGTGTGGGTCTTCGGGAGCCTTCTCGTTGGCCTTGCGACCTTTCTTACGCTCCTTCCATTCCTCCTCACGCTTGCGGGCAAGAGCATCTTCCTCGTCGAGCTGACGTTTCCAGAGGTCAACGGCATTCTTACAAACGCTCTTGTTCGAAGCCTGTTCACCACGAATGATGCTCATCAGCCCGAGGCGGTGGATGTTGCCGTCACAATACTCAACCGTTACCTGGTCAGCATAGGCAGCAGCAATCGGCATCACCGAGCAGAGCACAGGCATGTGCATCGACACGGGCACACCTGCCAACGATTCCTTCAAACCGATGGGTAAGAGCCTCCCTAAGCCCCTCCGAAGGAGGGGATGTTGAAATGCTGATTCTGCGGCCTCGGCATCCTCGATTTCATCAGACGGAACACCCATTTCGAGTGCACTCACAATCTGATCCATCAGTCGCGAACCCTTGGTGGGCTCCTTGCAAGCCGAGTGGATAATACCCCGCATTTCCTGAGCCGACAGCCCGTACTTAGGTATCACCTCCAGCAACCACTCTTCGTTATTATCGCAAATGGCACGAAGATTAGCCGCCAACTGATGGAGTCGTTTATTGCGCTCTCCCTCTGAGGGTTCACCACCCGTCCTGCGCCAGTACTCACTAATAATAGAGGTATAAGGCACACCCTTGAACTCTTGCGGATACCTCGTTTCAACCTTTTCTGCTGGAACTTCAGGTACATTAGATGAGGTTACATTTGCAGGTGCATCTTCATCGCCTGGATCATAATAAGAGCCATCTTCAGTACGACCATCAATTGAAAGCCCTCTATCAGTATAGGCCTTGCGACGCTGAGTAATCTCTTCCTCTGAAAGCTGAGCATACCAACCATCGGCACGGTAGATCTCAAAATCCGCAGGCGAGATATAGATAAACCTCTCTGGCGTGAAGCATGTGGTGTCGCAAGCCTCAGGCATACCCAAAGCCTTACAATAGGCTCGCTGTGCCTCTGGCACCGTCATACCTAACGGCAACCGAATATCTATGTGCAGCTTCCTGCGGATGGAATACTCCTTGTGCAGCATCAGCCCCTGCCACTGGCCGCCAGCCTCGATATCGAGTTTCTCAGACATCATGTTGGCTTGTTCAACCTTCTCCGGGTCGTCAATATCAATACAGGTCTGCCAGGTGAACGACTCGGCCACGATATGCTCACGATCCCGATAATCATCACGGAACCGGGTGTAGTGCGGACAACGGTAAGGCAGCCACGACTTCAGCCTCCGCTGCTCCTCTTCATCCAGCGTCTGGTTGATGCGCTCGGCCTGCTGAGCCAAGCGGGGCTTGCGTGTCAGCGCATCGTAGTCCTGGAGCGGGCATTCCTTGATGAATGCCCTTGTCTGCTCCTTGGTCAGTCTCGTGTTGAGTGCTATCAGTCTCTCCAGAATCATTTCCATATCGTTTCCTCCTTGCGTGTTTTAAAGTAAGACATAATCTCGTCGGCCTCCTCCTCATAGAGCGCCTTGGTCAGTGCCAGCCCATATTTCTTAGGGAACTTGAAGGTGACATAGACATACTCCTCATCCATTCGGCGGCGCAGGCCTGCTTTGTGATAACCGTCGGCCTTACGGCGGTATTGTGGTCGTGTCATCTTCACCGCTCCATGAGGGGTCTCGTAGAGGGTTTCCAACTTAGGTCCGTTCTTGCCCACATTGTAACGCTTCACTCTGGTGCGGCCGTCGGCATCCACCTCGATACCACCACGATAACGTACACGCTCACCGTTAGTCACCTCCTTGTCATCCTCCCACGGGCACGGCACTATCAGCATGTTGCCGTTCAACTGGAAGTTCACACTGGCGTCCATCTGGACTGCGTTGTTCAAAATCTGTTCTTGAAATTTCTGTGGATTCATTGTTTTCTGAATTTTGGTTGAGCGAAGCTTCAGAAGGGTGGCCACCTTTCGATTGTGATTGAAATCTCGCGAGACTCCGTTCACCTCAACTCAGAGTTAAACTTGAAATTTGTTAGCGGTAAAGAAATGTTACGTAGAAAGGCTGTTTAACCGCTCCTTTGCCTCCCGTTTTGTGCATCCTGCACTGGTTGATCAGCGCCAACTGTCGTCGGGCCATCTTGGCCATGTCTGTACAGTACCTGTCTTTGTCAATTATTCTTTTATACATACTTTTTCCCTTGCTCCCGCTTCTCTAAGGATAGCCCGCTCACTTATCGGCTGCATATCTCGGAAGACGATGCAAAGGTACGGAGATTATTGTTACATTCCCAATATTATAAAGCATAACTATCTGAAACACAAGTAAATACAAGTAATTACAAGTGCTATACAAGTATTCGTACAAGTACTGGTACGAAAAAGGGGAACCGATTGCTTCGATTCCCCATTTTTGAGTTATAAAGTTTGGTGATTACTTCACTTGCATATTCCAGTT
>Ga0310695_10006046_pt1 | contig 20440 bp, 9 predicted proteins | sample RumenRJG_04DNA_FD_203882 | JGI IMG/M metagenome (GOLD analysis project Ga0310695, IMG submission 203882) | Bovine rumen microbial communities from Lethbridge, Alberta, Canada - RJG_04 (v2) (version 2) | ecosystem: Host-associated > Mammals > Digestive system > Stomach > Rumen | place: Canada...
TATTAGTTTTAATTAAAATAACACCTAAAGTATAAAAATAAGCAGAATATCTATAAATAGTTTCCTGAGTAGCATAATTAATTTTCCTTTTTAAAACAACATCAGTCATCGAAGTTAAAATTTCTTCTGCTTCTTTATATTGTTTTAAAGATAAATAAACAGATGAAATTTTATATTGTAATTCTAAAACTTCATCATGATTTTCCCCATATAAATTAAATTTCAATTTTAAACTTTTTTTATAATAAACTAAACTATCTTTATATTTATTCATTTGTTCATAAATAACACCTAAATTTTCAAATAAATCAGCATTTAATTTATGTATAGTATCATTACCTAAAATTCCTTCAGTTTGAGATAAACCTTTTTTTAAATATTTCTCAGCAATATTAGGATTAGATAAATAAATATAACATAAAGCAATATTTAAATAAACTGCTGATAATTTAACATTTAATTCTGGTTCTTTGCATATTTTTGGTAAATCATTTTCACATTGAGTATAAGCTTTTAAAGATAAATTAAATTCTCCTAAATTCATTGATATTGCACCAAGTAACATATTTGCTTTATGACGATATATGGAATTTTGATTTGGTGTTGTTATATTATCTGTTAATATTATTATTGTTTCTAAATTATTTTTTGATTCTTCTAAATTTGATAAATTTAAATAACATTCTGCTATTGTATATAGTAATTCTATGTTAAATGGATGATCTTCTTGATAAAATTGACGTGATAAAGATAAACATTTATTCATTTGATCTATTGCTTCTGAATATTTTTGATTTGTCATTTTGTTTACTACGTCACGTTTCATGTTTTGAAGTTGTTCAAACATTTTTTTCATTTTTTTTTATTTTTTTTTTTTTGGTTTATTTATTATTTTTTATTTTAAAATTTTTTTTTTTTGGTTTTTTATTATTTTTTATTTTGAAAATAATTTAAATATTTTTTTTTATTTTTTTTAATTTATTAAATATTAAAAATGATAGTTGATTTAAAGTCAGCTAGAGAAATGAAACCAAAGAATTTAAATAAGGGAAAAATAATGTTAAATAGTGCAAAATTGACATCATTAAATTCAAGAAATCAATCAAATACAAAATATACAAAAACAACAAAAATAATAAAATCAAATAATTCAAAAGAAAAAATAAAAAAGACAAAAAAAACTATTATAAATAATAAAAATTCAAAAATATCTCAAAAGAAAATTTTACTTAATGCAGAAAAGAAAATGATATCTAATCTAAAAAAATATAATATGACAATAGAATCATACAATAAAAAAGTAATAACAGATATAATATATGATGAAAGAAAGCATATTGTAAGTGTATTTAAAGATTATTTATTATGGGATGAAATGAGTGATTTTTTAAAAAGATTTTATTATAAACATGAATCAAGAAATAGATTACCTAAAATAAATCATTATTATGAAAAATATACTTTATTTCCTCCTGTTTATTTTTCCTTAGAAGATGTTATTAAAATTATGTTAAAGAATGTTAAAAGAAAAAAAAAATATTTAGAAATTATTGAAGAAAATGAAGATAATATGTGTAATAATAATAATAATAAAAAAAAGGAAAATAAAGAATTTAATAGGATTATTAATCCAAGTGATATTTCTCAAACTGTAAGTTTGAAAACTTATAAAAATAATACTTTAACAAATACTTTAAGTTCTTTAAATTATGAAAATGAAAGTAATTCAAAAGATTTAGGACAATTAATTAATAAATTTATTAATGATGGCGATGTTTCTTATTTTAATGATACATTTATTAAAAATAAAAATAATTCACATGAAATTATTAAAAATAATTTAGATATTCATACTTCTATTTTTAAATTAGATGATTCTGAAATTGAAAAAAAAGATTATAAAGTTGAAAATGAGAATTTAGAACAGAAAATTGATAAAAATAATAAAACTAAACTTCCTATGACTGGTAAAATTTTAGAAATAAAAAAATTAAATTTTGAAAATATTAATAAAAACATTAATACTAAGGAAAATCTAGATTCAAATAATAAAAATGTTATAAATAAAGAAAAAATAAAAAAAACTAATAATAGTGACAGACAAAAAATAAGTAATTATTATTCACTTTCAAATTTAACTAATGTTAAATCTTCAAATATAAAAAAGAAAATAAATAAAAATAAATATAATTTTCCAAATAATTTATTATTTACACAAAAATTATTATCAACAACAAGAGATTCAAAAAAAATAATTAATAATGAAAAATCAAATAAATCTCTTGAAAGTTTATTTAAAATAATACAATATCCAAAACAATTAAGTCCAAGAATAAAAATAAATAGTAATACACAAAATAAAGTTATTAAACATAAAAGAAAAACAAATTTAGTAATACAAACTAATTCAAATAAAAATACTATTAGTAGTAGAATTAATACTTCTCAAAATAAAAAAGATAATAAATCTAATACTGAAAATAATTCAAAGAAAAATTTTATTAATAATAAAATTATAACTCCAAAATTTATTACTAATAATAATATTACTTCTTCAATTTATAATATTAATTTAAATTTAAATATTGGTAATAATAAGAAAAAGAATTTAACTCAAAATCCAAATTCAAATTTTAATAAAAAACAAAATAAAAATATCAAAAATAAATATAATAATATTAGAAATATTCTTTATGGAAATTCATTAATCCCAATATCAAATAATCCAACTTTTCAATTTTCAAATTTATTTAAAACTAAAAATTTAAATGAAGAACAAAAGAAAAATCCAGAATCAAAAAGAAAAGATGGAAAAATTTCATATGATTTAAATTCAAATGGAAATAATGTTCATATAAGTATTCATAAACAAACATCAAGTAATACTAATAATAATAATAATTCAAATAGTAATACTCAACCAAGTGTTAATATAAATATAAATTATCAAAATGGTAATAATAATTTAATTGAAAAAAAAGTTTCTAGAAATGAAAAAAATGTATTATCAAATTTACAAAGTAATTCAATTAAAGGAAAACATTTAGTAATTCAATTAGGAGAAAATAATACTTCAATTAAAAAGAAAAATAAAAATAAGAAAAATTATAATATTTATGGAAATGATTTAATTAATGCTTTATATCATGATACTAGTATAAGTATTGGGAAATTAAAGAAAAAATTAAATATTCAAATTAAGAAAAAATATCCTTTAACTTCTAGAAATGAAAAAGATATTCCATATAATTTAATCAATAAACTTTTAACCAAATTGAAATAATTAATAATTTATAATTATTATATCTAATTTTATTTTTTTAGAAATAAAATATAAAAGTTATTTTGATGATAATTAAAGAATTTAATATTTAAAAAATTTTATATATTAATTTTTTTTTTTTGAATTTATTTATAATATATTTTCTATTTTAAACAAATAAAACAAATAAGTTACAAGCAACCAATGAATCTTTTACAATAGCTTCAATTGTTTCTTCATCTCTAATTAATTCTTTAATATTTCTATATATTTTACCTTCATATTTTACAGCTCTATAAATTCGAATATCTAATTTTCCTTTTTCTTTAATTATATCTTCATAATATTTATTTTTATTAATACAATTCTTTAATTCTTCTTTTATTTCAAAAAATGTTTGATTACTTCTAAAAAATTTAATCATAGGAGCAATTTGACCAAAAGAAAATTCAGAAAATGATATAAAAACTTTTTTATAATCTATATTTAAAAATTTATAAATTTCCTCATCTAAAAAAGGTTGTAATCTATATTCAATATCTTTTGTTCTACTTTCATAAACTTTTAAATCATTATTTTTATCAGTAATTAATTGATAAGCAAATTCTTTTTTTTTCTGTAAAATAAAATAAAAATTTTTTTTCATATAAGAAACTCCTATTTTTTTTTGTAATATATCATATAAATAATCAATAACTTCAAAACATTTTTTAATTTTTTTAGGAATTAAACAACTTAAAATTAAAATTTCATTATTATCAACATCATAAAGTGAAATATTTTGAGAATAATTATCAATTAAATCACTTTGTTTAAATAAAGTAATTTTAATTTTACATAAACATTCATAAAAATTAATACTATTTAAAATAGGAAATTCTTTAAAATCATTATTTTGTTTCATTTGAATATCATAATCATCATAAATTTCTAAATTTTCAATAGTAATAATAATTTTTAAAAAATCTTCTGAAATAGATTCCATTTGACTATTTGAATTAATAAAATAATGATTTGATGTTTTAAAAAATAAAGGTAAAGTATGTTTTTCTTTTAATTGTTTTAATATTAATTCTTTTAAACTTTTTTCATCTTGATTTGGTTTTAATTCAATTCTTAATTTTTTAATTACTCTATTTAATTCTTCATAATTAAAATTTCCATTATATTGATGTGAATATACATCAATATATATTGTTGAATTTAAAGATGTTAAAATATTATTTGTTTCATTTATTAAATTATTTGAATATATTGGAATTATTATTAATGATATAGAATTTTCTAAAAGTGATATTATATTATTTTCATCTAAGAAATATGGAGATGTTGAATTTTTTATTGTTTGATTTATTGGTGATGTTTTCTCTATTAAAATTGCTATTGGAGAATTTGTTAATTTTTGTAATAAATTTTCATATAAATTTGCTTTTTTTGATATATTTAAATGAAATATTTTTTCTACTGATAATGTTTTTGTTGATGGTTCATATTTTTTTACAAATATGATTCTTAAGTTTTTATTCTTTTCCTCTTCATCTTTTTGATTAATTTTTGAAATATTATTTTGTTTAAATATGTATTTATTTAGATTTCTAAAAATATAAATTATATTATTACTTTTTTTATCATCATTATTTATTATTTCTTTATTAGGAATTTCCTCACAAAAATCTTTTAAAGAACTATTATTTGTAAATAAATTATAATTATTTTTAACATATAAAAATAGAGTTAAAAAAGTTTTCTTATTATTAATTCTATAATCACCAATTTTAACATTTAAATCTTCAATTAATTTTAAATCATAATCTTGTCTAGAAAATATTTTAATATCTTCACAACCTAAATAATCATATAATACAAAATTATTTTTTGAAATATTAGTATGTGATTCAATAAAATCTAAAAAATCATAAAAAGTCAAATTCAAAGGATAATTAATTAACATTCTTGAATTATTATTTAAACAAAGAGGAAAATCATTATTTAAATCAATAAAAGAATTAATAATTCCTAATTTATTAATATGATTTAAAACATTATGATTAGAAATAAGAAAAATATTTTTATCTTCCATAAAACTTTTCTTCTTATTAATATTAGATTTCTCTTCTTCTTTTTCACTTTCAAATCTCTTTTTCAAAGCAGAAGGCACAATATCAATATTATCAAAACCAATTAATTCTTCTTGAATATTTTTTCTAATATAAACTAAAATATAAGCACTTCTTTCATAATTAAATGAATTAGTAATAATTTCTTTTCCACCTTTATTCTTATAAATTTCAGTATTTCCTCCAAAATTTTGTTGAAATATTTCATAAGGATCAGCTGGTTTAACTAAATCATCATTAAATAATAACCATTCTTTTTTATTAATTGAAGGTTTAATATAAGCATAATAATGACCACTTGTAGCATTTCCTTGATGTACTACAACTGAATGAAGTGTATATATATTATCATTTAATTTTTCATTGTTTAAATTATTATTTTCATTTTCATTTTCATTTTGATTTAAATTTAATAAATCTTTATTTGTATTTTTTTCTATGTATTTTGATAAGTTTATTTCATCATAATATTCATAATGGTCATTTATTTTTACCATTATTTCCTTTCTTGAATTATATTCTATTCTCTTTAATTGTAATATTAAAACTGGAGGAAAATTTAAAAATTTAATTCTTTTTTTTGCTTTTTGTTTCCCATATTTCTCAGTATCATATTTATTATCATTATCTAAAATTTCTTCTTTAATATAATCATCTAAACTTTCATAAATATCATTATAACCTTTAATAGTTAATTGTAAATCATAAAATTTTTCCATTTTTTCAGAATGAAAATCAATATTAGTACACTTAATATAATTTAAAAATTTACCTTCAAATAATCTACTAAAAGTTCCTTCAACTGGAGTTTTTTTCATTTTTTCTTCCATAACTTCACTTAATAAAACATTAAATTCTTGTACATCATGTTGAATTTGAATTTGTTCTTGTGACCAACCAAATGAATTAATTAAATTTTTAGTTGAAGCTGGACTATGATTACACATTAAATCATAAAATAATCTTTGTAATGATAATACAATTGATCTTGAATTTTCTTTTTCTGTTGGAATTTGAAAAACTGCTTTTTTAAAAGGTGAAATTGAAAATAATGTTTGTAACATTGAATTCATATAACAAGTTGCACCTTCATTATAAATTCCATTAAATGGACTTAATTGAATTTTTTGAAGTTCTGAAAAATTTTTTGTTATTAACATTTCGAATATTATATTAAAATTGTTTTTATTTTTTAAATCATATATATCATTTATATATATTTCATGAGGAATTGGAATTTCTTGTGTTTGAAAATTTTTGTTATATATTATATTTTGTAATTCTGTTTTTGGAATTTTATATGATAGGAAATTGAATGATAATTCTATATTGAAATATATACTTTCAAAAATTGAAGATAATTGAGTTTGTTTTTCTTTTTTTTCTTCTAGAATTTTTTCTAAATAAAAACTTATTTTTATTTTACCAAATTTTGATTCATTGTTGTATTCATGTGTTAATTTTATATTCCAAATATCATCTCTTATACTTTTAAATGTTTTTTTTATTTCATATATATTATTTTTTAATAATTTTTCTTTATCTATTTCTAATTTAAATAATATTTTCATTTTGTCATTTTTTGTTATGTTACAATATACTCTTTCATTATGGGAATTGTTTATTTTTATATTATTTGTATTTTTATTTGTATCTAATTGTATATTTTTATTTTGATTAGTTATATTTTCTAATGGTTTGTTTTGTTCTTTTATTTCATTTATTTTTTCATTTTTTTTTTCTGAGTTTTTACTTGGTGATTTAGTTTTTTCATTTTTATTATTTTCATTTTCTTTTTCATCTCTATTTATTTTTTTATTTAAGTATTTTTTATCATGTTGACTTTTTTCATTACTATAACTTTGAGAATTTTGATCATTATTTTTATGATGATTTTGTTTTTGAGTATTTTTTAATTTTATTTGTTCTTTATTTTTATATTCTCCTTCTTCCATTTTTTTTAATATTTATTATATTAAGTATTATAATTTATAGAAAAATTTTTAAAAAAGTTTTAAAATATTTAAAACGAGTAAACAAAGAATGATAATATTATTCACATAAAAAATAAAAATTCAAAAACTATAAATTAGTATATTAAAAATTTGATATTGTAAATATAAAATATAAAAAAAGAATTTATAATCATTAATAAAAGATAATAATATTTAAAAACATATAAAAAAATTATATAAAAAACAATTAATTTAAAAAATATTAAAATTGAAATTTAAATTTTGAAAAAAAATGAAAAATGATTTAAAGTAAATTTAAATTTAAACATAAATAGTAAACATCAAACAGAAGAAATATTATCAGAAGAAAATCCAGAAAAAACAATAAAAAAAAGAAAATGTTCAAAAAGAGGAAGTTTTCATAGAAAAACAGCATCATTTTTATCATTAGGTGAATTCTTAATGGATGAAACAGAAAAAGAAAAACCAAAAATAAATTTAAATGAAACTTCAAATAAAGAAAATGTATCATCATTAATAAATTATTATACTAATGATTGTAATTACAATAATAATATTTCTTTTCCTTCTTTTGAAAATGAAAATAATGGAAGTGTTATTATTAAAACTTATGAAAATGAAAATGAAAAAAATTCAAATTCAAATTCAAATATTGATTCTAATATTTTTACTCAGTTAGAAAAAAATAATATTAAAAATCCTTCTTTAAAAAGTTTTATCCCAATTGTTAATACTTTAAAATTTGTAAAAGAAAAAGAAGAAAATGCAACTCCTTCTTATTTATTAGCTTTAGGTGTTCAAAATGGAAATAATCATAAAAATGAATATATTCAAAAAGGACAAATTATTGAAGAAGAAAAAAGTGAAATGTTAGTTACAGAAAGTGAATTATCTAATAAGAAAAAAATTAAAAAAAATAATACTGATTTTATTAGTATGAAATTTAAAAATAATATAAAAAATTATAAGAATTATCAATATAAAAAAAATAATAATGGAAGTCAAAATTTTATTAATGAGAAAAAAAATTTAAATGAAGAAAATAAAGAAATGATAATTACTGTAAATAATATAATGAAAAAAACTAATGAAAAAGAATTAAAAAGAAGACAAGTAATATCAAAACATAAAAAAGATCTTTTATCAATTTTTTTTACTTTAACAAAATATAATAATAATAATAATAGTAATACTTTAAATTATAATAATAATAGTCATAATCATAGAAAAGAATTAAGTAAAGAAGATAAACAAATATTTAATATTGAAAAACCAAAATTTAGAAGAACATTAAGTCAAGGTTGTTCATATGTTAATTCAATTCGAATTAAAACAAAATCTAAAGAAAAAGTAAATTCAGAAAGAATTGATTTAAGTAAGAATAAAAGAAATAAAATACCAAATAAAATGAATTTATCAAAAAAAAATAATTATGTCCCTTTATTAAATCTTCATAATAATAATATGACATATGTACCACATTCAAAAAAGAATTTATCTCAAAGACAAAATTCCAAAAAGCCAAAAAATCCTTTTCATAACCTTTGTACAAAATAAATAAAAAATTATAACAAAAAAATTAAAAATAAAAAATTAAAAATAATTAAAATTAAAATAACAAAAAAAAATCATTTTGAATATTAAAATTATTGAAATTAATTAAATAATTTTTTTATATTTATTATTTTTTCATTAATATTTTTATCAATTTTTTGGATTAATAATTATTCTTTTTTTTAAAAAATTTAAATTATTATTATTTTGATGGGGTGTTTTAATTTTATATTTATTTTTATTATTATCAATATTTTATTGTTTTTTGTTTTAAAAGATTTTATTCTATTTTATTCGAGGAATTTTTTTGAATAAAAAATAATAAAAATTTTTGTCTAAATTGAATCTTTTAATTATCAAAATTAAGTTCTTTAATATATTATTATGATTGGTATTAATTTTGATTTTTTAATAATTTAATTTTGACTTTTTTACATATAATTAAATTTTTTTAAAAATAAAAATATTATTTTATAAAAACTTATCATTAAAATTAATTAAAAAATATTGAGGATTGGGCCCAATCCCATATATGAAATAAATCCATGTTTTATTATTTATATACAACAATAAAAAAAGAATTACATAAAATTTAATTATATATATATTAAATATATAAATATGTTTTTTATAATATTATTTTATCAGAAATAGAAAATGTTTCTTCTTTTACAAAATTATCAAATAAATCACTTTGTTTTGGAGAAATATTAAAATCATATTTAAAATCAAATCCTTTATTTTTTAAATTATCATATGTCATTTCTTTAACAACAAAATGTCTAATAATATAATCAGAATTAAAATCATAATAAATTCTTGTATCAATATTTTTAATTAAAAAATTATCAATTCTTAAATAACATCTTAATAACCCAAAAAAACAATCTTTCATAATTCTAAATCTAAATTTACAATCAGTTAATCCATTATCATTTAAATCATCTTCATATAAATGAATTTCAAAATTATTAATAATAGGATTATTTGGTCCTAAATTATCATAAGGAATATTAATATTATTATCAACAATAGTTTTAAATGATTTATTATTATCAAAATTATTATTATTAAAATCAATTTGATCAAATATTTCACTATTTTTAATATTTGTTATTGTTCCCATATATGAAGAAGAATAAGTCCAATCAGAAATTGCTTCTTTTTTTTGAATTTCAATTTTTTTTAAATGTGTTAGATCTATATTTCTTTTTGCATCTATTTCAGGAGGGTTGTAATATATTTCTTTAATATTTAATTTTTCTTTTCTAATATCATATTTTGTTAAATTTAACATATCAATTGGATTTATTGAATATATAAAATTTTTTGATTTATTTATTAAATACATTCTATTGTATCCAAAAATTAATTCAGGTAATCTATTTATTTTTAAAATATTTTTGCTTATTAGTTCATTTACATCTTTTGTAGGGATTAATGCTCCGTTATTATATATAAATTCCCAATTATTATATTCATATTTTTTGAATTTAATTTCTTTATTAAAAGGATTTAGTTTTAATATTAAATCAATTTCATCTTCCATTAATTAAAATATAATTATTTAAATTAAATAAAAAATATTTATATTTAATTATCAGTTAATTCATAATGTAATTTGCTTTTATTTTTACTTAAATAATCATCAATATCAAATTTTAAATTTTCTATTTTCATATTCTTCTACTTATTTTATCATCAAATCTAATTAGTTCAGGTACTTTTATTTGTAAAATTAATTTTTTTTTTTTCTATTTTTAAATTTTTATTTAATTGATAATCATGTTAATTAAAGAATTTTAAAAAAAAAACATTTTGAACAAAATCTTTTATTATAATAAAAACAAAATCCAATAATTTTTGAATTATGAATTAAACACAAATTTTAAGAAGAATTTTCATTTAAGTAATTACATTAAGTTAAAAAATTTTATCAAATAAAAAAAAAATTAATTTAATATAAAAAAATCAAAATTAAAAATAAATTATTTAAAAACCCAAAAAAAAAAAAAAATGATCCACTTAATATTTGAAGACCTAACCTTCAACGAGAAATTCCAAACATATTTCCAAGATGAGAACTTCACACCAAAAAACAAAAAAGAATACAACACTTTAGCAATAATAGGATGTCAATCATCAGGTAAATCAACATTACTAAACCACATATTTAACACACAATTTGAAGTAATGTCAGATGATAAAGGAAGAGGTCAAACAACACAAGGTATATGGGCAGCAATTAATAAAGAATTTTCTACTATAGTTTTTGATGTTGAAGGAACTGATGCTAAAGAAAGAGGTGATGATAGATTTAAATTTGAACAATGTTCTTCTCTTTTTGCTTTAGCTATGGCTGATGTACTTTTAATTAATATGTGGACTAATGATATTGGAAGATATACTGCTTCAAATTATGGTGTTTTAAAAATTGTTTTTGAACAAAATTTAAAATTATTTCAACAAGAAAGTGAAAAAAAAATCGTTATTGTTTTAAGAGATTTTAATGAATTTCAAGATGATAAAGATAGATTAATGGATTCTATTTTAGGTGATATTAAAAAAATATGGGGAGAAATTAAAAAACCTGATAAATTTAAAGATGCTGCTCCTGAACAATTTTTTAAATTTGATTTTTATACTTTACCTCATAAATTTTATGAACCTGAAAAATTTAATAATGCTATTGAAGTTATTAAAAAAGATTTAAAAAAACCAGAAAATGAAAATGAAAAATATTTATTTGATCATGTTAAATATGATAATAATGTTCCAATTGATGGTTTTTCTAAATATACTTGGGATATGTGGGGGATTATTATTAATAATAAAGATGTTAATATTCCAGGTCAAAAAGAAATGTTAGCTCAATTTAGATGTAATGAAATTAAAAATGAAAGTTTAAATCTTGTTGAAAATAAAATTAATGAATTAGAATTGGAATCTTCTATGAAAAATATTGATAATTTTAAAGATAAAATTAGAGATATTGAAAATATTTGTAGAGGAAATTATGAACAAAATGCTAAAGATTATTTACCTCATGTTTTTCAAAATGTTAGAAAAGATTTATTAAATGATTTAGCTAATAAATTGTATTCTTCTTTTGCTAATCAATTAAAAAGATTAATTCCTAAATTTCAAAAAGATTTTAGAATTGAGTTAGAAAATAATATTTATAAAAAAGATAATTTTTATGATATTAGTGAATTATGTAAAAAAAAATATTTAGAAAAATTTGAAGATGAATTAAAGAAAATAAAATATTTTGAAAGTTGGGATGTTGGTGAAGCAAATGCAGATTTATTTGATGAAATAATAGAAAATCAAAGAACTGCATCTTTAGAAAAGAAAAAAGAAGAAATTATAACAAAATTAAAGAATTTAATTGAAGATTCAATTTTAACAAGATTAGAAACATTAAATAAAGATTTTTGGTTTGAAATGAATTCTGATATTATATTATATTTTCAAACATTATCAAATTCATATAGAAAATTCTTTAATATAAATTATAATATGGAAAATGAAGAATATAAAAATTGTATAAAAGATGTTGAAAAAGAATTAATTCATGAAATAAAAAAAGAATTCTTAAAAAAATCAAAAGAAATTCCATCAATTCAAATAGATAATTTCAAATCTGAATTTTGGAATAAAGATGGAATTCCTCGAGTATGGAATCAATTATCAGAAAGTGAAATAGACAAATTATATAATGATTTCTATGATAAAAATTTAGCATGTTTCGATTTATTTAAACAATATAAAGTAATACCAGATCCATTAAGTTTATTTAATTATGAAGAAAATGAAAATGAAAATGAAATAAGGAAAATTTCAAATGAAAAAATACCAGAAAAGTTAAATGATCCAGAAATAAAATATGAAAATTTATTAAATGATACTGAATTAAAAGGTTTAAAAATTAAATATGAAGAAGGGACAACTGATATTTATGAAGATGCTAAAAGAAGACATAATAATATAAGACAAACTGTTATTCCTATTTGGGCTTGGATTTTACTTATTTATGTTAGTTATCAAGATATTTGGAAAATGGTTACTGGATATTGGTTAATTCCTATGATTATTATTGCTGCTTTATATGGTATTTTAAATATGCTTGGTTTGGGAAAAGCGCCTTTAATGATTATTAATATGATTAAAAATCAAATTATGAATATGTTTAATAAATAGGAATTTTTTATTTATTTGTTTTATTTTTTTTTAAATTTTTTTTTTATTTTGTTTTTTTATTATTTTTATTAAATTTTTAAAAATGTCAAATACTGATTTTGTTAATTCTAATAATATTGATTTAATTTCTAATTTTCAAAATCAAAATTATAAAAGACAAATTGATTTACTTGAACAAAAATTAAATATGAATGAGAGAGAATATCAAAATAAAATAGAAAAATTATCAAATGAAGTTCAAACTTTAAGTAATTTAGAAATTAAATTAAGAAACCAATTATCAAATAAAGATAAAGCAATATATGAATTTAATAATATAATAAAAGATTATCAAAATGAATTAATAAATGTAAAAAAAACTCTTTGTTTAAAAGAAGAAAAATTATCTCAAATTACAAATGAATTTAATACTATAAAAAGTAATTGTAATAATATTACTTTGGCACTTTCATCAAGAGAAGATTCACATAATAAATTAGAAAGTGATTTAAATCAAATGATGAAAGAAAAAAATAAATCTGAACAAAAAATAAAAGAATTAGTTGAAGTTATGAATGTTTATTCACAAGAAATAAATAAAATAAATGAAAAAAATCAAAATTTAGAAAAAAAAAATTTCGAATTAAAAAGTGATAATGATAAATTAAGTAATGAAAATAGTAAATTAAATTATCAAATTCAAAGTAGTGAAATTTCAAATAAAAATTTACAAAATGATGTTGAACATTTACAAAAAATAAATTCTGATTTAATGGAAGAAAATAGAAAAATGAAATTTGATATTCAAAATTTAAATAATGAAGTATATGAATTAAATCAAAAATTTAATTCAACAAATAATGAATTAATACATTTAAAAAGTGATTTTTCAAATATGAAAACAGATAAAAATAAATTAGAATTAGATTTAGGAATAAATATAAAAACAAATCAAAAGAATTTAGATAGAATTCAAAAATTAGAAAATGATATTGAAAATATAATTAATGATTCAAATGATAATATAAAAATGATAATTAATTGGATTGAAAATTATTTAGGAATTTTCTCTAATGAAAAAATTAATATTCCAGAATTACCAATGAATAATTCTTCTAATAATAGAATTTTATTTGATCAATTAAAACAAAAAATAATGAATGTGAGAGAAAAAGTAAATAATAATTTAAGTAGTATTCAAAATTATAGATATCAAATTGATAATAATATGAGTGAAATTAATGATAAATATGTTAAAAATATTGAAAAAATAAAATATATATATGAAACTTTAAAAATTGAAGTTGAAAGAAATAAATATTTTCAAATATATAATCCTGAAAATAATAATAAAGATTTTCATGAATATGTTAATAAATTAGAAAGTTTAATAAATCAATTTTTACAATATGGATATAATTCACAATTGGAAAAACAAGATTTAATAAATCAAAATATAACTTTTAAAAATGAACTTAATAATATTCATCAAAAATATGATACTTTTAATAGAGATTATGAAATTTTAAATAAAAGATATACTGATTTAGAAAATAAGAATAAAAGTACAAATGATATTTTATATGAAGATTTTGAAAATTTAAAACAACAATATAAACTTTTAGATAAAAAAAATAAAAATTTAAATACTGAAATTGAATTAAAAGATTTACAAATTAATAGTTTACAACAAATGGTTGATAGAAGAAATAATTTAAATACAAGTAACTCTAATATTGATGAAAGAATTAAACAATTAGAAATTGATAATAATAAATTAATTAGTGATAATATGTTACTTGTTGAAGAAAATAATACATTAAAACAAGAATTAGGTATATCAAATAAATAATTATTTTTTTTATTTAAAATTTATTTTTTAATTTTTAATTTATTATTTAATTTTAAATATATTTAAATATAGTATTTTATTCTTCATTGTTTTCCATTGATTATCCCATTTTTTTCTTTGATTTTTTTTTGATATTTATTTTAATGATAAATATATATAAAATATATTATTATATATAAATTGTAAAAAAGCTCTAATAGACATTAATATATATATATATATGATAAATATATAAAAAAACATTTTGTAAAATATTAGGAGTAAAAAACAATAAAAAAAAATAATATATTATAAAAATGATATATATAAGATATATGCTTATATGATTAACAAAAATTAAAAATATTATAATCTTCATAATCAAAAAAAATATTTTTAAAATATAAAAAATGAGAGTAAAAAAAAACAAAAAATCTCACAAATTCAAAAAGATAAATAATAAAAATACCAAAAAAAAAAACAAAAATATCCCAAAAGATATAATAATAAAATAATCAATATATAGATAAAAAATAATTTTATTAAAAATCATAAAAATGAAAAGGATAAATTATAAAAACCTATTTTTCATTTTTCGACGAATCAATAAGATATTTTTGAAGGTGATATAAAGCAAGAGTATTCTGTTCAGGAGCTCCATTAAAAGTAATAATACTCACCTCTTTATCATCTAACTTTTCAACATTTTTAGAAACTGAACATTGATATGTATTTTCTAAAGTAAGCCAAATATTTTCTTTATATCTTTTTAATAAATCAACAGATTCTTTTGATAAAACAACATTAATTGAACATTTTACACCATTTTCTAAATTTTGTTTTAATCTTTGTCCAAATTCATTTATTTGATTTGTATTTATTACATTATTATTATTTTGGGTATTATTTATTGGATTATTATTAATGTTTATATTATTAACTGAATTATTATTTGAATCATTGTTATTTTTACTTTCGTTTAAATCATCATCATCTTCTTTTTTACTTGAATCAATCATTTTAATATCATTATTATTATCATTACTATATGATCTTTCTCTTTCTTTTTCTCTATCTCTATCTCTATCTCTTTCTCTATCTCTATCTCTTTCTCTATCTCTTTCTCTATCTCTTTCCCTGTCTCTGTCTCTTTCTCTGTCTCTATTTCTTCTATCATTTGATTCACTTCTACTCATTGAATCATTTCTTTTATATGAATGATATCTTTCTTCTCTTTTCATATTATAATCATCATCTCTTCTTTTTGAATTTTCTCTATAATTATTTCTATTATTATCATTATTTCTATTATTATTATCATCAGAAATAGATCTTGAAATAGAATATCTTCTTCTATGATCATAATCATAATCATTATTTTTTCTTCTAGAATAATTATTATTATTATTATTTCCATCTCTATAATCTTTATTATCTTTTTCTCTATCTCTATTAAGAATTTGTTGATTATTAAAATTAACATATTTATAAGTAATACCATAAATTTTTTCAGCAGCTTTACTTATACTTAAAGGATCACCAGCAATTTCAATTTGTCTATATTTTCTACTATCATTTTGAGGATGAACTTCAATTCTAGCTCCAGTTTCATCTCTAATAGAATTAATATTTTTCCCTTCAATTCCAATAATAAATCCAATAACATTATCAGGAATTAAAATAGAAACTTTTAAATAAGACATATTCTTAAAAATCAATTTTTGTTCTTTAAATAAATACTCACTAATAATTCTAATAGCTTGTCCTTTAGAAGGAATTTTATGTGTAGTTAATCTAAAAATATAATCTTGAAAATAAGAAATTGAATAATCAAATTGAATATTATTAATATCTTTAATATTATTTTTCAAATCATTTCTTAAATTATCAAAATTTTTCAAAATATAATTATAATAATTTTTAGGTAGTAAAATATAACAATCATATTTTCTATTATTTGCTCTATCATCATATGAAGGATATGAATTATGATAATATTCATGATCATAATGATAATGATTTTTATAATGATCATTTCTTTCTCTTTCACGTTCTCTTTCTCTTTCTCTTTCTCTATCTCTATCTCTGTCACGAGAACGATCTCTTACTTTATCATGTGATGAATATTGGAATGAACGTTTTCTGTTGTAGTTTTGGTCTTTTGGTATGGAAGAATTATTTGATTGGTTTGGATTCATTTTTTTTTTTTTTATTTGATATTTTTTTTTTTTGATGTATTTATATTTTTTTTAAGGAGTTTTATTTATTTTTTTAAAATTATGGATATTTTCGATTGAATTTTTTATTTTTTTTTTGTATTTTTTTTATTTTATAATATTGTATAGTAAATTTAATTAAATTTATTTTTAATTTTTTTTTATTAATCAATTATCAATAGCATTCATTTTTATAATTGAAAATAATTTCATATTTCAAAATAAATGAAAAGAAAAAAATAAAAGAGCTTTCCATATATAATAAGAATTATATATTATATAAAAAATAGTTCTATTCATTAATCCAAAATAAATTTAAAAAAATCTGAATATAAAGCAAAAATTACAACACAAATTATACCAACTACAAAGATAATTAAAAAAACAATACAACAAATTTTTTTTTTATTTTCCTTTACTCTTTTTTGAATTTCTTTAATATTTTGGAATCCATTGCTAACATTATTATCAATTAGAATAACTTTGTCTTCCATATTTTTAAAAGCTTCATCATCTTCATTTATTTTAATTTTCATATCATTTGTTAAGTCTTTAATTTGACCAGCTAAAATTTGAATATCATTTAATTTTTCTCTTCTTATTTTCAATGCTTCTGAATTTTTTTCAATGTTTTTTATTGTTAATTGTGTCAATAATTTATTTGAATCTATTTCATTATTGGAATTATTATTTTCTTCATTATCATCATCATTTATATCTTTAACTTTTTCTTCTAAATCTGTTATCATTGATACTAATTTTTTATCTTTTAATTTTTTCATAATTTTTTCTATTTCTGAAATTACATTATATTGAGCATTTTTGTCATTTATTTCATTTATATCAATATAATTATTTTTTATACTTATAAATAATTCTTCTCTTTTAGTTTTAAATTTTAACAAAATTGATTTTAGTTGATTTTTTGATAAATTTCTTTTCTTTTCATAATATAATTTTATTTCCTTTTCAATTTTTAAATAATCCAAATATTTTTCTTTTAAATAATTTAAATTATCATTTTTTTCAATAAATATTTCCTATAATTAATAATATTTTACTGATTTAGAATTATCTACTGAATTTTCAAAGTAAGCCATTTAAAAATATAATATATACCCAGATTCAAATATATTAAATAAATAATTTTTTAATAAAATTAAATAAAAATTTTTGTCAAAAAAATTCAAACAAAAAAATTTAACAAATTGTTTAGAATATTAATAACAATAATTATTATTTGAAGTTTTACAAGTATTATATGACTATTACAAGTTATACTTAAATCATCTAATTTTCTTTTATTAATTTTTATTTGAATATTGATTTTATTGATTATTTTATTATAATTGAAGATTGAATATTTTGTTTCTTTATATTTATTTATTATATCTTTTATAATATTTTTAAAAAATGGCTAATAAATAAGTATCAAATAATACATTTTTATAGGTTAAAATTATTCAAATGAATAAAAATTATATAATATCATCATAATTAAATAAAATATTTGTAATTCATAATTAATAAAATTATTATCCTTATTCACTGATTTATATTTTTGATTTTCTTTAATTTTTAACTAAAGTTAATTCTACAAAAAATAATAAAAAAATTGTTTTTTTTAAAAAAATTAATATTAATTTTTATTAAATTCTTAAAAAATATAATAAATAAATAACAAAAATAAAAAAAACAAAAAAAATTATCTTTATTTATTATTATCCTTACTTTTAATTTGAATATCTTTTTGTATATTAACAATATCCTTTCCAAAAGAAATTTCATTCTCTTTTATATTATCTTTACTTTTATCATTTTCCTGATTATGTTCAATTTTTTCAATTCCCAAAATAGTTAAAGTTAAAACACCTTCAATATTTCTTTTAATATCATTGGCAAATGTTTCAATATCATAATCACTTTTATCAATAGTACTACTTAAAATAGCACTTATTCCATTATTTAAATCACCTTTTCCTGGTTCACAAGTAGTTTTATTTTTAAAATAATTATGACTAATAATCATTATTTTAGAAGCAATATCTTGATATTTAATATTTAATCCAGGAATAAATTTTATTAAAATTCTTATTTTATAAGCTTCATCTTTTTTTTTAAAAAAATGTAATGTTGCAATTTCTTTATTTTTATTTGAATTATTAGAAATTATATTTTTTGAAATATTTGTTAATTCTCTCATTTTATTTGAAAAATTTTTATCTTGAATTTCTAGTTTTTCAGATTGTAATTTTATATATTCATTAAAAGTCCTTCCTTTAATTTGAATTGGTTTTTTAGATATTTTCCAATTTAATTTCATTCTTTCAATTTCTTTTTTCCATTTAATAATATTTGGATATTCTTCTTTTGATAAATTTACGTTTAATAATATAAAATTATCATATGTTTCTACATCTGAAATTGATATTATTTTTCCATTTAAAAAATCTTTGTTGGTTAGTTTTTTTTCTAAATTTTTTATATCATCTTTGGCTGATTGTTCTAAATTTTCAAAAGGTGTATATTCTTTTTTTTCATCATTGTGAATCATTTGATTAATAAAATAATATATTTTTAAATTTTAAATTTTTATTTTATATTTGATTTAAAAAAAATGTCTATATTTAAAAAAAATATTAAAATATGATTATACTCAAGTACATTAAATAAATAAATTGAATCTAAATAATGGATTATTTGTTAGTCAAATTTTATTAAAAGATATAAAAAAAATAATATTCCTTATATTTTTACTATTGGTTACGATATTAGTAATGAAGAAATCTATAATATTTAAATTATATTAATAGAAAAAAAATTAAATCAATGAAAATATTAAAATTATACTGTTTATATGGGAAAAAAACTCTCTGTTATTAATTATTATATCATTGAAGCTTGAGGTTGAATATATTTAGAAATATTATATGATTATAATTATTATTTAATCTTTATTTTTAATATAGTTTTTTACCATTAAAAATAGTAATTATTTTGATTATTTAAATAAATTTTATTGAAATTTAAAAGTGATAATTCTTTTTTTCAATTAAATTCAATCACTCACTCAAATTTAAAATAAAAAATATATTTTTATTTTATTTTTGAAAAAAATTATAATCTAAAAATCCATTAAAAGCTTCTTCTAGATATATTTCAAACATCACTTTATCTATAATGGAATATACAAGATTATTTATAAAATCATTTTTTAATTTCATAATATCTTTTTTTAATGCTTCATTATCATTTTTGAATGATTCATTATCTTTTTTTATTGTAATAAATTGTGTTTCCAA
>Ga0310695_10006047_pt1 | contig 20436 bp, 16 predicted proteins | sample RumenRJG_04DNA_FD_203882 | JGI IMG/M metagenome (GOLD analysis project Ga0310695, IMG submission 203882) | Bovine rumen microbial communities from Lethbridge, Alberta, Canada - RJG_04 (v2) (version 2) | ecosystem: Host-associated > Mammals > Digestive system > Stomach > Rumen | place: Canada...
AGGCTATTTGGCGGTTCATCCTTGCAGTTGACTTACGACTTTAATGACTGGATGATGGTGCTCATGGAAGGTGAAGACAAGCCGGACATTACCTACTGCCAGGGCGACACGTTGGGTCTCCACGTGTGGGGTGACATGAGTTTCCACAAACTCAGTGTGAACCTGGGTAATGGTAACGGATCTGTCGTCACTATCCCCTTAGCAACCATCGATTTCCACGGTTGGCGATATCTGTCGGTGCCGCTTGACGATCTGGAGGAAGGTAATTACAAGTTTGTTGGTTTCATGTTGAATCGTGAAAACCTGCTGATGGGTAATACGGGTACAATCCGTTTTGACAACATGCTCAAGATAGCCTCTAGCGGTATCGACGAGAAGCAAATGGCTGGCATGAAGATGAGCGTGGCCGGCGATTACATCGTCGTCAGTGCCGACACCTGGGTTCAGGGCCTGGAACTGATGGATATCAACGGACGCATCCTCAAGAACGCTGGAGGTAATTGCCTGAACGTCGCCGACGTGGCCGCTGGAGTCTATCTCGTGCGCGTCCACATCAACGGTCGCACCACCACGCGCAAGGTCGCCCTGGGTCGGTAATGACGTGTCGAGCACCTGTTGACGCGGGAAACCTGTTGATGCACTAGGCATTCTTTGGGAACGCTATGGCTGTTGGCCTGAACCCTGCGGGGCTAATGCGAATTACACGAATTAATACGTTTTCTTAGCGAAATTTGCATTAAAAACTTTTCGAGCCAATATAATATTGACCATTCTTTTACTGGAAATTATAAGAAACTGACATTTTGTCAGTTTCTTTGTTTAAAATAGTTTAAAAACATGACAGGGTGGCTTTGATTTTTAACGGTGTTTAATCATTGGCCCCCTGGCACAGGATTTGATGGGTAGTGAGGTGCGAGCGGGTCGCAAGGCCCACGAGCGAGAACAAGAAACATTTAATAAAGACTCATAAATAAAAAATAGAATTAGGAGGTATTGATTATGTTATTTCCAGTAATTCGTAACAACAACCGCAATTGGTTAGACACCGCGTTTAATGACTTCTTTGACACCGACTGGATGCCCCGCACGGCAACAACGGCCCCGGCTGTCAACGTCAAGGAGAGCGATAAGGCCTTCACGATGGAGGTGGCTGCTCCCGGCCTGAAGAAGGAATACTGCAAGGTCAACATCAACAACGAGGGCAACCTGGTTGTCAAGATCGAGCACAAGGACCAGCATGAGGAGAAATCAGCCCAAGAGGAGGCCGAGAAGTTCCACTACGTGCGCCGCGAGTTCTCTTACACCAACTATGAGCAGACCTATATCCTGCCCGACGAGGTGGACAAGGAGCACATCTGTGCAAAGGTTGAGGACGGTATCCTGAGCATCGAGTTGCCTAAACTCGCTCCTGAGCCTGAGAAGAAAATCGACCGCGAGATCGAGATTGGCTAACAGTGAGAAGATAATTTGTCATAAATCGGCACCCGCGATATGAGCGGGTGTTTTTTTGTCCCTGCCGTTGTTTTGATGGAAGCACTAACCCTGCTGGCGGTTTGGCGTGGGTTTGTGTTTAGGGAACGATGTGGCAGTTGACCCGAACCCTGCGGGGCTAATGCGAATTTCACGAATTAATTATATGAATCACGTTTTCGTTAGCGAAATTAGCATTAAAAAGGGTTCGGATCAACTGCTTTATCATTGCCTATGGTTATGCGTTAGGGGTGAATGGTTGCCAAGCGGCGCTCAATAGTTAACAGATGCAATCATGTGTTAAATTACTGTTTATTTCTTGAATATTGTTGAGCGATTGAAGGCTTGCATCGATTTTTTGCATAATTTTGTGGCCGCAAAACTAATAAGAAGCCCTAATTTAACCGAAAATTAACAAAAAGATACATCCGTTAACCGAGATGGCAACGATAAAAGGTCAAAACATCACACTCATCGCCGAGAGTAGCACTACGCGCACCGAGTGGTCGCTGATAGAGGATGGTCAAGTTCTCGAGCACGCGTTCACGTCAGGACTGAACCCGTTTTTCATGACACGACGTGAGATCAGTCACAGCATCCGCCTGGAGTTGCCGGCCGAGTTCTTCAAGCGCCGTTGGGGACATGTTTACTTCTATGGCGCTGGCTGTTCAGGTCCCGAGAAAAACAAGATCATCGAGGGGTCGCTGGTGGCTCAGTTCAAGACGCCCGTGACGGTGAACAGTGACTTGCTGGGTGCGGCCCGTGGCTTGCTGGTGCGTGAACCCGGCCTGGCTTGTATCCTGGGCACGGGCAGTAATTCCTGTCTGTATGATGGCAACAATATTGTCAAGAACGTGCCTGCATTGGGATTCATCCTGGGTGATGAGGGCAGTGGTGCCGCGCTGGGAAGGGTTTTCCTGGGTGATGCCCTCAAGGGGCTTGCCCCCAAGGAGTTGACCGATGCCTTCTTTGAAAAATACAAGGTGACGCGTGCCGAGGTACTCGATGCCGTGCTCAACAACCCTGCCGCCACGCGCAACCTGCGTGCTTACTCGTTCTTCCTGAGCGAGCATCTGGACAGCCCCTATGTCCATGACTTGATTGTCGGGGAGTTCAAGCGCTTCTTTGAGCGCAACGTGGCGCAATATGACTACAAGAGTTATCCCGTCAACTTTGTCGGCCCCATCGCCACGACCTATAGCGAGATCCTGCTCGAGGTGGCTCACGACTTTGGCGCTATGGTGAGGAAAATCGTCCTCAGCAGCATGCCTGGCCTCGTCGCCTATCACAGCGAGGCCTAGGGATGTTTTTTCTCCTGCGAGTCGGGGGTGACCAACTGGTATAACTTGTCCCATCTGCTGGACAGGCCGATTTTCCACAACAGGTATAATGCCAATGCAATGCAGCACAGGGCGATGGTGACCCCTATGCTATAGGGGACGCGTCTAGCCTGCCAGTGGTACTTGCCGGTGTCCATCAATTCGATTTTCTTGCCATTCAATGACGCCTGGAGTTGTGCGAGGTTCTCGTGGACGGTCAGGCTGTCGGTGCGTGTGTCGAGCAGGAAGTAGCCATTATTGCCGCTTTGCTGGCCGATGACGGTATCGCCGATGACCTGCAACTTGCTGGCGGACACAGTCTCGTAAAAGGTTGTGATGCTGTCACTGGTATCCATTTTATCGATTTGTCCGTTTCCCGGCAGGTCATACGAATAGATGTGGTAATCGTTGGGTAGGGGAGAGATCCATGTGTCGCCCAGGCCGATGTCCACATTGCAGAGCGCCGAGGTGGTGAGCATGGTGACGACACTGCAGATGGTATAGATGCCGATGGCTACTCCAGGGGAAAGAAAAGCGAGAAGGATTTTCCTCTTCCGCTTGGGTTTCTTGGCCAGCGGGAGCGCAATGAGTGCAGCGACAACTCCCAGGATGAGGGCTATGACGATGATGATAGAGATCCAGAAGAGAAGACCGAGAAAAGGTAGCATGATCTGATAGTATTTTATATGTTTTTTATATGTTATTGTGGCTTCTCCTTGAAGAAGTTTACAAAGTTGTCAAAATCTTGAATGATTCTATTCAAGTTTGGGTTGCAGCGTTGTGCAATAACTGCGGCATAATTTGAAATGCCTTCAGCCTCTATTTCTGCAAAGATATGTTGTATTTTTTAAATGTCAACTATTTAAACTAAAATTATGGCTATGATATAGCAGTTTGGACCTAAAAGTTTTTTAATGATAATTCCGCTAAGAAAACGTATTTCACGAAGAATAATTAAAACTAATTCGAGAAATTCGCATTAGCCCCGCAGGGTTCGGGCCAATATCTATATCATCGCCAAAATTATTTGTCAGTAAAGTTTGCTGACTTATTTTCTTAAAAAGTATAGTTGATTTATAAAAAATGTTGTCAAGAGGGCGATTTAGGTGGTTTTGTTTTGGTTTTTCATTTGGTTTGACTACTTTTGTTGCATTAGATAATGTCAAAAAAAGTATAACCGATGAAGAAATCAAGCAAAGTGTTGTTGAGTGTCGCGGTGGCTGTGGCCGCTGCGATGCCCGTGTGTGCTCAGGATCAAGTGTTCACCCCAGAACAGCAGGAGACAGTGCAACGCATCGTCGCCAGCAAGTTGCCCGAGCACATGGGTGTGGGCGCCTTGAAGGTGCGCTCTCTCGCGCTGGAGAACGATACGGTCAAGGTGGACGTGAGCGAGAACTTCGGCGACGTGCCGTTCACCCAGGAGGGCGTCGAGAAGATGCGCGACGAGATCCGTGACGCACTGGGCAGTGACTATCAGGACAGTCCGGTGCTGATCTCCATCGTGGGCAATGACATCAACAAGTACTTTGCCGACTACGAGCCCGCCTATAAACGCTCGCATGCACCCTTCATCAGCGAACTGGACGCCAACCGCCACTACAAGCACGGCCTGGACGGCAACATCATCGCCATGTGGCCCAGCCACGGCTGGTACTTCGAGCCCAAGTTGAACCGTTGGGAGTGGCAGCGTGCCCGCCTGATGCAGACCGTCGAGGACATGTACACCCACAGTTATGTGCTGCCGTTCCTCATCCCGATGCTGGAGAACGCGGGAGCCTATGTGTGGAACGCCCGCGAGCGCGATACCCACAACTATGGCGCCGTGGTCGATAATGACCCTGCCGAACTGGCCCAGAACTTCTACCGCGAGCACAACGGCCGCCACAAGTGGCAGAGCGGCCAGGGGGCCGGTTTTGCCTTCCTGCGCGACCAGTACAAGGACTTTGATAACCCCTTCACCGAGGGCACTTACCGCATGGTCAAGGCCGAGAAAGACAAGAAGAAACTATCGACCGCCACGTGGGATGTGGAAATGCCCTACGCTGGCGACTATGCCATCTATATCTCTTACAAAACGCTGCCCAACAGTGCCCGCGACGTGACCTATACCGTCAACAGCCTGTCTGGCAAGCGCCAGTTCCGTGTCGATCAGACGATGGCTGGCGGCGTGTGGGTCTATCTGGGAACCTTCCCCCTGGCCAAGGGTATGAACAAGGACGTCGTCGAGGTGTCCAACCTGAGTGAGGACAAGAATGCCGTCATCACTGCCGACGCCATCAGCGTGGGCGGCGGATATGGCAACATCGCTCGCCGTGTGGCCCTGCCCACCGAGGAGAATCTGGCCATTGTCGCCGAGCAGAAGGCCCAGGGCGAGAACAACGAGGCCTGCCTGGGCAAGCCCGGCGTGGAATACAGTTACATCGGCAGCGGCAACCACCCCCGGTATCACTTAGGGTCGCGTTACTACCTGCAATGGGCTGGTTTCCCCGACAGCGTCTATTCGACCAGCCGCGGCATCAACGACTATACCGACGACTACCGCAGCCGCGGCGAGTGGGTCAACTACCTGGCTGGCGGCAGTGACGTGCTGCCCGACAGAGGAGGCCTGAACGTGCCGGTGGATCTGTCCTTCTGCCTGCACACCGATGCCGGCGCGACGCCCGACGACGAGACGGTGGGTACCCTGCTCATCTACTGCACCAGGGCAAACGGCAAGCAGTTCGGCAAATATGCCAACGGCACGCCGCGCGAACTCTCGCGCCGCTTGGCCAACCTGCTCTCGACCGAGATTGTCAAGGACGTCAGGGCCAAGTGGGAACCCAACTGGACACGCCGTGGCATGTGGGACAAGAGTTACTATGAGGCTCGCGTGCCCGAGGTGCCCGCCGTGCTCATGGAGTTGCTCTCTCACCAGAATTTTGCCGACATGAAATATGGTCTGGATCCGATGTTCCGCTTCGACGTGAGCCGCGCCATCTACAAGGGCATGCTCAAGTTCATCGCCCAGCGCGACCACCGCAGTTACGTCATCCAGCCGCTGCCCGTCAACAGTTTTGCCATCAGCAAGACCGACAAGCACCACTACCTGCTCACATGGGAACCCACCCATGATGACCTGAGCGACGGTGCCGACGCCACGTCCTTTATCGTGTGTGAACGCATCGGCCTGGAAGGCGGTTTCAAGGAAATCGCCACCGTCAAGGGCCCGCAGTACAGCGTGACCATCAACGACAACAAGATGCACTCCTACCGCATCATCGCCATGAACGACGGAGGCCGCAGTTTCCCCAGCGAGACGCTGAGCCTGGGCGAGGCCGCCTCGAGCAAGGGCGACGTGCTGGTGGTCAACGGCTTCACACGCGTGAGCGGCCCCGACTGGTTTGAGGACAGCGTTCGCGCCGGTTTTGACGACAACAAGGACCACGGCGTGCCCTACATTCAGCAGATCAACTACCTGGGGTCGCAATATGAGTTCCGCCGCAGCATCGAGTGGAAGGACGACGACTCGCCCGGCTTTGGCGCCAGCCGCAGCGACTATGAGACGATGAATATCGCCGGCAACACGTTTGACTATCCCGCAATCCACGGCGATGCCCTGATGAACGCCGGCTACTCCTTTGTTTCCTGTAGCCTGCAGGCTCTGGAGAATGGCTACAATACCAGCGACTACCGCCTGATGGATCTCATCTTGGGCAAGCAGAAGGAAATCTCGACCGGCAGTGGCCTCAAGCCCACGCGTTTCAAGATTTATACCGAAGGCCTGATGAGCGCATTGCGCACCTTCACGGGCCGTGGCGGCAACGTGGTGATGTCGGGCTCGTTTGTGGGCAGTGACCTGTGGGACAATGCCGCGGGCAACAACGATGTGCAAGGCCAGGCCTTTGCCCGCGAGGTGCTCGGCTTTGAGGGCCTGAACGGCCGCGCGTCGCTCGACGGTACTGCCGTGTCGGTCGATTGCCCCGCGCGTTGCCTGGCCCAGGAAGGAACGTGGGAGTTTGTCAACAAGTTGAACGACAAGCAGTATGCCGTCGAGTCACCCGACGCCATCCGCGCCAGCGACAGCCGTGGCTTCACCTGGTTGCGCTATGGCGAGAACGGCCTGCCTGCTGCCATCGCCAGTGATCGCGGCGGCTACCGCACCGTCGTGCTGGGCTTCCCGCTCGAGGCCATGACCTATGGCAGCGACTGTACCCGCCTGATGCAGCGCATCCTCGAGTACCTGCAATAAAGCCCTCGATCTTGAACATCCAGAGAAAACCGAACAATTAATTATCAATTATCATAAAAAAAGACGATTATGGGAAGAATTAATTGCTTTATCCCGTTTGCCAATGCCGAACAGGCCGCGCAAACCATCCAGAACCTCCGCGAGCAGGAATTGGTGAATAAAATCTACCTGCTGGCCACCGAGGACGGCGCGACCGCTGTCGAGGGCTGTGAACTGATGCCCGTCAAGGGGCTCACTGCCAGCGACACCATGCTCGCCATTGCCGAGCGTGCCGATGCCGACTATGTGTTGTTGTACACCAAGTATGACACCCTCAAGATGGGGCCCTACTCGCTGGAACGCTTCGCCAAGTTGGGCGACGACACCCAGTCGGGCATGCTCTATGCCGACCACTACAACGTGACCGACAAGTGCGCCGACAAGGCTCCGGTTATCGACTACCAGATGGGTAGCCTCAGGGATGACTTCGACTTTGGCTCGGTGCTGTTCTTCTGTGGCCAGTGCTTCAAGAAGGCCGCCAGCGCCATGAAGGTCCACTATGAGTTTGCTGGCCTGTATGACCTGCGTCTCAGGTTGTCGCAGTTTGCCCCCATCACCCACATCAACGAGTTCCTGTACAGCGACGTCGAACTGGACACCCGCAAGAGCGGCGAGAAGATCTTTGACTATGTGGATCCGCGCAACCGCGGCCGCCAGATCGAGATGGAGCAGGCCTGCACCGATCACCTCAAGCAGGTGGGCGGTTACCTGGCTCCCACACGCGTCGAGGACGGCAAGGAAGTGCCCAACTTCCGCCACATCGAGTTTGACCAGGGTGACTTTGAGGTCGAGGCAACGGTGATGATTCCCGTCAGGAACCGCATCCGCACCATCCGCGACGCCATCGACTCGGTGCTCAAGCAGGAGTGCAACTTCAAGTTCAACCTGATGGTCGTTGACAACTTCTCGACCGACGGCACCCGTGAGGCTATCGCCGAGTATAACGACCCGCGCCTGATCCATATCATTGCCGACTACTATGATATGGGCATCGGTGGCTACTGGAATCTGGCCGCCAACAGCAAGCGCGCCGGCAAGTTTATCGTGCAACTCGACAGCGATGACATGTACAAGGACGAGCACACCCTGCAGACGATGGTGGATGCCTTCTACGAGCAGAACGTGGCAATGGTTGTCGGCACCTACCAGATGACCGACATTCACCTCAATCCCATTCCCCCCGGCATCATCGACCACAAGGAGTGGACTCCCGACAATGGCCGCAACAACGCCCTGCGCATCAACGGCCTGGGCGCGCCGCGTGCGTTCTACACGCCCGTGCTGCGCGACATCAAGATTCCCAACACGAGTTACGGCGAGGACTATGCTCTGGGCTTGAACATCTCGCGTCACTACCAGATTGGCCGCGTTTACACGCCGGTGTACATCTGCCGCCGCTGGGACGACAACAGCGATGCCTCGCTCGACGTCGAGAAGATGAACCGCAACAACCTGTACAAGGACCGCATCCGCACCTGGGAACTGCAGGCGCGCATCGCGATGAATAAGAAGTGAGAATCGAGCAACGACTGACCGGGTGTTGACAATGGATTACAGCAGGGTGATCGACAAACTCTTTACCAGGCAACTGCGGGACTGGGATGTGGCAGGGCGCAACTATGATGCTCTGGCCAGGGCCACGTCACGCTCGTTGCAAATGGGTGAGTCGCTCATCCGCCTGCAGCATAATCCCGAACGGCGCCGTTCGTCGGCCGCCGCAATCGACAAGGGCTCTCTCTCCAGGCGTGCCTGTTTCCTGTGCACCGAGAACCAGCCTTCGCGCCAGCGGGCGATCCTGTGGGGAGATCACTACAAGATCCAGGTCAACCCTTATCCCATCTTCTCACGTCACCTGACGATTGCCCACCTGCAGCACCAGCCTCAACGCTTGGCCGGCAGGGTGGGCGACATGCTGTCGCTGGCCGCCGATCTGCCCGATTTTGTGATTTTCTACAACGGGCCGCAATGTGGCGCCTCGGCGCCCGATCATGCCCATTTCCAGGCTGGCGCCAAGGGCGAAATGCCGTTGTGTGACGAAATCCTTCATGCGACGACCCACCTGCTGGCCGACAGTGATGAGGGCTTTATCGGATATGTCGATGAGTTGGGGCGTAGCCTTTTCACCATCGAGACGACCACGGTGAGGACGGCCGAACGCTATGCTTTGCGTCTTCTAGACCTGCTGCCCGTTCCCACTGGCGGCAATGAGCCGATGGTCAACGTGCTGTGCTGGTGGGATAACACCGAGCGCTCGTGGCGCATGGTGGTGTTCCCGCGCCGCAAGCACCGTCCTGCCTGCTACGGCACTGGGGAGGGTGAACTCCTGCTCAGCCCCGGTTGCACCGAGATGGGCGGCCTGTGGGCCGTGCCCGTTGAGAAAGACTTCAATAGTTTGACGGCCAGTCAGGTGCAAGGACTGTTCAATGAGTTGTGCATGAGCCATCAGGACCTCGGCATGGTCATCCGCAACTACGGCCAACGCTGGGATGACATGGGGCCGATTTAAGATAGTAACGTTGTCCCGTTTGCTGTGGCATCGCCATGGCAAACGGGGACATAAAGAAACCGAATGTAGTAAAGAATATGGACGAGAAACAGATACCGCAAGTGAGGGTGGGCATCATGAACGAGCCGGCGATTGAATTTGTGCTCAATGGTGACTACCGCGTGAATGGCACCGCTTGCAGCGGCAGCCAGACGGCTCACTGTGCCGATGGACAAGTGGAGTGGGGCGGCAACCGCTATGGCGACCTGCTCTTTGAGCCGGTTGATGCCGATAAGGCTTCCTTTACACTCAAGGCAGTGACCATCGGTGTGAGTTTCCACTGGAAACGCCAGGAAGACCAGACATTCAAGGGCGCGCTGCACCTCATCGTCGAGGACGGCAAGTTGACACCCGTCAATGTGTTGAGTGTTGAGGACTACCTGTTGAGTGTGATCTCGAGCGAGATGAGTGCCAATGCCTCGCTGGAACTCTTGAAGGCTCATGCCGTCATCTCCCGCAGTTGGCTCCTGGCCCAAATCCACACCGAGGAGACCGTTAAGCCCACCGAGCGCAATCCCGAGGCCCCTGGCGAGATGATGGACACGCCTGCCGAACTGGTCAAGTGGTGGGACCGTGATGACCATGCCAACTTTGACGTGTGTGCCGACGACCATTGCCAGCGCTACCAGGGCATCACGCGCGCCACTACACCCAAGGTGGAACAGGCCGTCCGCGCAACGTGGGGCCAGGTGCTGATGCATGGTGGCGCCCTGTGTGACGCACGTTTCAGTAAGTCGTGCGGTGGCGTGATGGAGGAGTTTGAGAACTGCTGGGAGCCACATCACCACGATTATCTGGAAGCAAGGCGCGATAGCGAGGACGAGGCCGATTTCCCCGACTTGTCGCGCGAGGACAATGCTGCCGAGTGGATCCTGTCGGCCCCCAGTGCCTATTGCAACACCACCGACCCCGAAATCCTGTCCCAGGTGCTCAACGATTATGACCAGGAGACCCGGGATTTCTACCGCTGGAAGGTGGAGTACAGCCAGGACGAAATCGCCGCGCTGATCAAGGAGCGCACAGGCATCGACTACGGCCGCATCCGTGACCTGCAGCCTGTGGCTCGAGGCACTAGTGGCAGGCTGTATCGCCTGCGCATCGTGGGCGAGAAACGTGAGCGCATCATCGGCAAGGAACTCACCATCCGCTACGCCCTGTCGCCCTCGTGCCTGTACAGTTCGGCCTTTGTCGTCGAGAAGCACGACGTGGGTCAGGACGGCTATCCCGCCAAGTTTGTGCTGCGCGGAGCAGGGTGGGGCCACGGCGTGGGCCTGTGCCAGATCGGCGCTGCCGTGATGGGTGCCCGCGGCTTTGACTACAAGCAGATCCTGCTGCACTACTTTGTGGGCGCCAGCATCGAGAAACGCTATTAATCCCAATTAAACAGATTATACAATGGACCAAGTAACGAAGAAAAGAAGAAATCCATGGCTCTGGATTCCCACGCTGTACTTTGCCGAGGGAATACCCTACTTTGTCGTCAACAATATCTCGGTGCTCATGCTTGCCAAGATGGGCGTCCCCAATGGCCAGATGGCGCTGTTCACCAGCCTGCTGTACTTGCCGTGGACGATTAAGCCCTTCTGGAGCCCGTTTGTGGACATCATCCGCACCAAGCGCTGGTGGACCATCAGTATGCAGATATTGATGAGTGTGGCTTTTATCCTGCTCACGCTGACGATGCCCAAACCCGATGCGGCAACCATTGCGTCGGGCCAGACCCCCATCAGCATGTTTACCGTGACGCTGATCCTGTTTGTCATCACGGCCTTTGCCTCGGCCACCCACGACATTGCTGCCGACGGCTTCTACATGCTGGCGCTGCGGCATAACGAGCAGGCCGCCTTCGTGGGCATCCGCAGCACGTTCTACCGCCTGTCATCCATCTTTGGCCAGGGTGTGCTTGTGGCCATCGCTGGTGCCATCGAACTCAAGAACGGCAACATCCCCATGTCGTGGATGATCACGATGGGCGTTGCGGCGGTGCTGTTCACGGCCATCTCGCTGTATCACACCTTTGCCATCCCCAGGGTGGTGAGCGACGCCTCGACCCTCAAGGATGAGAAACCCACTGCCGGGGCCATTTTCAAAGAGTTTGGCCGCACGTTTGTCACCTATTTCACCAAGCCCTACGTCTGGCTTGCCATCGTGTTCATGCTGCTGTACCGCCTGCCCGAGGCATTTCTCATCAAGATGTGCACCCCCTTTCTGGTCGCTGGCAAGGACGTCGGCGGTCTGGGGCTCTCGACAGCCGAGGTGGGTATCGTCTATGGCACAATCGGCGTGCTGGCACTGACCATCGGCGGCATCCTGGGCGGTCTGTTTGCCGCCAAGGTGGGCCTGAAGAAATCGTTGTGGTGGATGGCTGCCTGCATGACGCTGCCGTGTGCCACGTTTGTCTATCTGGCTGTCGGACAGCCAGATAATCTGGTGGCTATTTCCACGGCTATTGCGATTGAGCAGTTTGGCTACGGCTTTGGCTTCACGGCCTACATGCTGTACATGATCTACTTCAGCGAGGGCGAGTTCAAGACGTCACACTATGCCATCTGCACGGCCTTCATGGCACTGAGCATGATGATACCTGGCATGTTTGCCGGTTATATCCAGGAAGCGATAGGATATGCCAACTTCTTCTGGATGGTGATGGTGTGCTGTGTGGCCACGCTGGTGGTGACCTATCTGGTGGACCGCCGCATCGATCCCGAATACGGCAAGAAATAACCGATTAAAAAACTACGGATTATTCTGATTTTTCTGATTTAATATGGAAAAGTTCCTTTATGAAAAAGAATCCTATGCGATAAGGGGCTGCCTAATGAATGTTTTTAATGAATTGGGCTCAGGATTTCTTGAGAAAGTCTATCAAGAAGCATTGGAGATTGAATTCAAAGAAAAAGGGATCCCTTATAGTCGTGAGGCTCACCTCAAGATATCCTATAAAGGACATGAGATTAAACAGGATTATATTGCTGATTTTATCTGTTATGATAAGATAATTGTAGAGTTGAAGGCTGTAGAGAAATTAAACGAAGTTCATCTGGCCCAAGTGTTCAATTATCTGAAGGCTACAGGATTTGATCTTGCAATTCTTGCAAATTTTGGTGAGAAAATGCTCAAGATGGAACGTTTGTTCAATTTCATGAAGAAATAATCAGAATAATCAGATTAATCCGTAGTTAAGAAAATATTTAATATCAGTTGTTTATGAAGAAAATATTGTTAGCAATCATTGTGAGTGTGTTGACGGTGGTGACGGCCGGTGCGGTTGTCAAGCCGGGCGTGGAGGTGCTGCGTGACGGCGGCTTCGCCCAGTTGCAGGGCAAGCGTGTGGGGCTGGTGACCAACCCCAGCGGCATCGATAATAACCTCAAGAGCACTGTTGACATCCTCAATGAGGCCCCCGGTGTGCAACTGGTGGCCCTGTTCGGACCCGAGCACGGCGTGCGCGGCAATGCCCATGCTGGCGATGCCGTGGGCGACGCCGTGGACCCGATTACGGGTATCAAGATGTACTCGCTGTTCGGCAAGACGCATGAGCCCACAGCCGAGATGCTCAAGGACATCGACGTGCTGGTCTATGACATCCAGGACGTGGGCTGCCGCAGTTACACTTTCTATGCCACAATGGGCGTGTGCATGCAGGCTTGTGCCAAGCATGGCACCGAGTTCATGGTGCTGGATCGTCCCAACCCGCTGGGCGGTAACAAGGTGGAGGGTAATCTGGTGGAGCCAGGATACTTCTCGTTTGTGAGCAAATATGCCATCCCCTACATCTATGGCCTCACCCCTGGTGAGTTGGCCATCTTCCTTAACGAGGAAGGCATCATCGGCCAGGAATCCAAGACGGGTCACAAGTGCAAGTTGACGGTGATTCCCATGGAAGGCTGGACGCGTGACATGAAATTCCGCGACACGGGCATGCCATGGGTGGCCCCGTCGCCCCAGATTCCCACGCCCGAGAGCGCCTTTTTCTATCCCGTGTCGGGCATCCTGGGCGAACTCTATATCTTTAACACGGGCATCGGCTACACGCTGCCGTTCCAGACGTTTGCCGCCTCGTGGATCAATGCCGATTCGCTGGCGATGCGCATGAACGCCCTGAACCTGCCGGGCATGCACTTCAGGCCCATCAACTACAAGCCGTTCTTTGCCCTGAGCGTCGCCGTCGACAAGTCGTTACAGGAGGTGCACGGCGTGCAGACCTATATCACCGACCTGGATGCCGCCAACCTGTGCCTGACGCAATTCTACTTCCTGCAGGTTATCCACGAGATGTACCCGCAGGTGGAACTGTTTGAGCAGAATGCCAAGCGCTACAACATGTTTGACAAGGTGTGCGGCTCCAGGGAGATCCGCGAGCGCTTCATCAAGCGATACAAGGTCGAAGACATGGCCGACTACTGGAACAAGGACGTTGACGTGTTCCGCATCCGCTCGGCAAAGTATTACCTGTATCACTGATGAGTGCGGCAATAGAGAATAGTCCATATTTTACCTAATAACGATATTAAGATTATGACAAAAGAGAATAAACGACTGCTGTCTCTTGACATCCTGCGGGGTATCACCATTGCTGGAATGCTTCTGGTGAATAATCCCGGCACATGGAGTTACCTGTACCGCCCACTGGAGCATGCCGAGTGGATCGGCTTGTCGCCCACCGACCTGGTGTTCCCGTTCTTCATCTTCTGCATGGGCGTGTCGATGGCGTTTTCGCTCAAGAAATTCAATTACAAGATATCACGTCCCCTGATGTGGAAGATCGTGCGCCGCACGGTCGTGCTCTTCCTCATCGGTTGGGTGGTGCAGTGGTTCGGACATCTGGTGCGCGGCCTGTGCAAGGGTGACCCCTTTGTCGAGGCGGTGAACAACCTGGACACGTTGCGCTACCTGGGTGTATTCCAGCGGCTGGCGCTGGTCTATTTCTTCGGTTCGCTGTGTGTGGTACTGTTCAATCGCAAGTTCATCCCGTGGCTTATCGGGCTCATCCTGGTGGCCTATGCCTTGATTTTGGGCTTTGGGCATGGTTATGACTTCTCGCTCGAGAATATCATCGCCCAGATAGACAACAGCGTGCTGGGCACCGACCACATGTATCACGAGAGCGCCTTTGGCGAGAGCATCTCGTTTGACCCCGAGGGCATCTTGAGCACGCTGCCGTGCATTGCCCATGTCTTGATCGGCTACCTGGTGGGGCGCATGATCCTGTCGGTACACAACAACAGTGAGCGCGTGAGCACGATGCTGCTGTGGGGCACGGTGATGCTGCTGGCCGGCTGGCTGCTGCAGTATGGCATCCCTTGTGGCAAGAAGATGTGGTCATCGACGTTTGTGCTGATCACCTGCGGCATGGCGATGTGCATCCAGGCGATGCTCATCCATTTTGTCGATATCAAGGGCAACAAGGGCAGTTGGGCACGCTTCTTCGAGTCATTCGGTGTCAACCCGCTGGCCCTGTACTTGATAGGCACGGTGCTGGCTATCCTGTTTGGCGCGATTCCTCTGGGCCATGATGCCGAGGGCGGCAACATCACGGTACACAGTGCGGTTTATGACTTCTTCAACTCGCTGTTCAACGAGTACACGGCATCGGCCCTGTATGCTGTCTGCTTCGTGTTGCTCAATTGGGTGATTGGCCACATTCTCTACAAGAAGAAAGTCTTTATCAAGATCTAGTCATTGAATCCTGCTTAAAACTCACAACTTAAAACTTAAAACTCAAAAAACTCAATATATTATGATGATACTTATAGCAGACTGCGGCTCCACCAAGATCAACTGGACGCTGCTCAACGGAAAAGAAAAGGTAGCGCAGATTTTCACTACCGGAATGAATGCCCTCTTGCTCACCGAGGAAGAGATGAAGGAACAGATCAAGCGGGAATTGATGCCCCACTTGACCAACTACAAGGTGGACGAGATCCATTACTATGGCGCCGGCATTATCTCGGACGAGATCAAGCAGCAGGTGGTCAACGCCCTGCGCGCCAACCTGCCCAGCGCCGGCAAGGTCGAAGTCGCCAGCGACCTGCTGGCTGCGGCCAGGGCCGTGTGTGGCCGCAAGCCCGGCATCGCCTGCATCCTGGGCACGGGCAGCAACTCGTGCTACTATGATGGCGAGAAGGTGGTCATGAATGTGTCGCCGCTGGGCTATATTCTGGGCGACGAGGGCAGTGGCGCCGTGCTGGGCAAACTGCTCGTGGGCGATGTGTTGAAGAAGCAATTGCCCGAGCACCTGTGTGAAAAGTTCATGAAAGAGTATAACCTGGACTACACGACCATTATCACGTCGGTCTATCGCAAGCCGGCCGCCAACCGCTTCCTGGCCCAGTTCGCCCCGTTCCTGGAGCACAACATCGACGAGCCGTCAATCCACAATATCGTGCTGCGCTCGTTCACCGACTTCTTTACCCGCAATGTGGCCAGTTATCCGGGCTACAAGGAGTTGCCCTGCAACTTTGTGGGTTCGATCGCACAGTGCGAGAAGGCCGTGCTCCAAGAAGCCGCTCAGGCGTTGGGCATCACCATCGGCACCATCATCAAGGACCCGATGGAAGGCCTAGTGAAGTATCACTCGGCGCAGTAAGGCCCCGCAATGGCGTGGCCGCGAGCGATGATGTGCCACCGGCTGGGGGCACAATGACAATAGTGGAATAAAAATTTGATAAGATTATGGCATTTGTAAAAATCAGCGAACAAGAATCGCTCTATAATAACCTGGAACAGAAGTCGGTACACGAGTTGCTCACCGAGATCAATCAGGAGGACCACAAGGTGGCCGACGCTGTGCAGCGGGCTATACCTCAGATCGAGAAACTGGTCATCGGCATCGTGGAGCGCATGAAGAAGGGTGGCCGCATCTTCTACATGGGTGCGGGGACCAGTGGACGCCTGGGTGTGCTCGACGCCAGCGAGATACCTCCCACCTTCGGCATGTCGCCCGACTGGATTATCGGCATCATTGCCGGCGGCGACACCGCCCTGCGCAATGCCGTCGAGAATGCCGAGGACGACACCGCCCAGGGATGGAAAGACCTGCAGCAGTATCATGTCTCGGCGCTCGACACCGTGATTGGCATCGCCGCCTCGGGGACGACACCCTATGTCATCGGTGCCCTGCGTGACGCGCGTGCCAACGGATGTCTCACCGCGGCCATCACCAGCAATCCCGATGCCCCCGTGAGTGAGGTGGCCGAGATTCCTATCGAGATGATCGTGGGACCGGAATATGTGACGGGAAGTTCGCGCATGAAGAGCGGCACGGGGCAGAAACTCATCTGCAACATGATCTCGACCAGCGTGATGATACAGATGGGGCGCGTCAAGGGCAACAAGATGGTCAACATGCAGTTGACCAATCAGAAACTCGTCGACCGCGGCACCCGCTGGATTGTTGACGAACTCAAGTTACCCTATGACGACGCCAAGCGCCTGCTGCTGCTCCATGGCTCGGTGAAAAAAGCGATTGACGCCTATCGGGAGAGCAAATAATGTGATAGAATTATGAGGACTTTTATTGTGATTCTCGCGGCGCTGATGGGGCTTGCCCTCAGCGCCCAGCAGGCCAATCAGGACCCCTATTATGCCCGCCGGGCGACTCTGTTCGATGAGTTGCCCATCGGCAAGAAGGACATCGTCATGCTGGGCAATAGCCTGACCGACGGGTGTGAGTTCAACGAACTCATGGGCAACAGCCACATCAAGAACCGAGGCATCGTGGGCGACATCGTGCAAGGCATGATCGATCGCATCGACCCCATCATCAAGGGGAAACCCAAGAAACTGTTCATCATGTGCGGTGTCAACGACATCTCCCATGGTGTCACCGCCGACAGCATCGCCCGCGCCACCGAGCGCCTCATCGTCATGGTCCAGAAGGGCAGTCCGCGCACCAGGATCTACTTGCAGAGCCTCTTGCCCTTCAACAACGACGTGCGCGAGTGGAAACTGCTCGTTGGCCGTGACCACGTCGTCGTCGAGGCCAACGCCCTGCTCGAGCAGGTGGCCCGCCGCCACGGTGTCACCTGGATCAACCTCTATCCCCTGTTTGCCGACGACCAGGGCCGCCTGCGCGCCGACCTCACCAACGACGGCCTCCACCTCATGGGCCCCGGCTACCTCCTCTGGCGCGACGCCCTCCGCCCCCACCTCAAGTAGGTTTCTTTTTCTCCATTCGACAATAACGATTAATTTATGAGTGCAGCGGCTTGGTCGCTGCACTTTTTTCGGCAATTTTAGAGACAAATGTTGCGTACATGCTTAAAAAAAACTAATTTTGTCATCGTGAAGAGTTTGGCAAAACACGTTGCCATCTTTCATCACAGTAACATAGCAACAGGTAAAGCGCTGATAATGACTACTGCGATAGTGTCCATGGCATTACTTGCAATCGACAGGTGCACTGTTCCCGCTGGGGACGGTGACCCTGAATTTGCGCACCTGTGCAGAGGATGATTTTTCCCCAACTCAGATGAAAACTAATAAAGATATCATCACCGTCACGTCGCCGTTGCTGCCCGATCTTGACGAGTTCAACGAGATGCTCCGCAAGATTTGGGACAACAAGTGGATTACCAACAATGGCGAGTTTCATCAGCGCTTTGAGGCCGCGTTGTGCGAGTACCTCAAGGTGCCCTACATCAGTGTGTTCACTAACGGCACATTGCCGTTGATTACCGCCCTGCAGGCCTTGAACATCAGTGGCGAGGTAATCACGACGCCCTATAGTTTCGTGGCAACAACCCATTCGCTCTGGTGGAATGGCATTAAGCCAGTGTTTGTTGATATTGATCCTGCAACGGGCGGCATCGACCCCGAACGGATCGAGGCTGCCATCACGCCGCGCACGACGGCCATTATGCCCGTGCATGTCTATGGCAAGCCCTGCCGCACACGCGAGATTCAGGACATTGCTGACAAGTATGGCCTCAGGGTCATCTATGACGCGGCCCATGCATTCGGCATCGAGGTCGATGGCAAGAGCATCTTGACCGAGGGTGACATGTCCACGTTGAGTTTTCATGCCACCAAGGTCTTTAACACTGTCGAGGGCGGCGCCCTGGTCGTGCATGATGCTAAGACCAAGCAGCGCATCGACTACTTGAAGAACTTCGGTTTCGCCGGCGAGACCGAGGTCGTTGCCCCTGGCATCAATGGCAAGATGGACGAGTTGCGTGCCGCCTATGGTTTGCTCAACCTGCGCCAGGTGGATGCCTGCATCGAGGCACGCCGCCAGGTAGCCATCCGCTATCGCGAGGCGTTGCGACCTGTCAATGGCATTAACTTCTGGGACGATATGCCCGGAGTGCGCCACAACTACAGTTACTTCCCCGTCTTTGTCGATAGCGAGGAGTATGGCATGACGCGTGACGAGTTGTTCATGAAGTTGCGTGAAAACGGCATCCTTGCCCGCCGTTATTTCTACCCGCTCATCAGTAGTTTCTCCACCTATCGCGGCCTGCCGAGTGCCACCCGCGAGAATCTGCCCAACGCGACCCGCATGGCCGATACCGTACTCTGCCTCCCCATCCATCATCTGCTCACCGATGCCGACCTCACTCGCATCCTTAACCTGATTGTCAAGTAATCACTATGGCTAAATCGAAGAAAAAACTGATGCTCTTGGGTGGCCTGCGCTATCTGTTGCCTGTCATCGAGGCTGCTCATCGCCATGGCATCCACGTCATCACGGTGGACTACCTGCCCGACAATATCGCCCACAAGTATAGCGACGAGTACCACAACGTGAGCATCATCGACAAGGATGCCGTGCTGGAACTGGCAAAGCGGTTGCAGATTGACGGCATCATGTCCTTTGCCGTCGATCCCGGAGTGGTCTCGGCAGCCTATGTTGCCGAGAAAATGGGCTTGCCGTTCCAGTGCAGTTATGAGGCCGCATGTATCCTCCAGAACAAGTCCAGATTTCGCCAATTCCTGGCCGACAATGGCTTCAATGTGCCCAACGCGCGCGGCTACAGCGAGGCAGGCGAAGCCCTCAAGGATGTTGATTACTTCAACTGGCCTGTCATCGTCAAGCCCGTGGACAGCGCTGGCAGCAAGGGTGTCACCCGCGTCGACGACCCCGCCGACCTCCCTGCCGCCATCGCCCACGCCCTCGACTGCTCGCCCTCCCGCCACTTCATCATCGAGGACTTCCTGGAACTTGATGGTTTCCAGTCAAGTACAGATGTATTTACTGTTAATGGCGTGCTGTCCCACTGTCCATTCAGCGATCAACTATTCGATTGGAATGCAGTGAATCCCTATGTGCCTGCTATTGAAATCTGGCCCTCAACAATGCCTCAATTGGTACAAAATGAATTGAGGAACGAATTACAACGTCTCTTTAAGTTGTTAAATTGCAAAACAGGTATCTATAATGTAGAGTCTCGCTTATGTAAGAACGGAAAGGCTTATATCATGGAAGTCTCACCACGTGGCGGAGGAAATCGTATTGCTGAACTCCAGCGATTAGCAACTGGTGTGGATTTGATTGAGGCCGAAATGTTGAAGGCGTTAAATCTTCCTTTTTCAAAAATTCAAGACGCTAATCTGTCTGATTATTGGTGTAATTATATTTTACACACCAATCAAAGAGGAGAGTATCAGGGAATCAAGTATTCTTGTGGCTTCAAAGAGGCCTGTGTAGTTGAAGAAGGCATCCTGGTGAAGGCTGGTGATGCGGTTCAACCATTCACTGGAGCCAATCAATCACTGGGCACGATATTCTTGCGCTTTGATAACCGCCAGGAACTTGATCGCTTTGTCCAGTCCCCTACGTCCTACATTTCGATTGTCGTATAGTGACAATTAATAATTCTTTTCGATATTTG
>Ga0310695_10006049_pt1 | contig 20426 bp, 22 predicted proteins | sample RumenRJG_04DNA_FD_203882 | JGI IMG/M metagenome (GOLD analysis project Ga0310695, IMG submission 203882) | Bovine rumen microbial communities from Lethbridge, Alberta, Canada - RJG_04 (v2) (version 2) | ecosystem: Host-associated > Mammals > Digestive system > Stomach > Rumen | place: Canada...
GTAACCGCCGAAGTCCTTGTTGAAGACTTTTTCTGTTTCGGCTGTCTGGAAAGCTTTTACGACTTTTTTGAAGATTTCGACTTTTGCCGGGTCGCCCAAGTCTTTGCCGCGGGCAGCGATGAGGTTCCAGTACTGTTTTTCGTCAACGGAAGTGTCCTTGAAGATTGCAGACTCTGTTTTGATTCCGAAGTCGAGTGCGTAGTTTCCGTTTACAATTGCGGCGTCAACGTCTTTGAGGGCAGAAGGAATTGTGTTTGCGGCCAGTTCCTTGATTACGATTCCGCTTTTGTTCTCGGCGATGTCAGCGACTGTCGGGTTGAAGCCTGCTTCTGCTTTGAGGGTGATGAGTCCTGCCGCTGCAAGAACTTTGATTGCTCGCCCGCCGTTTGTTACATCGTTCGGAATTGCGACGACTGAGCCTGCTTTAAGCTCGCTGACTGATTTTACTTTGACTGAGTACAAGTTGAGCGGGATGATGAATGTGTTTCCGATGAGTTTTACATCATATTTGTGGTTTTGGATTTCGTTCTGAAGGAAGATTCGGTGCTGGAAAGCGTTGAGGTCGATTTCGCCGTTTGAAAGTGCATTGTTCGGAGTAACATAGTCCGAGAACTGAACGAATTTGAGATCGATGCCCTGCTTTTTGAGTGCTTTCTGAGCCGGTGCCCACAAATCCTCATAGATTGAGCCGACAACGCCCAATTTGACGACTGTGTTCTTTTTTTTTGCTGCGATGACTGATGTGAGAGCGACTGCTCCGATTAAAACTGCTGCGATAATTTTTTTCATATTTGACTCCTTGTTTTATATTTCCTAGTAGGCCAGTAGGTTTTACGAATGAAGATGTTATACTCTTTATTACCTAGCGTGTCAATAGGTAGAGAGCTCAGCGAAGCTTAAAAAATTATAAGTTGTCATTAAATAGAAAGTATATTTAGTAAAGTAATACAGGGTGCAAACTTTGTAATTTATGCATTCTCTTCTCTTTGGCAGCAATATGTCGTTTTTTTATAGGAATAATATTTTCGATATCAAAATACCCATTTACCCAGTCTGGTATTTTGTCGTACCAACAAATTTTTGAAGGTTTTATTTGCTTTAACATTTCTAAAAAGCCTTTTTTAAAGCACTGCCAATCATTTACACCTTCCGAGGAAATTGCGACAATACACCCATTTTCTATATTGGAAAATGCGGTTTCATAAGTATCTTCATTAGCCCATGATAAAGTTAAAATGACATATCTTCCCATACCTTGCCAATAGGATGCAATAAGTCGATTTAAAAGAAGAGCTGCATTATTAAATTGGGAATAGACATTTGTAAAAACACTGTAATCTGGACTAAAAACCGCAAAGCAAGAATCAAGAATATCTGAATGTTTTTGGGGATTATCAGCAAAGCAAACCTGCTTGTCATCCGCTATAAAAAAGTGTGGAACAAGATTTCCTATCGGCATTTCATTTTTCCAAGATGTAAGTTCATCATAGGGAACAATGATTTTGTTTTTCAATTCAAAGACTTGACGATAAAACTTCGGCGGTGCTTTTGTATCAGATTTAGACAAGACCATTTTTGAATATGTGTAAAAAAATTATTCTGCGTCATCATCTTTCTTTCCTATGTCTCCTAAAAGCGGACTATACCATTTTGGATAGACTGGAAGAATTGAGTAATCCCAACCATTTGCGTCACACATCATCTGAGCAATTGTTTTACCATTGGCAAGCACATACTCGTGAAAGAGTATGAACGAATTTTCAATATCTCGTACTTCGACTATATATTCTTTAGCATATTTATTTGCACCATCGGGGATTTTGCTCAAATCCGTTACCGTTATATGAATATTCCGTGGATTTTCTTCCGTCCAATAATGCTGGAAACAGTACATGTAATTGATATCATCGAGATGAAGAGTCGGCTCATCGTTGTCATACAAATCATAGAGAGCATCAAAATCGTCATACCATCCGTTCATTTTCCTAGGATCTCCTTCTTGTGCTTATTGTAAAGTCCATACACAAGTTTTATGAGTTTTTTATCATGTTCCGCAGGAAGCATATCCTTGTCTTTTTCCTTTGGAAGTCGATATCCATTCTCCTTACAGTGATGAACATGCGGAAGCATATTGTTGTGTGGAGTATCTAAATCAATATCGTACTGCTTTACTCTGTCTTTATATACAGAAATACACTTCGGTGTCCCATCCCAATCGAGTGTAACATAAGTTACATTCGGTGTCTGAGATTTTACAGGAGCGGAAATTCCGCCTGTATTATGGTCATGCTGAACCAAAAAGTGAAAATCATTGTGTTTATAAACCGCATGGTAATCATACCATGTAAAACCAGTCTCAGTTTGCTGAGACCATTTTCCCCGTCCACCCATATTTATTTTCTCCGTCAAAATTCAAAATAAAAACAAGTTTCCGCCGTTCAAAAATGAGCGGCGGAATACTCGCGTCCATCATTCATCTTTTACCATGACAATTCCGCTTGAAGTGATTGAGTATGTTTTTTTGGTCGTATTTCCTTTCGTGCTGTTGGTCTTAAGAACAATACAATAAGGAGAATCGGCTTCAAGGCTTGTGGGCAAGAAGAATTCAAGAGTCTTTGAGACATTGCGGATAAGTTTCTCAACTTTTATCCATTGTGTCTCGTCTGTGACAGGCTCTTCTTTTTCTGTTGCCGGAGCAAAGAATACTCCGCCGTCATCACCCGCAATTTTCAGACGAGTTCCTTCAATGCGGATTGATTTTCCTTTAGTGAAGGTTGTCGTTTGCTCACCAGTGTACAAATCCGTCATAGCCCCTATAATCGGGTTTGTGTCCGAAATGACGATTTTCTTGATTCCGAGGCTTGATACCGCCTCATTCGTAACTTTTGATGAAGTGAATTTGACCTGGAATCCTGGGATGTTTGCCGTTTCTGGGGTATTGCCTTTGACCGTTCCGCTCGTGGTTATGTAAAGCGTTCCCAAGTCAAAAAGGTTCACAGCCTCTCCACGGCTCAAGGCTTCCAGAATTTCTGCCTTGAACAATGAAGCCATGTGCTTTGCCATGATTGCGTTCGTACCGACCTCTTTTTTCTGGATTCGTGCAATCAAGTGGTCGATGTTTACGGTCGTGCGGTCAAACCTTGCGTAGTATTTGCAGCCATTCTCAAATGGGTTTGCAACAAGCGTTACTGTGCCTGTTCCGTCCGAATCTGTGTAGTCAATAACTGTCGTATTGCTCATATAAGTATCCTCCCCGCATTTTGCGGGAGTTCTGAGATAAAGGGCGGCAGATTGTTGCCGTCCAGCCTACTTGACGAGGACACCGCATAAAAAGTAAAATTCAAAAAGCTACTTAAGAATGATGCCTTTATGGGTGTCGGTTCTTTAAGCCCTAAAGGAGATACGCCAATATCTACTTTAGGGCAATTTTTTGTTTTCATGCAACTATCCCCTTCGGGGCGTAAGTCAGAAGGTTTGCAATCCTTCCGTTCAGAATCGTGTTTCTGATACTCGCATACTGGAATGCCTTAACATAATGCTCATATACATTGCAGGCACACTCAAAACTTATTTCGCATATATCTGAAATTTCCTGCGGGCTGTTCAAATTCAGCCGGTGCACGAATACAAGCGGAGCCATTACATATACAGCAAAATGATTAGCCTCTTCTTCTTTCTGCGCATAAGAAATCATGCAGTCAGATTCTAGATGACCAAGCTGTATATGGGCTATTTCGTGCCACATTGTCGATTTTATCCGCTCCCTTATCAAAGAATCATTATAGTAAATGATATACTTCCCGCTTTTACGGATTGTGAAACCGTCATTAAATTTTGAGACTATAAAATCCCTGTCGTTCTCGTTGAACTCGGAACATTTATGAATCTCAATATTGAGTAAAAAAGCAATTTCAAAGCAATTTATGGGAAACAAAGTTATTCCCAAATCCTCAATCAAGTTGTTAGCTTCTTCTTCTATCTTGTCATAATCTTTCCTCTTCAGGATTTTTTTCATTAGCTATCTACCTCCGAAAAGAATTTTTGCCAGTCGTTCTTTATCCTCTGAACTCATGTTCGGAGCATTGCGAGCGACGAGCTGGAATACCTGTTGAATTTCATCATCTGCCCCCGCAGGTTTTACTTCATCAGTCTTACCTCTGAGATAATCTGTTGAAGTCTCCAACGCGTTGGCGATGCTCAGAAGAATCGCTCCTTTTGGTTCACGGTCACCTTTTAAGTAGTGCGAAATTGCACCTTCCGTAAGGTTCGTTTTCTGAGCTATTTCTTTTTGTGTAAGCCCCCTTGATTTTATCAAAGCGGCAAACCTCTCCTTAAATGCTCCTTCTGCCATAATTTCCCCCATTAAGATTCTCCATGATTTTAATATAATAAGAAAAGTTGTCATTGTCAAGTAGGAATTGACAGTTTTATTATTCAAGAAAGCCATTCCTAGCTAAGCAAGAACGGCGTTCCTGTTAGAACAAGAATGATAGGATTGTTTGGCTAAGAATGTCGTTCTTGCGAGAGTATCGGGATTTTTACTCTTTATCCCAGTCAGCTTCTGGTAGAGCATTTACAATATCCACCGTCTGAACAGAGACATTTATCACGCTTAAAAGCAAATCCAGAATGTAGCGTGGCTTTTCATGCTCGCGTGACCAGTCGTTGGGATTATTTGTGATTCCGCTTTTTTTGTCTGTGCTTACGGCGTATCGCTCAATAATCCACTCGATTGCAGACTTACCGTTTACAACATATTCGTATGCTTTTTGCGGAATATTAGTGACTGTTTGCCAGTGATTGTAAAGAATTGTGTCTTTCTCCCCTTTTTTCGGGAAATTCATCTGCTCAACCTCATAATAGGCATGGCATCCGCATCAAAAGCACTCTGCAATTGAATTCTTAACATTAAAGATTAAGCGAGATGATAAAATGAGTTCGGGTGGTAAAAATGGCATTGCAGGAAATATTCGAAGAAATCACGGACGACAGAATAGAGGGGCGAACAAAGCACAAACTTGTAGATATTCTCATGATTGTGTTTTTCGGTATTCTGTGCGGATATAAAACGATAGAAGAGATTCACTTTTATGCGGAAATGAGCATGAATGCACTGAAAAAATATCTGAGGCTGGAAAACGAGATTCCTTGGAGCGACACGATTCTGCGTGTTCTGGCACGGATTGATACAGAAGAACTGGAAAATGCATTCGTCAAATACGCAAAAGAAACATTCGGGAATAAAGTTGAGGAAAATGAGGTCATTGCCATAGACGGGAAGAAAATCAGGATATCCGAATATCTGCCGAAATCACCAGAGCAAACTCCGCCCAAAATCTTAATGTGATCAGAAAAATCGCAATGAATCTTCTGAAACAGGCGGATTTTTCTGATGTCATAAAATCCAAGAACATTACAATTTCCCAAAAACAGCACATTTGCGATAAACGCGAAGATTGCCTGGAGAGATTCATTAAGTTATTTTGATGCGGATGCCCTGGCCATGTGTAGAATTTTTAACAAAGAAATAGTAAATTTAATTTTAATGAGGTTGTATGAAACATTCAAAAGAAGAGTATATTAGTATTTTTCGAGAACAAGCTGCCAAGATTTTTTCGGACTTAGTAAAATCAAAATTATCCCTGAGTAATAAAGCTTCGGAAATAAATAAGAGAATAAAGTTATTTAGAGAAATTGAATTTTCAAAGATTATTCACTTTGCAAAATCTGAAAATTGGAACACAGAAATTCTTCTGAACGAACTTTTGTTACTTACTTATTCTTCTTACATTGTAATGCTCGAATTTAGGAATGATATTTGGCTTTATGAGTATATGTCTTTTGCATGAAGAATTGGTGAATTATGGGAACCTTTCTGCAAACTTCCATTTTATTTTCCCCTAAAAAAGTTAAATCTGATTGAACCTCCTAAATTTTCTATTATTCAACAGAAAATTCAGTCTGATGCAAACAATTTTATTGATACACTTAATTTAGATGATAAGATAAAATCTGAATTAAAACAAAAATATGAAGTTCCATGGTCAATGGTTGATAGTGGCGGAATAAATTTAAATCTCGATTTGCATTTTGAGCAAAATGGGATGCATTATAATTGCGATTTTAAAAGTGGTTTTAGTTCCAATGAAAAAGGAAATACTAACAGACTTTTACTTGTTGCGAGTATTTTTAATTATCTTGGGAAAAATGAAAAACAGATAATTTTTGTTCGTCAAAAAGAGTCTGAGAACAATCATTATCTACAGACTTTGAAAAACTCAAAGTATTGGAATGTATATTGTGCTGATGAATGTTATAAAGCAATAAAAGAGTTTACAGGTTTTGATCTAAGGGATTGGCTTAACATAAATGCACAGTGGAAAGATGATATTAGTGAAGGGTTCAGAAAACATCTTGAACAGAATGACCTTCTTAAATACTTGACGTGGTAGCATTTGTATAGTAATTTATCTTAGGAATTGCTTAAGAGGGGATAACTATGCATGATACATTATGCTCTTATTACACAGATTCTGAAGACATAACAAATTATATGGTTTCAATGCTTGATGTAAAAGATAAGGATGTAATTTTAGAGCCATCTGCAGGTAGCGGTCTTTTTATAGATGAACTTTTAAGAATTAATAAAAAAATTCATATTGATGGACTTGATATAGATAAAAAAGCGATTACTCTTCTAAAAGAAAAATATAAAAATATTCCTTCCGTAAACATTCGTGAAACTGATACCCTATTCGATAGGGAATTAGATAAATTTCAACAAACTGATTTATGGCTAAAAACTACTGATACTCTTTTTGATGAAGAACTGGATTTCTTTGAATCTGTAGGCGGACACTATTCAAAAGTAATTGGAAATCCGCCTTACGGTGCTTGGCAAGATTATGAAAAGCGAGATTTACTCAAAAAAAAGTATATCGGTCAGTATGTAAAAGAAACTTATTCTCTGTTTTTACTTCGTTGTATTTCAGTTCTTAAAATGCATGGTAAGTTATCATTTATTATTCCAGATACATTTATGTTTTTAAATTTACATCACAAATTACGCTCTTTTTTGTTAACAAAATCAAAAATTTTAGAGGTTTTAATATTCCCATCAAAATTCTTTCCTGGAGTAAGTTTCGGTTATTCAAATTTGTCAATTATAACACTGGAGCGTGCTGACAAGAAATCAGCTCTTGAAAATGAAATAAAAATATATAAGGGATTTAAGAGTTCAACTGAATTTTCCTTACTTCATAGTTCAAAAAATGAACTTCCAAAATATATAGAATCTTACACATTAAAACAGGATGATATTTTAAAAACTTCTCAACACAGATTTATATTAGCGGAAAAATTTGAAAAAACAATTATTGTAAACTCAGAAAAAATTTTAGGAGATGTTGCTGACATAGTTACAGGATTCTACAGCGGAGATAACACTCGTTTTATTCGAGTTAAAGATAAATCTGTGAAAGGTTCTAAGAATTATGAAATAGTTGACTATCAAAAAGTTTCAAACGAGAAATCTTTATATGGAATTGAAAATATGCAAGAAGCATATATTCCTTATGTAAAAAGTTCATCTAAAACAAAATATGCAAAAGATGATGACGAATGGTTCGTTCGATGGGATAAAGAAACTGTAAATTATTATAATTCCAACAAAAAATCACGCTTTCAGAATTCATCATTTTACTTTAAAAAAGGAATTTGTATTCCAATGGTAAAATCAAGTTCAATAAATGCTTTCTTGATGGAAAACAAAGTCTTTGATCAATCAATAGTAGGAATCTTTCCAAGAGACGAAAACAAAATGCTGTATATATTGGGACTTATGAATTCAGATGTGATTAATAAAATTATTCATATTATCAATCCGACAGCAAATAATTCATCAAATTACATAAAGCAAATTCCGTACAAAGAACCTTGTGAACAAAAATTGAATGAAATTTCAGATTTGGTAAAAGAAGCTTTGTTGATAACGAAAAATCACAATTTTGATGCGCTTTCACATATTCATAAAAAAATAAACTCATATTTCAACGAAATATATGCAGCCTAAAAAATTGCGTATTACGAGAACTCTCGTAGCGAGGGGGAGACTTCCCCCTTTTTTTACATCCCCGCCGCCCGTTTATAATTATCCTTCAGACTCTTCACGCTCGCATCAAACTTTGCCTTTTCTTCCTCGGTCAGATTCAGTTCAATCACTTCGGCTACTCCCTCGTTGTTGAGCCTGCATGGAACGCTTGCAAAAACATCTTTGTAGCCGTACTGCCCCTGTAAAAGAGTCGAAACCGGCAGAATCCTGTTTTCGTCTCCAAAAATCGCCTTTACCACGTTTGCGATGCTGGCACCGATTCCAAATTCCGTCGAGCCTTTTCCGCCAAGGATAATCCAGCCTGCTTTTTTTGCTCGCAAGGCAATTTCTTCAAGGTCGAGCTTTCCGAATCGTTCCGGCTGTTCTTTAATCAGCTCCAAAAGAGGCTTTCCGCCAACTGTGACTAGGCTCCATGGCACGAACTGGCTTTCTCCGTGTTCGCTCAATGCGTAGGCCTGGATTGATTTCTGGTCGTAGCCTGTTGCCTCGCTGATTGCACGCCGAACGCGGGCAGAGTCCAGAGTCGTGCTTGTCGAAAGAATGTGTTTCGGGTTCCAGTTAAGGGCCTTTTGCAGATAATGAGTCACTACATCAGCGGGATTTGAAATATTGATGATAATTCCGTCAAATCCGCTCGCTTTAATCTTCGGAACGATGTCCTTCAAAATCTCCACGGTCGCACCCAACGTCTGCTGACGGTCGTTCTGCCCAGCCTGCATGTCAGGCAAAGGGCCTGCCGCCACAATCAGAATGTCCGCATCTTTTATGTCACCGTAATTTCCTGCATAAACTTTTACATGGCGGTCAAGATATGTCGAAGAGTCGAACAAATCCAAAGCCTGCGCCTCGGCCTTTTTCTGATCAATATCGATATAAACAATTTCTTCTGCCAAGCCCTGTGAAATCAAAGCATATCCGCCGTGACTTCCGACATGCCCCGCGCCAATAATTCCGATTTTTCTATGATTCAAACTCATTTTCTGCCCCCTTGATAAAATATTTTGCTTATATTCTCTTAGTGTTTATTTCTCTTAATAATCCGGTTTCCGCCCAGCTGAATCAAATTGACCACAATCACAAGCACGACAATCGTAAGCCATGTGACATCAAGTTGGTTCCTGTCATGACCGTACATAATCGCGTAATTTCCCAAACCGCCGGCACCGACCGCACCCGCCATCGCAGTCAAACCAATCAAGCTCACTGTGGTAATCGTCGTTCCACGCACAATCGGCCCAACGCTTTCTTTGAGGTAGACACGGAAAATAATGTCGAGCGGGCTAAGACCCATGCTTTCTGCCGCTTCAATCAGGCCGTCATCGACTTCGGCAAGGGCAGTCTCAATCTGTCGGCTGAAGAACGGCACCGTTCCGAAAATCAGAGGCACAATCGCACCCCGCACGCCAATCGCCGTTCCCATAATCAGACGGCTCAGAGGCATAACGCCTGTCAGCAAAATAATAAAGGGAATCGAGCGGAAGAGGTTAATCAGTTTGTCAAAAATCTGGTAAACCGGCCTGTTCTCCAGAATTGCGCCTTTTTTGGTCACGGTAATCGTAATTCCAATCAAGAGGCCCAGCACAAAACTAATCGCCCCCGACCACGCCGTCATAATAAAAGTCTCCAGAAGCCCGTTAAAAAATCGCTCCGGGTGTTTCGCCACATTCGGCAAAATCGTCTCAATAAAATCAGTCATTATTTCCTCCCGTTTTCAGCACTTCCACTCCAACATCCAAAGCCGAAATATGCTTCAACGCACGGTCTATCGTTGTCGCCTCTCCGCTTACGATTGCGACCGTTCCACCAATCGGTGAATCCTGCACGATTTCAATCTCTGCGAATATGATGTTTATCGTCACCTCATACAGCCTTGAAATTGCCGAAATCAGCGGCTCCGAAACATTCTTCTTTATATAAGTGAATCGCACGAGTTTTTCGTCCTTTTCGAGATGTACCACAGGCGAATCTTCCGCAATCAGTTCCTCGACTTTTGAAAGATTTGATGTTGAGCGGATGAATCGCTTTGTCACTTCGTCCTTTGGATTTGCGAAAATCGTAAAGACATCGCCCTGTTCGACAATCCGGCCTTTTTCCATGACCGCAACCTTGTCGCAGATTTCCTTGATTACTTCCATCTGGTGCGTGATGATTACGATTGTAAGCCCCAGCTGGTCTTTGAGTTTTTTGAGAAGCTTAAGGATCGATTTCGTTGTCGTCGGGTCAAGTGCACTTGTTGCCTCATCGCATAAAAGAATGTTCGGCTCGTTGGCAAGGGCACGAGCAATCGCAACTCGCTGTTTCTGTCCGCCACTCAGCTGGCTTGGAAAATTTTCTGCCTTGTCGTCGATTTCAACCAGTTCCAGAAGAGAGTGGACTTTCTCGGCAATCTGCTTTTTTGAAAGCCCTGAGCGTTTGAGCGGGAAAGCTACATTGTCAAAAACATTGCGGCTTTTCATCAAATTGAAGTGCTGGAAAATCATTCCGATTTTCTTTCGCTCCTCACGAAGCTCTTTCTGGCTCAAAGCGAGAAAATCTCTTCCTTTAACGGTGATACTTCCTGAAGTGGGGCGGCCAAGAAGGTTTATCGCCCTCACGAGGGTGGATTTCCCTGCTCCAGAAAAGCCGATGATTCCAAAAATGTCGCCTTTTTCAATCGAAACGGAAGCGTTCTCAACGGCGTTGAACGTTTTTCCGTCTTGAACAAAGGTTTTGGTGATGTTTTTTAGTTCAATAATCGTTACCATATCTATTCCTAGTGCTTTACTAGGTTATTGTAATTTTATTTACCTACTTGGTCAATAGACATAAAGTACTACAAAAGGTTATATCGCACTGTTGATTTGGAAAAAAAAGAGTTTGAAAGAGAAAAAGAAACCTTTTTAAGGTTGCGTTTTCTCTTTTTTATTCTTCTAAAATCTTGTATAATCGTAAAATCAAATTAAAAAGGACTAAAAAATGGATAAACTCAGAGTATTATTGGCAAAAGGCAGAATTTACGAATCAGTCTATGAACTTTTGAGCGATGTTGGCATTTCCCTCAAACTTGCAGAGCGAACTTATTTCCCTTCTACAAATCAGGACGACCTGACTTTCCAGGTAGTAAAACCTCAGATTGCAAGCGCACTTTTGGCTTCAAACAAAGCTGACGTTGGCTTCTCTGGCAAAGACTGGGTTTACGAAAACGGTGTTCAGGACGAGGTCGAGGAAATCATGGACTTGGGATTTGACCCGGTTCGAATCGTAGCCGCAATCCCTAACACAGTTGATTTCGACGCGCTAATCAAAAAGCCGGTCACAATCGCAACAGAATATCAGACCCTCAGCAAAAAATGGGTCGAAGATAAAAAGATTGACGGAAAAATCTTCCGCACATGGGGCACAAGCGAAGGCTTTGTTCAGGACAACGATGACTCACTCGCACAGATTTTGATTGACAACACATCGACAGGCTCAAGCTTGCGTGCAAACAACCTCAAAATCGTCGATACTCTCATGACTTCTTCAACAAGAATGTACGCATCAAAAGAAGCCCTCAAAGACCCTGCAAAAAAGCAGAAAATCATGGAGCTTAAAATGCTCTTCGAGTCTGTTTTGAACGCTCGTGGCCGTGTAATGCTCGAAATGAACGTCGCAAAGGACAAGTTCGACGGTCTCATCAAGGCTCTTCCTTCAATGAAAAGCCCGACTGTCAGCCCGCTCTTCGGCGATGACGGCTACGCTGTTAAAATTGCGGTCAAAAAGAGCGAAGTTCCAACCCTTCTGCCAAAATTGCAGAGTTTGGGAGCAACGGACATCCTCGAATACGCATTGCGAAAAGTTGTTAGATAGGGGAAAGCCTTCCCCTGCGCGCCCACTTCGTTGGTCGCTACCCCTTCTGCGGGGAGTTCCCCGCAACGCCCCCGATTTGCTGAAAGGAGTTTATTGTGAGAACAGCTACAATCGAAAGAATTACTGGCGAGACTCAGATTTCGCTTACTCTTAATCTTGATGGAAAAGGAAAGTGTGATGTGGAAAACCCGATTGGCTTTTTTGACCACTTGCTTCGCTCTTTCTGTAAGCACGGACTTTTTGATCTGTCCGGCTCAATCAAGGGCGATTTGAATGTAGACCAGCACCACACAATTGAAGATACTGGCATCGTTTTGGGGCAGTGTTTCGCAAAGGCTCTCGGTGACTGTGCCGGTATTTTCAGAAGCGGTTCCTTCCTTTATCCGATGGATGAATCACTCCTCCGTGCGGCAGTTGATTTTGGCGGCAGGCCTTTCCTTGTCTGCAATGCAGATCTTTCAAATATCCCGCTGGTGAGCGTTCAGGACGGAAAGCAGGGCACCTTCCAGACAGACTGCTTTGACGACTTCTGGAACGGCTTTGTTCAGGCGGCAAAATGCAACCTGCACCTGGACACTCTCCGCGGCAGAAGCGACCACCACAAAATGGAAGGTCTTTTCAAGGCAGCTGCCCGCGCAATTCGCTCTGCAGTCGAAGTTGATCCGCGCCGAAACGGTGAAGTTCCAAGCACAAAAGGCGTGATTGTTTAAATTTTAAGTATATTTTCAAATAAAGCTGGCTTTTTCCTATTTATCGGTTAAAATGGTTATATATATTTCTTGCATTTTTACTTGACAAAGGAGTTTTTATGACCACAAAAACCAAAGCCAGCAAAGGTTTCAAAAGTATTCGCACCCAGCTTGTTCTTACAATCGGACTTTTTTTGATTGTTTTGCTGGGTTTGTGTTCGGTGTTCATCTTAAAGAACGTTTCAAGTCGTTTCCGAAATATTTCCGACAATTACCTGCATGAAATGGCTTCTTATTATTCCGAAAGCACAAAGGCGATTATCGCTCATGAATATGCAACTTGCAGCGCGCTTAAAACGGTCGTTGAGCAGGTAGAAAGCGTTCCTCCTGCACAACGGCGCGATTTCGTGAACGCGGTTTTAAAACAAGCTCTTATAGCAAACGAGAATTTTGTTGATACCTGGGTAGTTTACGAGCCTGATGCATTGGACGGTCTTGATTCCCAGTATGCCAACACGGAAAATCACGATTCAACAGGCCGTTTTATTCCTTACTGGACAAAAGTAGGCACAACGATAGAATGTACTCCGCTTACTGATTACGAGGACGGCTTCTGGTATGTAAATCCCCTGAGAAGTCCCACGGGAATTCTTATTGATCCAAACCCCTATGAAATCGGCGGCAAAACCATCTGGGTTTGTGGTGTTGCCTTTCCAATTCACAGTAAAAGCGGCAAGCCAATCGGCGTAATCGGGCTTGATATGTCGCTTGATACGCTTTCTTCACTTCTCAAGCAGGTTAAAGTCTACGATTCAGGCTATCTTTCCCTCATTTCTGATTCCGGGCTTCTTGCGGTTGATTATGATTCTGCAAACGAAGGTCAGAATCTTGCGGCTTATACTGATTCTGCGACTGGACCGCTCTTTCAGGGCAGCAAATCTTCCCTTCAGCCTTTTGGAATGACCGTCAAGGAAAAGGGTGAGTCTGTTTTCAAGTATTATCAGCCATTCAAGATTGAGGATGCAAAGGAAGTTTGGTTTTTAGGACTTAACGCAAAGGAATCAGAAATTACCGCAGCTGCAAAAGCAGTGTTCTTCATTTCTACCGTCGCGTTTATTATCACGGCTGTCATAATTCTTCTGGTTCTATTTTTGATTATTCAGGGCGTTGTCAAAGAGATGAACAAGGGTGTTTCTGCAATGCAGAATATCGCTCAGGGTGACGGTGATTTGACAGTCCGTATGGATGTAAAGACCGACAACGAGCTTGGCAAAATGTACAAATTCTTCAATCTCACTATTGAAAAGATTCAGAATTCCATTGCGCAGGTTAAAGATGCCGCATCGCATCTTGCGGATCAAGGGTCAACTCTAGGTGACAGTATGAATGACACGGCTGCCAGTGCAAACGAAATTACAGCCAACATCGATTCTGTTAACAAGCAGGTTCAGCAGCAGGGGCGAAATGTTCATGAGGCGCAAGACGCGCTCGGTTCAATCAACAACAGCGTGAACGATTTGGTCTCAAACATCCAGAGTCAGAGTTCAAGCGTCGTGGAATCTTCTTCGGCAATCGAGGAAATGGTCGCAAATATTCGCTCTGTCACAGGAATCCTCGAAAAGAACGGCATCACAATCAAATCGCTTGAAAATTCTTCTGAATCGGGAAGAATAAGCATCAATAATTCGGTTGAAGCAATCAAAAAGATTCAGGAACAGTCGGGCACGCTTTTGGAAGCAAGTAAAATTATTCAGGCAATCGCGAGCCAGACAAACATGCTTGCAATGAACGCGGCGATTGAGGCGGCGCATGCAGGCGAGAGCGGCAAAGGTTTCTCCGTCGTTGCCGATGAAATCCGTAAGCTGGCAGAAGATTCGAACAAGCAGGGCAAAAACATCACGAATAACCTCAAGGTTGTGCTTGCAAGCGTCAAAGAAGTCACCGATTCTTCGGTTCAGCTCCAGAATCAGTTTAACGAGATTTATGATTTGACCCAGACTGTCGCACGTCAGGAACTCACGATTATGAACGCAATGCACGAACAGTCCGAAGGTGGCGAGCAGATTCTTGAGGCAATCAAGCAGATTCAGGATGTAACGGCGAGTGTAAAGGGTTCCAGCGATGCAATGGAAGATGCGACCCGCGATGCGAACGTCAAAATGGACAACCTCATGCGCCTCACCGAGGAAATCACGGCAAGTATGGATGAAATGTCAATCGGAATTGAATCAATCAACCGCTCTATAAACGAAGTCAACGATATGACTCACAAAAATACGCACAGCATCGAGTCTCTTGGTGAGGCTGTGAGCAAGTTCAAGGTGTAAGTCGGTTTTTGGCTACTTTCAAAATCCTCTGAAATTGGATAAAATGTAAAAACTAGGAGCAAATTATGGACGGAAAAGAAGAAATATTGGATTTGTTGCGTGAGAATGCGCGCCTTGCTGTTGAAGACATTTCGGCGATGACAAAAAAATCCGCCGATGAAGTTAAGGCGATTATCAAAGGCCTTGAAGACGAAGGAATCATCTTAAAATACGCCGCCATTGTAAACCCAGAAAAAGACGTGAACACAAAGGACAAAGTTCGTGCCGAAATTGAAATCCAGTGTCAGCCGGAGCGTGAGCATGGTTTTGACGCGCTTGCCGAGCGAATTTACCGCTTCCCGCAGGTCAAGTCGCTTTATCTGATGAGCGGCGGCTACGATTTGAAGGTAGTAATCGAAGGTGATGATTTGCGAGAAGTCGCACTTTTCGTGGCACAAAAGCTTTCAACTCTTGAAGGTGTGCGCTCAACAAAAACACACTTCTTGCTCAAAACATACAAAGAAAATGACGTTCTCTATGTTGAGGACGAGAGCGACCGCCGTGAAGGCGTTATGGCTTAAATAAAAAAAATACATCCATGTATTTTTTTATTTTGACGAGTTTTCACAAGCGAAAACTCGCGGGATTTATTTCCTAAAAACTTGACGCGGCATCCATGCCGCTAACTGGAGCATATAATGAATACAAGAGAAGATAGATTATCAAAATCGATGCAGAATATTCCGCCGTCGGGCATCCGCAAGTTTTTTGAGATGCTGATTGGCCATGACGACGTAATTTCACTTTCAGTCGGTGAGCCTGACTTTCCGACTCCGTGGGTAATCCGCGAGGAAGCATATTACCATCTTGAAAAAGGTCACACTTCATACACTTCAAACTGGGGCTTGATTGAGCTTCGTGAAGAAATCGCCAAATACATGGAGCGCTACAACCTTTACTACAACCCGAAGAACGAAATCCTGATTACGGTTGGTGCAAGTGAGGGCGTTGATGCCGTTCTTCGTGCAATTTTGAACCCTGGTGATGAGATTATTGTTGTTCAGCCTTGTTACGTAAACTACACTCCGCTTGCCGAGCTCACAGGTGCAAAAGTCGTTCCAATCGACACAAGCGTAAACGGATTTTATCCGACTGCCGAGCAGATTGAAAAGGCAATCACACCGAATACAAAGTGCGTGATGATGTGCTCTCCGAACAATCCTACAGGCACAATGATTCCAAAAGACGAGCTTGAAAAAATTGCAAAGGTCGTCGTCAAAAATCAAATCTGGTGTATCTCTGACGAAATTTACTGCGAGCTTGCTTACGACGGTGCGGAGCATGTTTCTGTAGGCTCTTTCCCAGGCATGAAGGACTACACAATCGTCCTCAACGGCTTCTCAAAATCTTTCGCAATGACAGGCTGGCGAATCGGCTACATTGCGGCTCCAGCAGAAGTTCTTGCTCAGATTGTAAAGCTTCACGGCTACAACACAATTTGTGCACCGATTTTCAGTCAGTATGCGGCTGTCGAAGGCTTGCGCCACGGTTGGAAGGATGTCGAAAAAATGCGCGTGAGCTACCAGCAGCGTCGAAATCTCATGTACAAGGCTTTCTGCGACATGGGGCTTGAAGTTCCTGAGCCAACAGGTGCATTCTACATGTTCCCGAGCATCAAAAATCTAGGAATCTCCAGCGAAGAATTTGCGACACAGCTTTTCCAGAAGCATAATGTTGCCGTCGTTCCAGGAAGCGTTTTCGGCTTGGGCGGCGAAGGTCATATCCGATGCTGTTACGCAACCGCAATCGACAAAATGAAGACTGCGTTGGACAGAATCGCAGAATTTGTTGAGGAGTTGAGAAATTAGCGGAAAAACTCTGTTTTGGATTGAGGGGGAGACTTCCCCCTTTTAATTTTCCACTTTCCACTTTCAGTTTTCCGCTTTTTCTGCCGATAATAGATAAGATATGAGTACTTTAATTGCTGTTGTCATAATTGTCGCGTTTGCTGCGATTATTCTCTCTGCTGCTACCCGCAAAAAGTCGGGTAAAAAGGGCAAGCAGAAGTCTCGCGCCCAGATATTAAAGGAGTCTACACGAAAACTTGCTCAGGATCCTCACAATCCGGACGCGCTCATGGCTTTGGGCGATTTGTATTACAACGAGCGTGCCTGGGACAAGGCTTTTCCGATTTATGAGACCCAGATGAGTGTAGCCCCGGCTCACAAAGAAATCGACGTGTTCAAGGCTTCTCTCAGACAGGGTATTTGTGCTGTAAAGCTTGATAAGATTGCCGAGGCTTTTAAAGGATTGAGTACGGCAGTTCAGATTAATCCGAATGATTTTGAGGTCAATTATTATCTAGGTCTGGCATTTTACAAAAACAATGAATTTGACAAGGCTGTTCCTCGATTCAAGAGGGTTATAGTTGTAAAACCAGAGGCGACTGGAATTGCCTCTCCGCTTGGTCTGTCTCTTTATAAGGCAAAGCATTATAAAGAATCTCTTCCTTATCTCAAACGTGCATTGGACGAAAACCCGGAGAACAAAGAGGCTCTTTTTGCGATGGCAGACGGCATGAATGAAAGCGGCTACGGCGAAAAGGCCATGAAGGTCTTTATGCACTTGCGTCCTGATCCAGAATTTGGTGCGAAGGCTTGTCTTGCGGCGGGAATATATCACCTTAAGCTTGGCGAAGCCGAAAAGGCTATTCAGGATTTTGAAATTGGACTCAAACATCAGAACGCTACGCCAGAAATTGCTATTGAAACCCGATATCGTCTTGCTTTGGCTTACTTCGCCCAGAAAATAATCGGCAAAGGCATTGAATATTTGCAGGCAATTCAGAATGTCAATCCTCAGTACAAGGATGTGCCTCAGCTTCTCGCGCGTTATTCAGAGCTTAATCAGAACAAAAACTTGCAGACTTATCTCATGGCAAGTTCAAGCGATTATGTTGCTTTGTGCCGAAAAATCGTTCTCAAATTCTATCAGAGGGCGGTTACAAAAATCGTTGATATTTCCGTAAAGCCTGAGAATATTGAAATCTTGGTTAATGTTGAATTTGTCCGTTCCGAAGAGAACCATATTTTCAGATTCTACCGAACTACTGGTGCTGTTGCGGATTTGTATGTGCGTGAATTCCATGCACGTGTCAATGAAGTGAAGGCCGACAAGGGCGTTTGTATTACGGCAGGCTTATTCAGTGAGGAAGGCCGTAAATATGCAGAAGGCCGCCCTATCGATTTGATTGATAAGAACGGCCTTATTAAGATTCTCAAAAAAATAGACGCTTAATTATTTTCTGATTTTTTCGATTTTATCGTGCTGCTCGTCGAAAATATCCATGATATGGTCGATGACCTTTTGTTTTGGATCTGGCTCATCGGTTGGGAGCGTTGCAAGATAATTTTTTCGGAATTGTTTGCAGTCGATTATTGGACTTGCTGTGAAAACTTGAACATCAGGTGCTACCAAATCTGCGAGCATGTCTTCGGGATTGTTCATGTCGATTGTGAGCGCGCTTCCGTTGATTGTTACAAGAATCATTATGTCGAACATGCGTAAATATGAATCAATCTCACGTAATCCGCGTTTTGTCTCAGGGTGTCCTGGGCGGTATCTTGTGCCGCTTGGGAAAACGAGAATTACTTCACCGTCACGCTTGCATTTGTCCATTGCACGCATTGCTGCCAAATTTATTGCACGCGCTCGTTTTTCTTCTTCGATGCGCTCTTCATCGTTTTGAGCTTTTTCTTCGGCTTTTGTGAGAGAGCGGGTTGGATAAATTACAACTCGTGTAAAGCTTTCTGCAAATGCGCGGACTAACGGATCGGCCTCGTTAAGCTTCATTCCGGCGATGGCAACGATTCTTTTTGAAAGATCTTTGCCTTCTTCGCCCAAATCATTCTCCAAAAGATAACATAGCGCCGGCAAATCGGTGTTGGAATAATGCTCCATCAAGATAAGACCATGCTTGCCGTTCTTAACAGCATTTAAAAATGCACTGAAATTTTCTTTGCCTTCAAGACGGCTTCCTGGAGCCATATTGTCAGCGACGAGCTTATCCATGAATTTGCGTGTTTCTGGATTCTGCTTTTGATAAACGTTTGTTTCGTCAATTTTTGCTGCGGCAAAAGAAAGGTTTGCAATAGACTTGAGCATGTCAGCATATTTTTCGCGAATTGAAAGTGCCATAAGTTCCTCTATTATTGATAGTAATCCCTATTTTAAATCCTAGCGTGATTTTTAGCAAGTGAAAGATTTTCGCGCTGAAAATCCGAAGCATTATAAAGACATAATCCTATAAAATCATTGTGCTTTTCTTAAAAATTATGTATTATGAATGAAGTTTTGGGGGCGTAGCTCATCTGGTAGAGCATTTGGTTCGCAATCAAAGGGTGGACGGTTCGAGTCCGTTCGTCTCCAATAAAAAAGCTGGTTCATTTGAGCCAGCTTTTTCGTTTTAAAGCTTTAACAAACAGTTATGTTCCAAATCAATGATTCTCTGGTTGCGGCTGCCTCGGAAGTTGAGCGTTAAGTCGCGCTCTTTTTCGATGAACGGGCCGTCAATCAGAATATTTATACATGCCAGCATTCGGTTTGTGAAAGGCGTGTGCTTGCGACCATCGGCTGGGAGCAAATCTTTGTCGTAGAGATAGCCTGTGAAGCACCAGATGTTTTTGTTTGGGAATTCTTTTTTGACACGCTCCAAAAACGGTGCGAGAACTTCCTGATTTTCTTCTTCAAAAGGCTCTCCGCCAAGAACCGTGAGTCCCGCAATGTGAGCGGGGCGGAGGGCTTCGATGATTTCATCTTCGGTCTCTTTGGTAAAAGGCTTACCGAAATTGAAGTCCCATGTAATCTGATTGTGGCAGCCTTTGCAGTGAATGCGGCAGCCAGAGACAAAAAGTGAAACGCGAACGCCCAAGCCGTCCGCGATGTCGATTTTTTTAATTATTCCGTAATTCATGACAAAAAAAATTGCCGTGCCGCACTCAGACTTTGCTTAGTGGCCGCACGGCAATCTCCTGATTTTTATTTTACAAGTGTAAAACTCTCTCTTTGATTTCCTGTGTGCGGCCCTGATTCCAGTACTGTGTACCGATGTATCCGCATGTTCGGCGGGCTACATTCATTGTGGCCTGGTCTTTGTTGCCGCAGTTTGGACATTGCCAGACGAGCTTGTTGTCGCTGTCGGTTACGATTTGGATTTCGCCTGTGTAACCGCATTTCTGGCAGCAGTCGCTCTTGGTGTTAAGCTCGGCATACATGATGTTCTCGTAGATGTGTTTGAGAAGTGTCATGACGGCAGGAATGTTGTTTTCCATGTTTGGAACCTCAACATAGCTTACGGCACCGCCCGGAGAAAGCTCCTGGAACTGGCTCTCAAAGCTGAGTTTGGTGAATGCATCCATCTGCTCAGTAACGTGAACGTGATAGCTGTTCGTGATGTAGTTTTTGTCCGTAACACCAGGAATCTCACCGAATCGC
>Ga0310695_10006050_pt1 | contig 20425 bp, 23 predicted proteins | sample RumenRJG_04DNA_FD_203882 | JGI IMG/M metagenome (GOLD analysis project Ga0310695, IMG submission 203882) | Bovine rumen microbial communities from Lethbridge, Alberta, Canada - RJG_04 (v2) (version 2) | ecosystem: Host-associated > Mammals > Digestive system > Stomach > Rumen | place: Canada...
AGGGCTGGCGTCCGTTCCTCGGGGAATGTCGACGGCTCCGATGGCCAAAAGGCCCAAGTCGGCCTGCTGCCATTCCTTGCAGTCTTCGCTGATAAGGCCCAAGCGCTCGCCGCGCTGAACCTTGTAGTAAAGCAAGCCGCCGGCAAAGTCAATCGCTTTTTGCCACATTTGGCTGTAGGTCAAGCATTCAAACTGGCCCTGGGCGTTCTTTGAGTATTGCGCCGGCGCGTCGGGATTCTTTTTCACCACTTCTTGAATCAAGCGCGGCACTGTCTTGTCTTTAACGTCCATCATAGTTGGGCCTCTTTTTTTGCGTATAAGTCTTTTTTATGTCAAAATGACAAAGTTTGAGATTTTGTCTAAACCTCAAAAAATTGTAGCGCAACTTGAAAAGAAATTCAAGTTGTTCTATAATAATTTTTATGAGTGGGAAAAATTCAAAAAAGGCCAAGCGGAACGGCATCTTTGCCGCGATTTGGCTGCTCTTAATTTTAATTCTTATTATAGTGTTCCTTGTAAAAAAAGACGACTTTGCCGCCAACCTAAAGTCCACCAATTTTTTTGAGCGCGTCGTCGGTTCCACCCCAGAATTCCTTCAAAACTACGAGACAAAGAAAAAGGACAACAAATCAAACGGCCTTTTGGACGTGGAAGTGGCTCCCGTTCCCGGACAAAAAGAGACGCAAGACCCCGGCACATACGACTTGGACGACCTGAACTCGCAAGGCGAGCAAGAGCAGGCCGCAGCCACATCCAGCGAAAGCGCCAAAGAGGAAGAGGCCGCGCAAGAGGCCGCCTCCGCCAAGGAAGAGGAAAAAAAGCCCGGCGAGGAAAAGCCAAAGCCCGCGGCCACAACAAACGCAAAGCTTTTCTTTGTGCAAGTCGACGCGGACGGAAACGTCAACAGAAAAAGCGTCGTCCGCCAAATCCCAAAAAGCGACTCTCCGCTTACAGACACAATCAAGGCGCTTTTGGCCGGCCCCTTGGATTCCGAAAAATCGATGAGCCTGATTCCGCCCGGAACCCGCCTTTTGAGCGCCACAGTGCGCAACGGAATCGCCGCGCTTAACTTTAGCGAGGAATTTGAGTTCAACTCCATCGGAGCGGACGGCTACCGCGGCCAGCTTATGCAAATCGTGTTCACCGCCACCGAATTCGCCACCGTAGAAAGCGTCCAGTTCCTAATAGAAGGCCAGCGCAAAGAATACATCGGAAGCGGCGAAGACGTCTGGATGTGGATCGGCAGCCCCTACACAAGAAGCAGCTTTAACTAAAAAATAATTCGCCTCCTATTGACACATTTTCAAAAAAAGGCTAAAATGCCTTTACTGTTTGGGGGTGTAGCTCACCTGGCTAGAGCGCTTGCATGGCATGCAAGAGGTAGTCGGTTCAAGTCCGATCATCTCCACTTGGTTGAACGGCGTGAACAACGCCGTTTTTTTTTGGCGTTTTATTAAAAAGTTATCCGAGATGAAAAAATTTTCCGCGATTTTCATTCCCCTAATCTTTATTGCCGCCGTTCCGGCCTTTGCAAAAATTGAAACGCTCCCGCAAACAGAAAAGCCAAAACAATACTTGCAATTTGACATGGCCCAAGCGGCCAATCGGGGAATCGAGCGAAATCAAACTTGGCTTGGAATGGAATACAGCTTTGACTGGCAGCCCTTTGGATTTTTCGCGGCCTTTCAATCGGACGCGCGGACAAACGACTTTACGCTAAGGAGCGACTACCTTCCCTTTGCAGGCTATCACGAAAACGGCGTTTGGCGCTTTGGAGCGGCAACGACATGGCGCGGCCAGCGCTACAAAAAATCCTATTGGCAGCACGACATCTTGGAAGAGCTTGAAATCCGCTGGATCTCAAACTACGGCCTTACATTCACAATAAGGAACGGCTACGCGTTTAGGCTGACGACTTTTGACGCGATAAAAAATTTTCATATAACCGACCACGACTTTGTAGTCTTTGCCGAAGTGGACAAAGTTTGGCCAAACGGCTTGGAGCTTTTCACTTCGCTGGGAAGCTACAACCTTTTTAGGCAGCAGCGCTTTTTTTGCCCCCAGTGGACTTTTGGCGCCGCATACAACATAAAGGGCGCCGTCCGCATTGGATTTCTCTTGGACTTGAGCATGACCGAGCTTTGGGCTTCGGTGGCCTACTTTAACCACATTTTGGCCAGATGGAACGTGAGGTTTTGCTTTTGAAAAACAAATCGTTCGCGCTTGGATTTTTATTTTTCACATGCATGCTGGCGGCATCTCTTTTTTCCGCCTGCAATTGGGGCTTGCCGATTTTTTTATACAACGCGACCGGCGTCGAGGAAAGGGCCAAAAGCCCCAAGGTTCTGTCGGACCAAGATCTTCCGCAAATAGGGAACGGAGGCAAATACTCTTTTGTCGTTGTGACCGACTGCCACTTTGGCGAAAAAAAATACGGGCGGCGCGAAGAGGATTTTCTAAAAAAATTCAAAAGCCTTTTGCAAGATCCAGACCCGGCCTTGCGCCCCCGCTTTATAGTGAACCTTGGAGACACCTTGGACGGCGGCCACGAAAGCGAAGCGGACGACTTTAACAAAACCGCCGCCCGCTGGATCCAAACCGCAAAAGACGAGCTTGGCGCAAGCGACTACAAGGTCTATTCGATTTTGGGAAACCACGACCTTTACAACAACGGTTGGGAAGTTTGGAAAAAGAAAGTCTATCCGCAAACTTCTTTTTACACGTTCACCTTGAACGCGGGCGGCCCCAACAACTTTGACTTTTGGTTCTTGGACACAGGCAACGGAACTTTAGGCGGCCCTCAAATCGAAGAGCTGGAAGACAGGCTGGAAAAAAGCGCGCGGCCAAAAATAATTTTCATGCACTACCCTCTTTACGCCGGAGGAATTTTTTACTTTGCGATTAACGACGTCCAAGAGCGGGCGCGCCTTATCGCCGACTTTGCCAGCGCCAACGTCAAATACATTTTTGAAGGCCACTACCATCCCGACGCGGATTACGACCTTGGCCCGTTCAAGGAAGCGGACGTCGGCGCCTATCTAGCTAAAAAAGTTTTTGGCCTGGTCACCGTCGACGAAGCTACTGCGAGCGTTCAGTTTACGAGGATGGGGTACTAGGGGGGGGGAACTGCGGATTTTGCGGCTATGATTTGGTTGAGATATACTCTCTTTTACCATCCGGATATTCAAGATACGCTTGCTTTGTGACAGAATCGTAAACAGGAACAGGCACACCGATAATCTTTTTCTTTTCAGTTTCCAAACGCACGCCTTCTATAAATCGTCTTGTCAATTCTTCGTCGCTAATCCCGCACATTGAATCAAGATCAATTGTGTCCTGAAGCATACGGTCTCCTTTTTCACATTAATTATGGCACAAATTGAAAAACAAAGTAAGTGCTTTTGCGTTTATAGTCATACCGAACCGCTTCACATCTTGAGGTCACAAATTGTGACTTCAAAACTAGGACTTCCAAACTTGAGATGAATTTTTTGCACCTCAAGTTTCTTGCACGATAAATAATTTTATCTAGCGATAATTTCAAAACTATTTTCTTGAAGCATTAAGCAACTCTTTAAGCCGCTCTTTTGAAATAGGAACGACATTCACATCCTTGAGAGGAGGATTTTTTTTCTTGGTCGATAAAAAGTTTTACAAAATTCTTGGCTTCTGCTTTAGTCTTGATGACAAATGATTTATATAAACTTGAAGTTGCCATAACGATACCTCCTTTTTGTGATTCTTATTTAATATTATAAGATAAAATCCTTGGAAAATCAATTTCAAGAAACGCTAATTCCTAATCTCTATGCATTCCACAAAATTATCTGGATTAAGGTATAGCAAATCTTCCATCGTGTATGTTTCTTCTTCCGCAAGAACATGAAGAAAGCGGCAAATGTACTGCTGGCGGTCTGGAAAGTTGCGGAACATATCATGATTCCAGTTTAAGTCACGAGCCAGGACATGGTCGCGGGAATCTAACGGGCGATCCTTTGAAGTCCGCAAACAACAACACGCGCTGAAATTGGTGCAGCAATAAACGTCACACATCGTCTTGTCATCAGCGATGGGCGTGGAATAATCGCCCGCTTCATAACTTAAAGTAGCCTCGATGTCGTAGTTTTCATAATATGAATGGCCGTCCGCAATCAACTTTTCTATGTCATTCTTTACTTTGACAAAAAGGTCATAGAGATTGTTTTCTTTTTCCATAAGAGCGTTGTTCAAAGCGACAATCCGCCGGACATTCTCATCCGTCCATTCAAATTTATTTTCCATACACCACTTGTAATACCGCGCTTCAACACGCTTGGCCATTTTGTGTTGGTATTCGTAATCGCGCATTTCATTACTCCTTAGAATCGGAGATTGAAATTAACAGGCCTGCTCTTAAGCAAGAGCCAAGCAAGGCCTCTGAAACATAATCGGTTTTTGCCTGCGCGTCGGAAGAATCCCCATAAAGCCGCACGACAAATCCGCCGTCAACTTTTTTGAGAAATTCAAGGGATTCGTCGCAATTGCCAATATTGCTTTGATATTTTTTATTTTCCATGCGCTCATTATGGCATGAGTGGTCTATCAAATCGTGATAGAGAGGGGAAAAATACTTTGGCCTGTTTTACGACTTCAAGAAAGAATCGAAATTTTTAAAACTTGCTATAAAGTCAGCCACAAATTGTTTTTTTCCAGTCTCATCTTTTTTAGCAAAACTTTCGACAAAACTTAATGTTTTTAAGGCAACCTGTTTATCAATATTAACACTTTCATTTTTATTTTTAGACCAAAAAGCCCACGAGCCGTCATTGTTTTTTTCACGCACTCCACATCCGCACTCGTCAGTTCCAAATTCAATCCAAACATTTTTTTCATTTGATTTTTGAAACCAAATTTGTAAATAGCCTTTCTCTGTTTGAACAAAAGTGTCGGCGGCATTTTTTGCATTTTCCTTTTTTATTCCATCTGCCAAGAATTGACTTTTAATGTTATAAACTTCTTCTAAGCGCTTGCTAGTCAAATCAAGAAAATCTGCAATTACATTTGCTTCATTCTTTTCTAGTTCTTCGCCAAAGCCTGCAACGACAAGGGTTTCTTTGAAGTCATCTTTTGTTATAGGCTTTTCATCAATTTTTTCACCATAGATATCTTTCTTAAACAAATTTACAAGTTTAAAAACTTCACCTGCAAAAGTCGAATACAACGATGCTTTGTTTGCTTCGTTCTCGTTTATGATTTTGAGGACTTCTGCGACATTTTTTGTTGCTTTTAAAGATGTTTCTTTGTTAGCAATCATTTGAACTTTGCCGAGTTGATAAATCAGAGTCTGAAGTTCATCTTCGCCAGATGAATTATACCCTTTAGTTCCTGGTACATTAATCTTGCCGTCTTTTGTAATCCGCTCAAGGCAATTTATAAAATCAAAATAAACCTCTTGTTTTTTATCATAAATTCTAAGGCCAAGTTCATTCTCTTCCTCTATCGCCGTCTGACCTTTTAAAAGAAGAACCGTAATGAAAGCAGAAAGCACCATGCCAATCAAAGTGCCTATTAAATGCAAAGGAAAATCTTGAGTCGAAAGAATCTTTGAATTAACTATGACGATATAAATTAATGCCACAAAAGCAAAAACCGCTGTAAATATTACAAGCAATTTTGTATTATTCTTTTTCATAAGGAATTAAATCTCCTAATCAAAATCAGATACCCAATTTTTATCTAGCAGGTCTGTCACCCACTTTCTTGCCATCAGCTCGATATGTTGTCAGCCAACTTCCGTGTCGAAGAACAAAAGTATCGCCAGCAATACTATGGAGTTCACCCGTATGGACAGATATGTCTTTTATTTTATTTCCATATTCATCATAAGTAGTATACCAACTTCCATGAAGTAGCATAAAAAAACTGTTGGAAAAACCAAGTAAATCCCCCAAATTTGCAGAAACATCTTTTATTTTTTTGCCTCTCTCATCAAAAATCGTGTACCAACTTCCTTTTTGTTGAATATCGCTAATAGCCATGATTTTTTCTCCTCATATAATTACTTAAGTATTTTAACAATTTTATTTACTAAATCTACTCGTGATTTCCAACTAATCCGAGATGGGTGTGGCATAGAAACAAAAAAGACACCATCATAGAAAATTGCTTCGCCACAATATTTAAATCTATTCTTTAATTCTGGATAAATAATTGGAATCAATCCTGCTCCCGCTGAACTTGAAACAATTAGAACATCTATTTCTGCAGCTTTTACAAAATTTCTAAAATGCATCCTGTAAAATTCATCAGAGACATATTTGTTGAAAATGTAGTAATTATCAGCTGAAACACTATTTGACTGGCTAAAACGGAAATTAAAATACATTGATTTTGAAAAATCATCACATAATTTATCATATCCCTCTGTATCATGTTTCAATTGCCAACTAATTTCTTTTGCGGTATTTTCCGTAAGCCACAAATTCTTTTGCAAAGAATAATTCAATAAATAATTTATTAAAACTGTGGTTCCTACAGTTTTGTTGAAAAACCAATGGCAAAAAAAACGCTCCTCATCCAAAGGCTTAATCCCAATTATCGTATCCGTGTTTTCGTACGCACTATACGGTTCAAGATTGCAAAATGCAATTTTTTTATGAACCCCATTCCAATACATAGCTGGTACATGCGGTTCATAATAACATGCATTTTTTATGCCGTTTTCCAATAAATGTGAGATTAGTCTTTCATTTACGATTTTCAATTCTTCTTTGCTCATATACTTTTCTCCAACACTTCCATTCTACCACACCTTTTCTAAAAAGTCCAAAAATTTTATGTACTTACAATTCATCCCTTATCCATTTTAGTTCAGTCTGACCTTCGATAATCCTCTCAATCAACGCGTCCTTTTCAAATTGTGTTTTTTCTAGCAATAAGAATTCTCGGCCGGCAGGGGCTTCGTAAAGGGCCAAGGCCAATTTTGTGTCAGAATAGTCAAAAATAAAAAATGAAGTCTCGACCGCGCTTCCGCGAAAACCGGTGACAATTGTGCCGTTATTCAAAATTCGCTCATCAGTTCTCATGTCGCCGTCAAGAGCGTAGAACAAAAGTCCTTCGTTGTCATTTCGAAAATGTACTATAACCGGGATGCCGTACTGTTTAAACATAAAAACTGAATCGTCACTATTTGCTAGCCCGTATTTTGCAAACTTTTCAAACTGCGGCGATATCACTTTCTTTTTGGGAACAAGCGTTGTCTGCGCAAATGCGCGCGCCAAAACACATAAAACAAGAAATAATAAGATAGCTTTTTTCATAATAAATCCTCCATAAGATTTAGATTAAAATTAATTTGTCTTTTCTGTTTCTTTTTTTAGAAGTTCTGAGAAACTAGATTTACCGTCATAAGAAAATTTACGGTCTAATTCCTCATGAATTTTTGCAACAACTTTCTTTTCGCTTATTGTCTGTGAAAGTTTGTGCCATGCAAAAGGGCTGTTGGTTTCTATTACTTGTTGCCTAAAGTAATTCTCTAACGACCCTAACCGGGTTTTGTCAGTTCGAGGAACAAGATTAATGATTTGCGTGTCGTAATACATATTTATATCCTCCTTAAATATGATTTTGAATTATAAGCCCTTAGGTCTGTCAAATCGTGATAGAGGCAAAAATATTTTTCTCTAGCGCGATTTGATAGAGCGGGCTAGTATAATTTTGCGCAATGGGAGGAAAATGTATGAAATACAAGCAAATGGAGCAGGAGTTGTTTTTCTCTTTGTCGCAAAGAGAAAAAGAATGGCGGGCAAAACAGCTTGAGCTTATGCGCGCTCAATACAGACGTTTGGACGCGCTCCTATATGCTCAAGCAAAAAACATTCGAAAACAGTTTGCAATTGTTCCAACACCAAGAACTTATGTAGAATGATAATTTTTCAATTTTTTGAAAAACTATCTCTATCACGCTGTGATAGACCTCCGGCGCAATAATATGTATACTAAAACAACCGGAGGAATTATGAAAAAACAAAAACGCCACTTGGACAACCACTTGATGTTGGAGCGTCTTTGCAAGATTCACGCAAAAATAAAGTCGGGCTGCTACCCAAATTGTCAGCAGCTGGCATACGACAACGAAGTTTCGATTGCTACGATAAACCGCGACATTGAGTTTTTGCGCGACCGTTTTGGGGCGAGTGATATTCTGGAATACGACGCAGTCCATCGCGGCTACCATTACAAAAAAGATTTCGAAATGCCTCTCAACATGATTTCTTCCAAGGACATAGTTTTTCTTTCGCTGGCAAAACAACTTTTGGCGCAATACGAGGGTAGCCCTGTCCACAAAGAAATATCATCTATAATAGATTTTCTTTCCGAATCACGAGGACTGGCCAGTTCAGATTTTATAAAAAGAATAGCCATTCCTCCTCTTCCCAAAACCACCGTCAACGAGGAAGTTTGGAACGCGGTCATCAAAGCCATGCAGGAAAATACGGTATTAAAATTTGATTACAACGGTCGTTGGAACACTTCCACCACCCACAGAATTTTGCGACCATACCAAGTTCTTTTGCAGGACGGCCTTCACTTTGTCTTTGGCTACGACCAAAGCGCAAACGGCGGCAAGGGCGGCGAGCGGCTTTTCAACCTTTCGCGAATGAAGAACGTAGCCAACACGAACAAGCCGTTCAAGCTGCCAAAAAATTTTGACTACGCTTCCCGCTGCGGAGGCGGAAGATTCGGCGCTTTTAGCGAAGCGGAAAAAGTTCAGTATGAAATCGAATTCTACGACGACGCGCGGCAATACGCAAAGGACTGCGTGTGGGCGGACGACCAAGAGTTTGAAGACTTTGATGAAGACTGCGTCACAGTGATGAGATTTTCCTCCTCGCAAGCCACAAGAGTTTTGGAATGGATTCTTTCGCAAGGAGTCAACGCAAAGCCAATCGCTCCGGCAAATTTTGTGGAACGTTGGAAAAAAGAAGTTCTCGGAATGGCAAAGTACGCGCGAGGATAAAACAAATCCGTATCATAGCGTGATGGATTACCCAACATTTTTTGCCATGCGCCAAGAGTTGAAGGCGGCTAAAAGTCTGCCTTTTGGCTCGCGGTTGGAAAAAGCGCTTCTTTGGACAACTTCAAAGCGGTTGTCCGATGTTTTCCGAAGCTCTACGCACAGTTCATATTCGTCGTTTTTTATTGCGTACACGATGTCACATTGTTTTTGCGCGGCTTTCTCTCGGTACAGATGGCCCACGCAAATATTCATTCTGTAACCGATGTCCACAAGACGATTTGTATCTTCCGGCAGGCAAAACTTGTAGCCGTCATTTTCCCATTCCAATTGTTTTTCTTCTGGGGAATACGCGATTGGCAAATTTTCAAACTGTTCTTTTTGTTCTGGATGTGACTGGCGAAAAACGCGCATTAACATGTCGTGGTTGTATTGGGTAAAGCCTTCGCGCCCAATTTTTTTTATGATTTGTTCCGACAGGTTGTTTTCTTGAACCAGTTTTTCCATATAGTAAAAAGCATCTTTAGCGCTTAAATCAGTTTGGTCACTTTTTAACAATTCAGCCGTAAGTTTTGCGCAAGTCATTTCGTCATAATATTTAAATAGAAAATTTATGTTTTGGAATAACTCGACTTGTCGTGAAAAATCAAAACAAATTTGGGCTTTGTCATTTTTAGAGGAATTGTAAAAAAATCCCCATTGAAAAATCATAGCCCCAAAAATTGATTTTTCCTCTATGTTCATCAAAAAATTTATAGCTTTCTCACATCTAAAACCTGCTCGCCAAATTCCTAGAAGATTGGCAAAGTTTCTGTGACCGCTGTGAAATATTTTGATGGTCTTGGGGGTATATGGCAAGTCGCACATCTTGAAAAATTTCTGAACGCAATCCGTACTTCTTGCCAAATCGTCCCAGCCTTCATTTGGAGGCAAAAATTCTTTTCCATAATTTTCTTTTGCTCTATCCAATATATAGTGATTTTTAAATAGATTTCGGAACTCTCCAAGTTCTGAATTAAATGGAGCATAGACAAAATTTATCAAACGGTCGAAATTTGTTTCGCCATAGACAAGATTTGGCTCAAAACCGCATTCTTTCATTATATGTTTTTTCATCATTTCTAGAGCAATTTTAAATTCAGCATCTGAAATTTTAATAAATATGTCGCCCTTTTCTATATTCAATCTATAAATTCTATTTGCCACATCCAAAACAAGTTTTCGATTCGCCTTTTTTACATTAAAGTCAAAGTCCAAATACAAAAATGAGTTGTCAATTTCTATAGTGCCATCTTTTTTTTGCGTTATCAAGTTTTTGTCGCCATAATTTTCAACAGTTTCAATGTTTTTTATGACACGTTCAATGTTTGCTCCGTTAGAAAAACCTTCATACTCTTTTATGCAAGAAAGGGGAACAAGCCGCTTTCTTCCGTTTTTATAAAACACCGTCGCAACAGGAATTGAAAAACCGTCTATTTTTGCGGGTATTAAATCAGTATACCAATAATGAAAAGGTTCTTTTGGTAATAGATCTATTCCGAGAAGAGTTGAAAATTGAATTACTTCTGTTTTTACAACCACTCCAGAAAATTCGCGCTCTTTTAGTTCATACTTTACATTATGCTTCCATGATTCTTCTACATCTCCAGCTTTTTCAAATGTTTTTTCATTTTTGTCCATCTGTCGATAATACCAGTTGTTGTCACGTTCGTTGCGCTCAAGACAATATTTTGCTTTAGCTCTTTTTAAATATTGTACACAATGAACTTGCTTAAGGAGAAGGTTTCTACAGTTTTGTTTTTGCAAAATTCTTTTAATCTCGGCTTGAAATTGCTCCTTTTTTTCATAGGGATAAGATTCTTCTGACATATAGTTGCGGGAATTTAAAAATTTCTTATCAATAATTGAATAATTTTTATCTATATCGTGAAATGATAAGAAATCTGGTAAATAAAATAGACTTTTATTTGTAAGGCCTTCGCAAAACTCTGAGAAAAAGGCTTTTTGTAAAATTTTTTCCAACAATTTAGGCTCCCATTCTTCGCAAAAATTGTTTGCAGGACAGTCTTTTGCAAAAGTTTTAAACGATATTTCGTATATGTAACAAGAATTTGTTTTTTCAGATTTAAGCCCCACCGCCGCGGTCTTGCTATAAAGAATTATATCGCACTTCATTTTAGCCTCCTGCACAGTGAGTATAAACGTGGAGGTCTATCAAAGCGTGATAGAGCGGGATGAAAAATTTTTTTTATTCTATCGCGATTTGATAGACCGCCCGCGTATAATGCCTGTGATGGAACACGACGCGAAAAAAATGCTTTACAAGGAAAGCGCCATACGAAAGGAATTGCTTGACACGCTTGTTTTGTTTTCGGAACAGGAGCGAAAAAAATATCCGGACTGGCGTAAGGGGCAGGCGCTATGCTCTTGCGCTTCAATTGCTTTTCCACATATTGTCAATTCCAAAATATTAAAAAGCGACGCGGACTGCTACTATGACGATTCCAAAATTCAGTATTTTTTGTATGCGGTTGACGACTATCTTACGGAAGAAAAGCCGCGTGTCGGAATCTTTTGGTTCTATTATGGCTTGCCGCTTTTTGTTCACTCGGTTCCTTTAGATAAAGGCGTTCGCTACAACAAGGCAATTACAGGAACCAAAGACCACGCAGAATATTGGGAAGAGCTTGGCAAGGGCTCGGCACAGTTGAAAGTTCTTCCGCCAAAATTGCGCAAGGAATATTTTTCAATTCCGCGTGGCCGCATTGTTTATCACGAGGACACAGGTTTGTACACAATTTACCACGGAAACAATCTTGGCGAGCGCGACTTGCAAAAAGTGGCCGCCGTCTTTTGCCTCCCCTCCCTTAATGTCCGCTTTGAACAAGACATTCACTATTACGATTTGAGCGACGAAGAATGGGAACGGATGTTTAGGTAGCCTGAAATTCGACTACACCACCCGCAAGCGAAGCGTTGCGACTTATGCGGCCAACTAGCAGTATTGGGCTTTGATTAATTTTTTATTGCCGCTATAACCCTTGAATATTTTTTTCATAACAAGTAAAATAAGCTATGACTTTTGACAAAACAATAAATAGTTATGTAGATAAAAAAATATTGAACGCGATCTCGGAATTTGTTGAAGGAAAAAATTACGTTGCGGCCGCTGACGTTTTGGCCGCGGCTTTTGGAGCCGACAAAGCGCTTTTTGCAAAAGAGGCCGCCGACTTTGAAAGCAAGTTGATTTCAAGCTTTCAAAAAAACCTTTCGCTTTTGGTTCAAAAGACATGGATTGAAAAATCGGACGCAGAGTTAAAAGAAAATGTTCTTTACAAATTGAACGAATACAGCGAGGCTGTCACAAAAGGCCAGTGGAACAAATCATACACTTCGCTTTTGCAAATAGTGACAGACGTCGTTTACTTGATGTTCGGAAACCAAGCCAAGAGCGCCGACTTTGAAGAATACTCTTTGCGCATCGATCCTGAGTTTGGAATCTTTTGGCTTTATGTCAAAAGCCTTCCGCAAGAGCAGGATTGGGAACAGAGCAAGGCCCGCGTGGCAATGCTTTTGGGAATGTTCTTCTTGGCCAACTACTAAGGCGCGCCTATGGACCTTGAGCGAATTTGCGGCGGACTAAAAAGCGCCGCCTCCATTCTTGCCCTTCAAAACGCAAGCCAAAAAAACGCCGCGCTAAAAAGCGTGATTGATTCACTCAACAAAAACCGCGCCGCCATCCTTAACGCAAACAAAATCGACGTGGACAAGGCCCGCAAAAACGGAACAAGCGAACCGCTCATCGACCGCCTAAGCCTTAACGACGCGCGGCTTGACTCGATTTGCCAAGGCGTTCAAATCGTAATCGACCATGAAGACCCGATCGGAAAAGTCGAAGGCGGCTGGGAAAGCCCCAAGGGCCTTCAGATAAAGCGCGTCAGAGTTCCGCTTGGAGTGGTTTGCATAATCTACGAAAGCCGCCCCAACGTTACGGTTGACGCTTTTTGCCTTGCCTATAAAAGCGGAAACGCGATTTTGCTCCGCGGCTCTTCGGCGGCTTTGGAATCAAACAAAGCGATTTGCGCCGCGATAAAAGAAGGCCTTTCTTCTTGCCCGGACGGAGTCGCGGCGGCGATTGAGCTTTTGGAAAGCCAAGACCATTCCGACGTTGACAAAATATTGAACGCGCGCGGCTTGATAGACGTGGTTCTTCCCCGAGGCGGAAAAAAGCTTATCCAAAGCGTCGTGCAAAACGCCCGCATCCCCGTAATCGAAACAGGGAGCGGAGTGTGCCACCTTTACGTTGACGACGAAGGCGACTTGGACATGGCGCTTGACATAGCGGAAAACGCGAAGATTCAGCGGCCAGGCGTTTGCAATGCCATCGAAGGAATTTTGGTCAACAAAAATATTATAGATAAATTTTTGCCATCGTTGGAGAAACGTTTTGCAGGCCGCGTGATTTTTCATGCAGACCCAGACTGCATCGGCGCCCTCCAAAGTTCCGCGCAAAAAAACGGCAGGCCCGATTGCGTCGTAGCAGCGACGGACCAAGATTACGGAAATGAATTTTTGGATTACGAATGCGTCGTAAAAAGCGTAAAAGACGTTGACGACGCGATAGAATACATCAACGCCCACAACACAAAGCACAGCGAATGCATCGTGACCAACAACCGCGCGCGCGCCCGCCTCTTCCAAAGCAAGGTCGACGCCGCCTGCGTCTACGTCAACGCCTCCACCCGCTTTACCGACGGCTTTGAATTTGGCTTTGGCGCCGAGCTTGGAATCAGCACGCAAAAGCTTCACATCCGAGGCCCGATGGGCTTGGAAGCGCTCACAACCGTAAAATACCTCATCGACGGCGACGGCCAAATCAGAGGGTAGACGCAAAAACTTTCAATATGGTATAATTTCTCTTTCTTAAAAAGGAAGGAATATATGGCTTTGAATTTGCGCGGAAGAGATTTTTTGACTCTTAGGGACTTTACGCCGGAAGAAATTGTCGGCCTCTTGGATTTGGCGGCGGACTACAAAAAAAAGAAGAAGCGCGGAAAGCGCGTGGACGCTTTTAAGGGAAAGAACATCGCGCTGATTTTTGAAAAGACTTCCACCAGAACGCGCTGCTCGTTTGAAGTTGCGGCGCACGACTTGGGAATCGGAACGACATATTTGGCCGAAGGCTCGCAAATCGGAAAAAAAGAAAGTATCGCCGACACAGCCCGCGTTCTTGGCCGCATGTTCGACGGAATCGAATACCGCGGCTTTGAGCAGTCAATCGTGGAAACGCTCGCCAAGCACGCCGACGTTCCCGTTTGGAACGGCTTGACCAACGAATACCACCCCACGCAAATGCTGGCCGACATGCTGACAATCCGCGAGCATTTTGGAAAGCTAAAGGGCTTAAAGTTGGTTTACTTTGGCGACGCTCGCTACAACGTCGGAAACTCCCTTTGCGTCGTGTGCTCAAAGCTTGGACTAAACCTTACGCTTTGCGCGCCAAAAAAATATTTTCCATCGGCGCAGCTTGTCCAGGACTGCGAGCCGTGGGCAAGAGAAAGCGGCGGCTCCATCACGCTTGAAGAGGACATCGCAAAGGCCGCCAGCGGAGCGGACATAATTTACACCGACGTTTGGGTCAGCATGGGCGAGCCCGACGATGTTTGGGCGGAACGAATCGCCGACCTAAAGCCGTATCAAGTCACAAAAGAAGTGATGGCAAAGGCCAAGCCCACGGCGATTTTCATGCACGACCTTCCGTCCTTCCACGACCTCAACACGACGATCGGAAAAGAGATTAGCGAAAAATTCGGCATCAACGAAATGGAAGTGACCGACGAAGTTTTTGAAAGCGCGCAGTCTGTCGTCTTTGACGAGGCGGAAAACAGAATGCACACAATCAAGGCCGTCATCGCCGCGACGATATAAGGCTTTTAACAAGGAACGAACATGAGCGAACAAATAAAGGACGCGATAAAAAAAGCGCGAAAGATAGTCATAAAAATCGGAAGCAACACGCTGGCCAAAAGCGACGGAACGCAAAACACAGAGTTCATGCATTCCTTTGCCGCGCAAGTAAAAAACTTGATTGACAGCGGAAAGCAAATCGCGGTCGTGTCTTCCGGCGCGCAAGTCAGCGGCGTAAGCGCGATAAAGGAATGGGCGCGCAAAAAGGACGTCCACTACAGGCAGGCCTTGTGCGCGATCGGCCAGGTTGAGCTTATGAGCCAGTGGCGAAAAGCCTTTGCCGAATCTGGAATCCACATCGGCCAGCTTTTGTTCGTAAAAGAAAATTTTGAAAACAACTTGCAAACGCTCAACATCCGCAACACCTTGTTCACGCTTGTTGACGAAGGCGTAGTTCCAATCATAAACGAAAACGACAGCGTTTCGTTTGAAGAAGGCTCCATCGGCGACAACGACAATCTTAGCGCGCTCACTTCGATTTTGTGGGGAGCGGACTTGCTGGTTTTGTTCAGCGACATCGACGGCGTTTATTCCGACAACCCCAAGACAAATCCCGACGCAAAGTTGGTTCAAACCGTCGGCAACATCGACGAGCTGCGCAAGCAAATCACAATCGGCGAGACCAACTCTTTTGGAACCGGCGGAATCGAAACAAAATTGCAGGCCGCGCAAAAATGCTTTGCCTACAACATTCCGGTAATCCTTGCCAACGGCGGACGCGAAAAAATCTTGGACAAGCTTGCCGACGGAAGCGCCGACGGAACGCTCTTTTTGCCGGAGGAATGATTTTATGAAATTGGTGATTCTTGACGGCCACGCGCTGAATCCCGGCGACCTTAGCTACGACGTTTTCAAAGAATTCGGAACGCTCGAATACTACGAGCGCACTCCGGCAAATCTTACGGCGGAACGGATGCGCGACGCGGACATCGTTTTTTTGAACAAAGTTCAAATCACAAAAGAAATTCTTTTGCAATGCCCAAAGCTAAAATACATCGGCGTATTCGCCACCGGCTACAACGTGATCGACACGGCCGCCGCGCGCGAACGCGGAATCACCGTAACAAACATTCCTTCATACAGCACGATGGCCGTTGCACAAGCGACGTTCGCGCTCTTGCTTGAATTGACAAACGGCGTCCACGCGCATAACGATTCCGTCCAAAATGGCGGCTGGATAAAAAGCCCCGACTTTTGCTATTGGACGCATCCGCTTACGGAACTCTTGGGAAAAACTTTTGGCATCGTTGGTTTTGGAAGCATTGGCCAAGCCGTGGCAAAAATCGCAAACGCGCTTGGAATGAAAGTCATCGCTTATTCAAGAACCGCGAAAAAAATCGAAGACTTTAGCAAAGAAAATTTTACGGTGGAATCCGTCAGCCTTGACGAATTGCTGCAAAGAAGCGACATCGTATCCCTGCACTGCCCGCTTACCGCCGACAACAAGGGAATGATAAACCAAGCGGCGCTCGCAAAAATGAAAGACGGCGCGATATTGCTAAACACCGCGCGCGGCCCCTTGATTGACGAGGCGGCGGTACGAGCGGGGCTGGAAAGCAAAAAACTTTTTGGCTTTGGCGCCGACGTTTTGTCGCAAGAGCCGATGTCCGCCGGCTGTCCGCTTTTGGGCGCCCCCAACTGCGTCATCACTCCGCACGTAGCCTGGGCCGCAAAGGAAACCCGCGAGCGCTTGTTGGGAATCGCCGTGGACAACCTGCGCCGCTTTTTGGCAGGCCAACCGGTTAATGTAGTGAATTAAAAAAAAAGCGGGCCGCAGTTTTTGCGTTCCCGCTTAATTTTCTTCCTCCCTCTTCAACTCCCTAAAGAACAATATCAAGTACGGAACCGCGGTCACGGCGCTTAAGAGGTCGGCGGAAGCTTGCGCGACTTCTACGCCGGACAAGCCGATTAGGCGCGGAAGCAAAACAATCAACGGAATGAAATACACGCCTTGTCGGTTTAGCGAAAGGAAGCTGGCTTGCAACTTTTTTCCGCAAGCTTGCATCAACATATTCACGCTGATGATAAAGGCGTGCAAGGGAATCGTTATCGCTTGGGCGCGCAAGGCAACCGTTCCAACGGCGATGACTTGTTGGTCGTCGCGGAACCATGCGACGATTTGCGGCGCGAAAATAAACAAAAGGCCGCCGATAAAAAACAAAAGCGCGAAGGCTACAAAAAAAGTAAATCGCCAAGCTCCGCGCACGCGCTTGTAAAGGCAAGCGCCGTAATTGTAGCCGGCAACTGGGGCAAAGCCCTGCCCTATTCCAATCATCAAGCCGCCGCAAAGCATTATGACTTTTGTGGCGATTGTCATCGCGCTGATTGCGGCGTCGCCATAAAAGCCCGCGCCTGTGTTGAGCAAAATCGTCGCGACGCTGGCCAAGCCTTGCCTAAAGAGCGCTGGGATTCCGGTCGTAATAATATCGACGTACGCGTGAATTTTTCTTGACACGTATTTTATCGACAAGGCCACTGTTCCCTTTTTACGGATAAAAAATTGTATGAAAATCAAAAAACTTATTGTCTGGCTTGCGACGGTGGCCAGCGCCGCTCCGCTTGTTCCCAAATTGAACGAGTAAATAAAAAGCGGATCCAAAAACATGTTCAATATTCCGCCGCTTGTCAAAGCGATCGCGCTAAAGGCGGCGTGGCCTTCCGAGCGCAAGATGTTGTTCATCACAAAGCAAGAGCAAATTATCGGAGCGCCGACCAAAATCCATTTTGCGTAGTCTTCCGCAAAGGGAACGATAGTCGGCGTAGCGCCCAACAGTTCCACCAAGCCTTCCAAATGCGAAAGCGAAATCACAGAAAGCAAAACGCCAAAAAAAATCGCGGACGCAAAAGCGCTTGAGCCCGAAACGTTGGCGGCCTCAAGATTTTTTTCGCCAAGACGGCGCGATATGATGGAGCCGCAACCCATTCCCAACGTAAAGCCCACTGCCTGGATTATCGCCATCAACGAAAAGACGATTCCGACCGCGGCGCTGGCGCTAGTTCCCAACTGCGAAACAAAGTAAGTGTCGGCGGTGTTGTACACGCCGGTTATCATCATGCTTAGCACAGTGGGAACGGCAAGTCGCGGAATCAAGCGGTGTATCGGTTCCGTCGTCATCATTTTAAATTGCGGGTCTTCGTTTCGTTCCATGGTGGCGCTTTTAGTGAATGAACCTTCTTAGGCTGATCGCCTTTTGCGGACAAATCTCGTGGCAGCAAAAGCAATGCAGGCATTTTTTCCAATCTGTAAGAACGGCTTTTCCGTCTTTGCCCGACATCTCTACGATATGCGCGGGGCATATTTGCGCGCAGCGGCCGCACTTGACGCACTTGTTTGGATGGAAATGCGGAGTTCGTGTAAAGATAAATTTTGCAAGGCCGTCAAGCCAGCCGGGAAGCATGGCGGAAAAGTCAACGCTTCCGTCTTTTACGATGCGGAAATTTTTGTTGGCGCATTCATCAAAGGACGCGCCCAAAATTTTTATTTGCTCGGCGGAGTCAAGCCAAACTTTTCTTTCCAAGGCGTCGCGCAAATTTTCAACCGCTTGCGGCTTGTAGCCCACAAGGCTTGAGCACACCCAATCAAGCGCCAAAATGTTGTCGCTTGCCGCCATAAAGCCAAGCTGTATCGGGTCGCCGCTTCCAGGGCCGCCGGGGCCGTCCATTCCGACAATCGCATCCATAACTGCGTATTGCGCTTTTGCCGCAAGGTTAAGGTCTGTCAAAAATTCGCCGAACTCTCTTTGTGTTGAAAATCGGTAGTGGCACTGCGCCTTTTCTAGTCCGATCATAAGGCCAAAAAGATTTTTCATCGCGCCAGTGTATTTCATCAATTGGTGGCTTTTTAACTTGGCGGCGCTTACAAGAATGTCGGCGTCCAATATTTGCTTTGCAAAGTCAAAGGTATGGGCGCGCTTTGCGTTGGGGCATTCAACTTGAACCTTGTCGTGAAAGTCAACCCACTCGCCTCCGTTTTTTTCCACCTGTTCCAAAATGCCTGAAGCGCGCGCGGCGGAAGTCGAATTGGCGACGGCTGGAGACTCGCCGGCCAAAACTTTTTTGGCGCCCAACTCAACAAAAATTTTCACCAAGGCTCCGACAACGACTGGATTTGTGCAAACGCAGTCTTCGGGCTTTCGGGGATACAAAATGTTGGGCTTAATCAAAACGGTCTTTCCGCGCGGATCCGGCGGCGGCGCAAGACGAGTCAATTCCTTTAGCGCGGCGTAAACTTTTTCAAAGTCGTATTCGCCGCATTTTGCGAGCGCTACATTTTTTGTCATGCCTATAGAATACACCTTGCGCGTTTTTTGGGCAAGCCTTAGGAGCAGGCCTTGTTCAAAATGGCGAGCAATTCCTCGTACTTCTTTTTTAAGTGGGAGGAACTTTGGTCAAGCATGTATTCGATTTCGTAATGGAAAATTCTATCCTTTGAAGAAACCGGCATGTAATGGACTTGAGTTTGCGTGTAGTAGTGCTCGATGCAGCCTCGGCGCAAAATGTAAACACGCGAGCATTCAATCGCTGCAAAAATCAAGTTGGCCAAATTTATTATTTGTCCGAGCGACGCGGCCAAGGGGAGCGGAAGCAATTCCTCAAGGCTCTTCCGTTCCAACGTGACGCCCATCAAGACGACGGTCTTGTAAGTGTCAAGGTTCTCCGGATTTTCGTACTTGGCGTAAAGGTTTTTGACTTTCTCGACAAGGATGTCGATTTCTGGATTTACGGAATGGTTTACGCCGGCCAAAAATTCCCCAACGCCGCCAAGAAAGCGCTCCAAGCGGATGATTAATTTTTCAAGCGTGATTTTTTTCGCCAGCTCCTTTTTGGTAAAGAGCGAAGCGTAAAAGCCGTCTTGCTTTTCGCGCTGGGCTTCCAAAAAATCGATTGTCCTTTGGTCGGCGCAAACTTCTTCGCGGAGCTTTCCGCAAAAAAGGGAATCCAAGTCGGTGATGATTCTTCCGTCCGTTCCCAAGAGAGAGCACACTTTAAAGAAAACGCCCAGCTCGTCTTTTCCGCCAACGTCTATCACGCCGGTTCCAGCCGAACCAATTTTGTTGTCGACGCAAGAAAGGAGGCGCGTGAAAATTTGCTGGTCGGTGTAGCCTTCCACAAAAATCTGTCTGTCCGAAAAAAAGAACTGCTTGTGGTAAGTGTTAAAGCGCGGCAAAAACCTGCGGAACAATTGTTCATCGTAGTCGCTCAACGAGTCTATGCTGGTGGGCGCGCGGTTTACGTGGCAAGCGACGACGCCAAGCAAGTCCTCCGAAAAGTTAAGGTCGATAAAATAAGGCGAGTGCGTGATTATGAAGAAAACGCGCTTGGGCTCGGCGGCGCTGGCCTTTTTTATTTCGTTCATAAAGAATTGCTGGAACTGCGGGTGCAAGTGCAATTCAGGCTCGTCCAAAATCAAGCAATTTTTTTTGTTGCTGGAATTGCCGTAAAGCGCCACCAAGAGCGTAAGGA
>Ga0310695_10006052_pt1 | contig 20420 bp, 13 predicted proteins | sample RumenRJG_04DNA_FD_203882 | JGI IMG/M metagenome (GOLD analysis project Ga0310695, IMG submission 203882) | Bovine rumen microbial communities from Lethbridge, Alberta, Canada - RJG_04 (v2) (version 2) | ecosystem: Host-associated > Mammals > Digestive system > Stomach > Rumen | place: Canada...
ATTTCCTGTCGAAGCTCCCAGCACCGATGAATCGCCTATTACAGGCTGCTTGAGTGAATTTATCTCTTGAGATATGCAGTTTTATAGGAACTGTGTAGGTTCTAGATATGGGAAGTTTGAGTATAGTATAGTATAGACCAAGAAGCGGTCTGGATAAGGACGAGATGTTGCATGGCAGAGGGGAGGCGATGAGCGCATGAAACGCAATACCATCACGATGGCGGTCTTTTCGATCGGGATGGCAATATATCTGGCGTTACTGTGGCACATCGTGCAGAATCAGTCTAGCATGCAGAGGGAGGAATGCGCACAGGCGGCAAAAATCTACGCGGATGAGCTCGAGAAGGACTTTGGCACGAGCCTTTCGGTGACGGAGACGCTGGCCTACATGATTGCCGATACAGGAGAGCGGCCGCAGCATTTTGAAGAGCTGGCCCAGGAGATGCTCGCGACGCGCCCTTATGTTGCCAGTATCCAGCTGGCGCCGCAGGGCCGCGTGACGGATATCTACCCGGAACATGCGGCAGGCCTGGGGAAGGTCGATCTCTTCTCACTGGATGACCGGCTTGGCATCCTTGTCTACAGCCGCGACACGGGGATTGCGACTATGCAGGGGCCGTTCCAGGTGACGGACGACTACACGGCCATTGCGATGCGCCAGCCAGTCTACCGGAAGAATGCAGCGGGACAGCAGGTGTTCTGGGGCTTTACGATTGCCGTTCTCAAGGTGCCGGACGTCTTTGGGGAGACGGTGCAGTCGCTCGAGGCGACGCACCATGCCTACCGCATCTCCAAGACCTCTCCGGGAGGGGACACCTACCAGGTCATTCTGGCATCCGATAACCTTCCGGAGCCGGCAGAGGTGCAGGTCTTCACGTACGGCGGCTGTAGGTGGAAGCTGGAGGTCGCCCCTGCTCAGGGCTGGCGGATGCCGTTGCCTCTCGCGATCACCCTGGCACTCGGCCTGATCCTCGTATTTCTGCTGACTTTCCTGACCCATGTCCTGCTCCATTTGCAGAAACACCGCCGTTACCTGCGCCAGCTGGCCAATACAGACGCTCTGACGGGGCTCAACAATCGCCAGGGCTTTGATACGGCTGTCGAAGCGTATCTGGACCAGTTCCCAAAGCGCCAGGCGGTCGGCATCATGCTCGACATCGATAATTTCAAACGCATCAACGATCTCTACAGCCACGGTGCCGGCGATGAGGCGCTGCGCAGCTTGGCGAACCATCTGCGCGAGGCGTTCCCGGCGCCTGCCATCATCGGACGCAGCGGCGGCGATGAGTTCTGCATCTTCCTGCCGGAGTGCAAGGAAGATGCAGGGTCCCTGCTTCGCCGGTTCAGTGCGCGCAATATGACCTTCACATATGGCGACCAGCAGCATGCCTACACCATCTCCATCGGCTACGCCGCCTATCCGTCGCAGGGAATCTCACGCACCGACCTCTTCCACTGCGCCGATGCGGCGCTCTACGCCGTGAAGCTTCACGGCAAGCACGGCGTCCTCTCGTATGCGCCGAACATCGCCAAGGAGGACCGCAGTCAGCTGGCATTTGGCCTCCAGGACATCATCATGCACTTCCCCGGCGCGATCCTCATCTACAAGGCCACGGGCAAAGAGGAAATCCTCTTTGCCAACCATGAACTCATCCGTCTGTTCGAATGCCAGACACTCGAGGACTTCCAGCAGTACACCGGCGGCACCTTCCGCGGCATCGTCCATCCAGAGGAATACGAGGCCGTCGAGCAGAGCATCTGGGAGCAAGTCCGGCAGCCAGACAGCAACGGCAACGATGCCGTTCGCTACTGCATCACCACGAAGAACGGCAAGGTCAAACACATCCTCGACAAGGGCCGCCTCGTCGAGACGGACATCTACGGCAAGGTCTTCTATGTGCTCCTGATCGATGAGGGCAACTGGTGATCCCGGGACAGAAATTGACATTTCACGAGGGCAGCCTTTTACGGCGAACCTTTGATGGTCAGATTCCGATTGCATACTAGATTAAGATACAGCCGCACGGTATCCTGGCTGGACGGTGTGGGGCTTTGGGGGTCCTGTTTTCATGACGATGACTTTTTTTGGCATTCTGTGCCTGATCTCGTTTGCGCTGCTGTTCCTGATCGTGCTGACGATCGCGTTCCTGACGAAGGGGCGGACGAGGAAGCTGTTGACGGCCGCGCTGATCCTGGCGGACCTGGGCGGGCTCCTACTCCTGCTTCAGGGCAGGCGCTGGCATCTCGATAACCTGCCCTGGGCTGGCCCGGCGCTCAAGGTTATGAGCGTCCTTTTCATGGCACAGGTTTTTTTCGTCCTGCTGACCGCACTCGCCGTTTTGGTGCGCGCCGCGTACCGAAAATGGACGAAGCCGGTTCCGTTCAGCCCAGCGCGTCGGCGGTTGCTCAAGGGAGCGGCGCTCTACCCGATCGCCGCGCTCGCCCCCGCGGTCTACGGCGAGGCCGTCGAGCGGAACCAAACGGTTGTGCGTGAGTACGATATTCCCGTGCGCGGCCTGCCGGCGTCGATGGAGGGACTGCGGCTCGTGCAGCTCAGCGACGTCCATCTCGGCTACTTCTATTCGCTGGACCGGTATCGGCAGCTCCTCGAGAAGAGCCTCGCGCTCGAACCGGACTTCCTGATGCTGACCGGGGATATCTACGACGATGAGCGCATCAACGATGAGGCCGTCCGGATCACTGGGGAGTACGCAGACCGCGCGAGATACGGCACCTGGTTCTGCCTCGGAAACCATGAGCATCACCGGAATGCGGGACATATCCTGAAGAAACTCGCGGATACGAAAATCCACGTGCTCGTGAACCGCGCCGAGGAGGTGCCGGCGTTCCCGGGACTCTGGATTGCCGGTTCGGATTATCCGATGAATCCGGATAAGGCGATTTTTGAGCGCGACAAGGCCGCCTATTTCGATCAGACGATGGAGGGCGTCCCCGAGGATGCCGTGACTATCCTGCTCGCGCATCATCCGGAGTTCATCGACAACGCGGCGGAGCGGCATGTCGCGCTGACCCTGACGGGGCATACGCATGGCAGTCAGTTCGGTTTTCTCGGCATGCCGATACCCGTGTTCAAGTATACGCGCGGCTTTGTGCATATCGGGGACAGCTACGGCTATGTGCACTGCGGCAACGGCAGCTGGTTCCCCATGCGCATCGGCTGTCCGCCGGAAATCGCGGTGTTTACCCTGCGGCGTGCATAAGGCGTGAGAAAAAGGGAGGCATGCAACATGGAATCCAACTTTTCGTTCTTGGCCGAACGTTTCCCGGTGCTCGCGCGCTTCGGGCAGCAGGCGGAGCGCTACTGGCAGTCGGACGCGAATGCCTGCCTCATGAAGCTCGGCATGATCGGGGAGACGGTCGTCCAGCTCATCTACGACATCGACGATATCGAGCACCCGCTGAAGGATGATGCCGTGCACCGCATCAACCGGCTCGAGCGCGAGGGCTACATCACGCAGGACCTCACGGCCATTCTGCACGCCTTGCGCAAGAAGCGCAACCTCGCCGTCCACGAGAGCTATGAGTCGGTTGAGGACTGCAAGGTACTGCTGCCGCTTGCCTATACGCTGGCGGAGTGGTTCTACGAGACGTACGGCGACTACCACTATGAGCACCGCGACTTCGTGCCGCCGGAGGTCATGGAGGAGCGCGAGACGGCCGAGGAACGCCGCAAAGAAGCGGCCCATGACGAAGAGGTGGCGGCCAGGGCCATCGAGTCGGCCTCGGCAGAGCGGCTGACGCGCGAGAAGCGCCAGAAGCGCGCGAACCTTGCGGCGGCACACCGCTACAAGAGTGAGGCCGAGACGCGCCTGCTCATCGACGAGCAGCTGCGCAGCGTCGGCTGGGAGGCGGACACGCAGCACCTGCGCCACAGCGCGGGCACGCGGCCGCAGAAAGGGCGCAACATCGCCATCGCCGAGTGGCCGACGCGCACGGGCCCAGTCGACTACGCCCTGTTCTGCGGCGAGAAGATGGTCGCCGTCGTCGAGGCGAAGGCTGAGTACAAGGATGTCTCCGCCGTCCTCGACGGTCAGGGCAAGCGCTATGCCACGGTCGCCGAGGGCGCGGCTCCGTACGCCGTCGGCAAGTGGGGCGACTATCAGGTGCCGTTCACCTTTGCGACGAACGGCCGTCCCTACATCGAGCAGTACAAGGAGAAGTCGGGCATCTGGTTCCAGGACCTGCGCGACCCGATGAACATCCCGCACGCCCTGCACGGCTGGGTGTCGCCAGACGGCATCCTCGCGCTTCTGAAGCACGACAAGGCAGAAGGGGAGAAGCGACTCGCCGCCGAGCCCTACGACGAATTGCGCGACCCGCAGGGCTTGAGCCTGCGCGACTATCAGATACGGGCCGTCGAGGCCGTCGAGCAGGCGCTCGCTGACGGCAAGACCTCGATGCTGCTCGCGATGGCGACCGGCACGGGCAAGACGCGCCTGGTCCTCGCGCTGATCTACCGCTTCCTCAAGACGCGGCGCTTCCGCCGCATCCTCTTTCTCGTTGACCGCAACGTCCTCGGCGCACAGGCAGAGGACACCTTCCGCGAGGTCAAGCTCGCCGAGCTCCAGACACTCACGCAGATCTACAACGTCCAGGGCATCGCCGACGATGCCGCCATCGAGCGTGAGACGAGCGTGCAGATCGCGACGGTTCAGAGCCTCGTGCGCCGCATCCTCTATCCGGAAGGCGAGTCGATGCCAGCCGTCACGGACTTCGACCTCGTCATCATCGACGAGGCGCATCGCGGCTACATCCTCGACCGCGATATGAGCGAGGACGCGGCCCTCTACCGCGACCAGCGCGACTACCTGAGCAAGTACCGGAGTGTCGTCGAGTACTTCGACGCCGTGAAGATCGCGCTGACGGCCACGCCGGCACTGCACACGACGCAGATTTTCGGCGCGCCCGTATTCACGTATTCCTACCGCGAGGCCGTCGTCGACGGTTACCTCGTCGACCACAATGCGCCCATCCACATCGAGACGGAGCTCTCGGCAAAGGGCATCCACTACCAAAAGGGGGAGCAGGTCGCGCTGCTCGACCCGGAGACGGGCGAACTCCTCAATGGCGCGCAGCTCGAGGACGAGCTCGACTTCGACATCGAAGACTTCAATCGCAAGGTCATCACCGAGAACTTCAACCGGGAAGTGCTCAAGGAGATTGCCAGGAATTTCGACCCGACGGAACCCTCGCAGGGGAAGATGATGATCTTCGCCGCGAACGACCAACACGCCGACCTCATCGTGCGCTTGCTCAGGGAGCTCTATGAAGGCATGGCACCGGCCGACGCCATCCGCAAAATCACGGGCACCATCGAGAACGGCAACCAGAAGAAGATACGCGAGGCCGTGCAGCACTTCAAGAACGAAGTGTATCCGAGCATCGTCGTGACGGTCGACCTGCTCACGACGGGCATCGACGTCCCCGCCATCACGACGCTCGTCTTCCTGCGCCGCGTCAAGTCGCGCATCCTCTTCGAGCAGATGCTTGGCCGCGCGACGCGCCTCTGTCCCGCCATCCACAAGGCGGCCTTCGACATCTACGACCCCGTCGGCACGTATGCCGCGCTCGAGAAGGTCAGCGACATGAAGCCTGTCGCAGCGAACCCGAAGGAGACGTTCGCGAAACTGCTCGACGGCCTCGAAGAGGCATCGCTGGCCGCGGACAGCGCGCTGCGCCAGAAACGGCTGCGCGCGCGCCTCGACCGCTTCACGGGCCGACTGCGCCGCAAGAGCAAGCTGCTCGACACGTCACAGGACAAGGAGGCCGCCGCCTCGCTCACCATCGGAGGGAAAGCACCTGCCTCCTTGACCGCCTTCATCCATGAAGTGCATGCGATGCCTCTCGAGGAGGCGCGCGCCGTCCTCCTGGCGAACCGCGCCGCCATTGAGGCGCTCGAGTCCATCCACCGCACGCGAGAGGGCATCGTCATCGACGGCCACACCGACAAAGTCACCAGAGTCTACCACGGCTACGGCGAGGGCGAGACGCGGCCGGAGGACTACCTCGAGTCCTTCACCACATGGGTGCGCGAGAACCGCGACAAGATCGAGGCACTCCAGATCGTCTGCACGCGGCCGCAGGACCTCACCATGCAGGACCTCAAGAGCCTGCGCAAGCAGCTCAGCGCGCTCCACTTCACCGAGCGCCAGCTCTCCGACGCCATCGCGGGCGGCGATGGCGCAGCCGTCACGGCCGACATCATCAGCCTCATTCGCCGCGCGACGATCGGCACGCCGCTGAAGAGCCACGAAGAGCGCATCCATGCTGCCGTCAGCCGCCTGATCGACGAGCTGCGCCAGCATGGCAAGCTGACCAAGCCGCAGGAAAATGTCCTGCGCAAGATCGAGAAATACTTCCTTGCCGACGAGAACTACGTCATCGGCATGCAGATGTTCCGCGACGACAGCCGTTTCCGGAGAGACGGAGGCCAGCCGCGCTACGACAGGATCTTTGACGGCCATCTGGCGGAAGTGATCGCCAAGCTCAACAACTATCTGTATGACGACTATGATGATGGAGGAAAATCTGCATGAACACACAAGAAATCGTAGCGAAGCTTTGGAATCTCTGCAACGTCCTGCGCGACGACGGCATCACGTACCATCAGTATGTGACGGAGCTGACCTACATCCTCTTTCTCAAGATGGCGAAGGAGACGCACGCTGAGGATACCATCCCCGAGGACTGCCGCTGGGATGCGCTGCGCGATCGGCGCGGCCTCGACCTCAAGAACCACTACAAGAAAGTCCTCGACAAACTCGGCACGGAGACGCAGGGCCGCGTGCGCGAGATCTACGCCGGGGCCGCGACGAACATCGACGAGCCGAAGAACCTCGAGAAGATCATCACGAGCATCGACGAGCTCGACTGGTTCTCCGCCAAGGAAGAGGGGCTCGGCAGCCTCTATGAAGGACTGCTCGAGAAGAACGCCAACGAGAAGAAATCCGGCGCGGGCCAGTACTTCACGCCGCGCGTGCTCATCGACGTCATGACGCGCCTCGTAAAGCCGCAACCCGGCGAACGCTGCAGCGATCCGGCCTGCGGTACGTTCGGCTTCATGATCGCCGCTGCGCAGTACGTCAGGGACATGACGGACGACTACGCCGACCTCACCGAGGAGATGGCCAATTTCGAAGTCGAGGAAGCCTTCTCCGGCTGCGAGCTCGTTCACGACACACACCGCCTCGCGCTCATGAACGCCATGCTGCACGGCATCGACGGTCCGATTTACCTCGGCGACACGCTCTCGAACTTCGGCAAGCGGCTGAAGGACTACGACGTCGTGCTGACGAATCCGCCGTTTGGCACGAAGAAGGGCGGCGAGCGCGCGACGCGCGACGACTTCACCTACACGACGAGCAACAAACAGCTCAACTTCCTCCAGCACATCTACCGCAGCCTCAAGGCAAACGGCAAAGCGCGCGCCGCCGTCGTCCTGCCGGACAACGTCCTGTTCGCCGACGGCGACGGCCAGGCCATTCGCCGCGACCTCATGGAGAAATGCGACCTGCACACCATACTGCGCCTGCCGACCGGCATCTTCTACGCGCAGGGCGTCAAGACAAACGTGCTCTTCTTCACGCGCGGCGCATCCGACCAGGGGAACACGCACGAAGTCTGGTTCTACGACCTGCGCACGAACATGCCGTCCTTCGGCAAGACGCACCCGCTCAAGCGCGAGGATTTCGCGGGCTTTGTCAAGGCCTACGAGGCCTCCGACCGCCACAGTGTCGAGGACGAGCGCTGGCACTGCTACACGCGCGAGGAGATCGCCGCCAAGGACGATAGCCTCGACCTCGGCCTCATCAAGGACGACTCCATCCTCGACTACGAGGATCTCCCCGACCCAGTCGAAAGCGCCCTAGCCGCGAGCAAATCCCTCCGCGCCGCCGCCGACCTCCTCGATGAAGTCGCCGCCGAGCTACAGACGGAAAGAGAGGACTGACATGGCAAAGAAAAAACAAGCCCTCTCCCCCGAGGAACGCCTCGCCGCCGCCCTCGTGCCGGAGGAAGAGCAGCCGTATGAGTTGCCAGAGGGATGGAAGTGGGTGCGCATCGGGAAAATATTCATTGACGTGACCGACAGTCAGAAGAAGATAAAGCAGAAGGAGTATCTTTTAAAAGGTAAGTGGCCAGTTATTGATCAAGGGCAGCATTTTATTGGAGGATACTCTAATGCAGATGAACTGATTTATACAGACGAGTTGCCTGTCATCATCTTTGGTGACCACACGCGAAATGTCAAATACATTGATTTCCAGTTCATACAGGGCGCAGATGGTGTCAAGGTGCTAAAGCCGCAATCGTTCGTCTATAGTAAATTCCTATTTTGGCTCTTGAAGAGAATACCTTTCCCTAGTTTGGGATATAGACGTCATTTTCCTGTATTGAAAAAGATGGTTGCGCCACTTCCACCGCTAGATGAACAGCAGCGCCTTGTGGCGCGCATTGAGTCGCTGTTTGCCAAGCTCGATGCCGCCAAGGTAAAGGTGCAGGCCGTCCTCGACTCCCACGAAACCCGCAAAGCCGCCATACTGCACGCTGCCTTTACAGGGAAATTGACAGCGAAGTGGCGGAGCGATGCGCCTGAATATCGAAGCGTGCCATTGGCTGAAGTCTGTGACAGCATCTTTGATGGCGACCATATGCCGCCGCCGAAATCGAGCAGCGGCGTGCCTTTCTTGGTCATCTCGAATGTGAACACGGGCAAACTCGATTTCTCGGATACGCGATTTGTTCCGCAGGATTACTACGATGCGCTGACGGATACGCGCAAGCCACAAAACGGTGATGTGCTCTACACATTGGTCGGGACGTATGGGATTCCTGTGTTAGTCGACACGGACCAGGCGTTTTGTTTCCAGCGCCACATGGCTTTGCTGAAGCCGAAGGAAGATGTTATTCTGCAAAGGTATCTTTGGTACGCCTTGCAAGAGAAGGATTTTTATCGAGAGGCTACAAGAATTGCCAAGGGAACAGCTCAGCTGACCGTCCCCATTAAGGGGTTGCGTCAGCTGACGATACCGATGGCGTCACTTCTAGAGCAGCAAGAGATTGTTGCTATCCTTGACCGCCTGCTCGGCAGGGAAGAAGAAGTCCGACAGTCGGCGGAGTCGGTGCTGGCATCCATTGACCGCATGAAGCAGGCCATCCTTGCCCGTGCGTTCCGCGGCGAGCTTTGACCCTCTGTTGTCGCTGCGATGTATTTTTTTTCGAAAACTACCTGCAAACGCAAAGGATAGTATGAGCAAAGAAGGGTGGGAGAATAGCTGCCTTGGCTAGCAGCAGAACGAAATGGAACTTTGGCAGGAAGCGGAAGTGAAGGCGGAGCGGGCGCGCGCGCACGGCGACGCGGCGGGCGCGGCGAATGCGCTCTATGAGGCGGCCTGTGCGGATCGTCTGCTGCGCCTGCAGCGCAAGCATTATTCGGGCTATCTCTTTGCCCTGCATTATCTTTCCGGCATTGCGCCGGAGCAGCTTTTTGCGGCGCATCGCGTCTATGGGGCGCTTTACCGCGATACGGAGCCGCTGCCGCCGGGGGGCGCTGCGCACGAAGGGCTGCGCGTCGGCTATCTCGCGCCGCATTTTCACGACGGCGCCGCGGCGCGGTTCTACGAGGCCATGCTGTTCCTTGCGGGCAGGCCGCCGGGGATCGCTATCTATACGTATGCTCTGCACCCGGCGGACGATGCCTTTTCAAGGCGCGTCGCAGCCAATACGCAGTATCGGGACCTCTCTGGTCGGTCTATCGTGGAGGCGGGCGAGCGCATCCGGCAGGATGGACTCGACCTTCTCATCGATCTCGGCGGACACAGCGCCGGCGGCGAGACCCTGCCGGTCTTCGCGCTGCGCCCTGCCCCCATCCAGGCCGAGGCGATGGGCTACTTCGACACGACGGGACTCCCGGCGATGGACTTCCTGCTCACCGATGAGGGCCTCGATCCGGCGGGCAGTCCGCACTTTGCAACGGAACGGCTCGCCTGCCTGCAGCCGTCGCTGTTTTGCTTTACGCCGACGGCAGAGATGCGTGAGGTCCGGGAAGGGCAGCTGCGGGAGGAGAGACAAAGCGGCGGAGCGTTCGTGTTCGGCTGCTTCCAGAATATCTTGAAATGCAGCGATGCATGGCTGGAAGCGGTTTCCAAGATCCTGCAGGAAGCGAAGACAAGCCGCCTGATCCTGCAGGATGTGCTGCCGCTGCCGGAGCGGCTCGCGGCGGTCCGCGGGCGCTGCGCGCGGGCTGGCCTGCCGATGGACCGCGTGACAATACGCGGCGGACGCGAGGCGTATCTTTCCGACTATGCGGCGGTCGACCTGGTGCTCGACACGTTCCCGTATCCGGGCGGCGCGATGACGGCTACGGCCCTGTATCTCGGCGTGCCGGTCCTGACGCTTGCCGGTGACCATCACAGCGCGCGATTCGGCGCGGCCATCCTGCGCGCCGCCGGGCGGACGAACTGGGTAGCGAATACGGCAGAGGACTATGTCGCGCGGGCCATCGCGGCGTCGCGTGAGCCAGCGCGCGTCCGCGCGGAGCGGCGCCGCCTGCTCGAGACGCTCCCCGCGTCGGCCCTGCTGGACGGGAAGGGCTATCAAAAGGCCCTGCTTTCACTGTATCAGAGCCTAAAAGGAGGCGCAACATGAAACAGGATTTAACGGCGTTCTGCTTTGCAAGTCCCGCAAACGCGCAGATCCTGGTGGTCGAGAGCAGCGCGTACTTGCCGCGCCTCCGGGCGCTTTGCCCGAACGCACAGCTCACCGCGGTCACGCGCTATGAGGAGCTTCCCTCGTGGAAGGATTTCGCGGGGCTCGATGTCCGCTGGTGCGTGCTCGATTACCGGACGGAGGCACTGCCCTTTCCGGAGGAATCCTTTAACCTCATCGTGGCGGAGACGTGTCTGACCGACCCTTATGAACCGTACGAGACGGTGATGGGCCTGAACCGCCTGCTGAAGCAGACCGGCGTCCTGCTCACGGGGTTCCGGAACGTCCGGTATCAAGGCGTGCTCGACGGGCTGCGCAGCGGGCACTTCCCTTCGCGCAGCGGCAGGCTCTGGGCGAAGGCGGATGTCGTGCAGTTCCTGCACGAGACCTTGTTCAAGGAGATCGCGTTTGTGCCCGGCGCGCAGGATGAGGACGGCGGCGCGGAGGCATCGTGGGAATCGCGCGGCTTTGAGGACTATCACGGCGACCTGCGCACGGAGGTCTGGCTGGTCAAGGCCTCGCGCTCGTCGGCGGCCGTCGCGAATCTCAAGAGCCTGTATACGAAAAAGACCCGCGCGGAACTCGCGCGGATCTTGCACCGGATCGAATACGGTATCGATATCGAAGAGAATCGGGAGACATTGCGCCGCCTTATGGAGCGGGAGTCCATATTCCCGGAATACCTTGCGGATTTCGTTCAGAGCGTCTGCGCGCATCCGGCGCGCGTGCTCACTGTGCTCCAGAGGGATCCGGGAAACTCTCCCGATGCACGATGATGGCCGGGTAGATGGTCTTGGAGGGAGCGGCGTCCCTTCCGGACTCCAGGATCTTCGTCAGAACATCGACGGCTGCCGGGCAAAGGATCTCGAGCCGGTTGTCGATGCTCGTCAGCGACGGCGTCGCGCACTCCGCGAGGACGGAGTTGTTGCACCCGATGACCGGGATCTTCATGCCGTGCGCGGAAAGCGCTTTCTGCGCGCCGACCGCGAGCACGTCCTCCGAGCACAGAATCGCGGAGAACGAGACGTGCTGCGAGAGGAGCTTCTCGACGGTCTCGCGCACGGCCGCGAGATTGCGGTCGGCCTGGCAGACGAGCTTGTCCGAGTTCTTGATGCCGCATTCCCTGAGCCCGTCCCGGTAGCCCTGCAGTTTCCGCGTGCCGCTGTAGGAGAGCCGGTCGAACAGATAGAGGATTTCCCGGCAGCCGCCGTCCACGAGTTCGTGGACGGCTTTTTTTATGCCCGAAACCTCGTCGCAGAGCACGCAGTAGATGTTCGGCAGCTCGATCAGGCTGTTGATTGTGATGATCGGGACTTTCTTTGCGACCTGCTCGAGATGGGCATTGCTGCCCTCTTCGCGGTACGGAGAGCCGATCAGGATGATCGCGTCGACGTGCTTCTGCAGCATCAGCTGCAGGTATTTCTTCTTCGCCTCGAGCTCCTCGCCTGTGCAGCCGAGGATGACGTCGAGCCCGCGCTCACGCAGGTCGTGCTCGACGAGGGAGACGGCCTTCGCGTAGAACGCGTCGGAAACATCCGTGCAGAGGATGCCGACCATCTTCATCGAGTTCAGGCCGAGCCCGCGTGCGAACGGGTTCGGCGAGTAGTTCTGATCCTGCATGGCCTGCAGGACCTTCTGCCGCGTCTTGTCGCTGACCTTGTCGCTGCCGTTGAGCACGCGCGATACGGTCGCGATGGAGACACCGCAGGCCTTTGCGATATCGTAGATGGTCATGCATGACCTTCCTTTCCTATATCGTGTCAATGATGATGAAACAGATAGGGAAAATACTTACACTATCTTCTATAGTATAGCGCGTCCTTCCTTTTTTGACAAGCGCGGCCGCGGAAAATGTACGGAAAATAAGATGAAAAAATAATCCCGGCATCGACTGACAATAATAGGTAAAACGAAAGAAAATAGGTACTATAAACAGAAATAAATAGTAAACGAAACAGAAATAGATAACAAATCGTAAAGATATTTAGATTCCATCAATATTTTTAGCTATTCTTTGAGTTGTATTGACAATTTGATTCGTATTAATTAGAATTATTTGCATAGGATGTTCCGATAACAATCGGAGCTGAGGAGAGAGTAAGGGCTTACGGATAACAGAATAGACAGAATTCATCCATCCGTATCCCGTAAGGAGGTAATGGGATATGTTCCTCAAGAAGAAGGTCTTGGCGGCTCTGTCCGTCCTGGCTGTCGGTGCGATGGTCGTGGCTGGCTGCGGTGGAAGCAGCTCGAGCACGGCGGGCAGCGGCGATAAGATCGTCCTGCGCTATGCGGAGAATCAGACGCCGGATTATCCGACGACGCAGGCGGCGCAGAAGTTCGCGGATCTCGTGAAGGAGAAGACGAATGGCCGGATCACGGTCGAGGTCTACGACAGCGGCCAGCTCGGCGATGAGAAATCGGTCATCGAGCAGGTGCAGTTCGGCGGCATCGACATGTCGCGCGTCAGCCTGACCCCGCTTTCCGAGTTCTCGAAAGACCTCATGGCATTGCAGATGCCGTATCTCTACCGCGATAGCGATCACATGTGGAAGGTCCTCGATGGGGAAATCGGAGACAAGCTGCTGAAGAGCACGGAGAACGACGGCATCGTCGGCCTGTCCTGGTATGACGCCGGCGCCCGCAACTTCTACAACAACAAGCACGAGGTCAAGAGCCTCGACGACATGAAGGGGCTGAAGATCCGCGTACAGGAATCCTCACTGATGATGGATATGGTCAAGGCGCTCGGCGCGAACCCGACGCCGATGGCCTACGGCGAAGTCTACTCGGCCCTGCAGACGAACGTCATCGACGGTGCGGAGAACAACTGGCCGTCCTATGAGTCGACGAGCCATTACGAAGTCGCGAAATACATCACGGTCGATGAGCACAGCCGCGTGCCGGAGATGCAGATCATCTCGAAGCAGACGATGGACAAGCTCTCCCCGGAGGATCAGCAGATCATCCGCGAGTGCGCCAAGGAATCCGCGAAATATGAGCGCCAGCTCTGGGCAGAGCGCGAGAAGCAGTCCAAGGAGAAGGTAAAGGCCGGCGGCGCCATCATCACGGAGCTCTCGGCAGAGGCGCGCGAAGCCTTCGTCAAGGCCGTGCAGCCGCTCTATGACCAGTACGGCGCGGACTACAAAGACATCATCGAGCAGATCCGCAACGTGAAGTAAGCAAGATAAAGTAAAGAGTATTTGGAAAGGTATGGCTTCTTTGCCGGGAATTTGGCCGCGGCCATTGCCGGAAAGAAGCCTTTCTTTTGCCTGTTTCCTGACAGGGGTGAGAGAGTATGGGAGAAACGAAGGATGCGCAGAAGAAGCTGAACCCGGTGCTGAATGCGATCACCTATGTGTTCGATTTCATCTATTCGCTGCTGCTGCTGTATTCGAAGGCCGTCCTGCTGATCATCGTCTTCATCGTGTCGGCGGAGGTCATCAGCCGGAAGTTCCTCGGCGGCAGCATCCGCTGGTCCGAGGAGGTCGCCTTGTTCTTCATGGTCTGGATGGCGTTCATCTCCATGGCCATCGGTGTCCAGAAGAACCTGCATATCGCGATGGGTTTCGTGTTCAATCTGCTGCCGAAGAAAGTGGCGTGGTTCGTCAACAAATGCGATCTCGCGGTGATCATCGGGTTCGGCGTATTCATGGTCTATTACGGTGTGAGGCTCGTCGCCAGCACGATGTCCTCGACGCTCCCCGCGACGCATTGGCCGGCCGGCATGCTCTATCTGATGATACCGGTCAGCGGCGTATTCATCGTCTATTTTGCCGGACTCGACTTCTTCGGCCTGAAACGGTATGAACACACGAAGTTCTATCAGGACGACGAGAAGAAGCCGGCGGATCGTGCGGAAAGTTAAGGGGGCGCAGTTATGTTTGATGTGAATCTGGCGATTGCGCTGCTGTTTGGCACGTTCTTCGTCTTTATTATCGCCCGTGTGCCGATCACGTTCGCGCTGGCGGGCTCGACGGCCATCACGATGCTGTACGTGCATGTGCCATTGATGTCTCTCGTGCAGCAGATGAGCAAGTCGGTCAACTCGTTCTCGCTGATGGCGATCCCGTTCTTCATCCTCGCCGGCGAGATTATGTGCGTCGGCGGCATTTCCGACCGCCTGCTCGCGTTCGCGAACGCGCTGGTCGGCCGCTTCCGCGGCGGCTTGTCGCATGTGAACATCCTCGCGAGCATGTTCTTCGGCGGCATCTCGGGATCGGCGGTCGCTGATGTATCCTCGCTCGGCTCGGTCGAGATCCCGATGATGGTCAAGGCGGGCTATACGCCTCAGTTCTCGACGGCCATCACAGTCACGGGCGCCTGCCAGGGCGTGCTGATCCCGCCGTCGCACAACATGATCATCTACTCGCTTGCCGCGGGCGGCGTCTCGGTCGGTGCCCTGTTCCTCGCCGGCTTCATCCCGGGCGTGCTGCTCGGCTGCTGCCTGCTCGTCGTCTCCGTCTATATGTCGATCAAGCATAAGTACCCGAAGGGCCGCGCGGTCGGGCTGAAGGAAGCGCTCCGCATCACGAAGGACGCGATCCTGGCGCTCGGCACGGCGTTCATCATCTTCTTCGGCACGGCGCTCGGTTTCTTCACCGCGACGGAATCGGCGGCCATCGCCTGCATCTACGCGTTCATCGTCTCGTTCTTCATCTATCGGGAGCTCAAGCTCTCGATGATCCCGCGCGTGCTGATGAACACGATCAAGACCATCGCGATGGTGTTCAGCCTGATCGCGGCGGCCGGCGCATTCGGCTGGATGATGGCGTTCCTGAAGGTACCGACGCTGATCACGCAGGGCGTGCTCGGCATCAGCGACAACCCGATCATCATCCTGCTCGCCATGAACCTCCTGCTGCTGTTCCTCGGCGCGGTCATGGATATGGCGCCGCTGATCGTCATCATGACGCCGATCCTGCTTCCGGTCGCGACGGCCTGCGGCATGAGCCCAATCCAGTTCGGCGTCATGCTGATCTACAACCTCGCTATCGGCCTCTGCACGCCGCCGGTCGGCTCCGCCCTGTTCGTCGGCTGCGGCATCTCGAAGCAGCCAATCGAGCGGGTCGGCAAGACCATGCTGCCGATGTACGCCATGATGATCGTCGGCCTGATGCTCGTGACGTTCATCCCGCAGATTTCGATGGCGTTGCCGAGCATGATGGGCTTGGTGCAGTAATTCCACAAGGTATCAAGAAGTTCGCGGGTTTCGTGGAAAATTCGCGAACTTTTCGTGTAAAAGAATTGACAATCCCGTGTGTTAGCGATAAAATAAGAGTTGTAAGAGCTTACAAAATATCATTCAAGATGAAGTAACATTCCTATCGACGGAAAGAAGCGCGGGCATCCCGCGTTTTTGCAAGGTGTGCAGGGAGGCCGGCGGCCTCCCGGAAGAAAGGGAGAGAGTTTCATGAAGAAGTTTATGGACGAGGATTTCCTGCTTGAGACGGAGACGGCGAAGACGCTGTTCCACGAGCACGCGGCAAAGATGCCGATCATCGACTATCACTGCCATATCTCGCCGCAGGAGATCGCGGAGGACCATCGCTTCAAGGACATCACGGAGGTCTGGCTCGGCGGCGACCATTACAAGTGGCGCCTGATCCGCTCGAACGGCGTCGATGAGAAGTACATCACGGGCACGGCTTCGACGGCCCGCGAGAAGTTCCAGAAATTCGCGGAGGCGCTGCCGCGCGCGATCGGCAACCCGCTCTACCATTGGACGCATCTTGAGCTCAAGCGCTATTTCGGCTGCGACAAGCAGCTCAACGGCGACACGGCGGAGGAGATCTGGAATCTCTGCAACAAGCGCCTGCAGGATCCGGATATGAGCGTGCAGGGCATCATCAAGCAGTCGAACGTCAAAGTCATCTGCACGACGGATGATCCGGCAGACGATCTCAAATGGCATAAGAAGATCGCCGAGGATGGCAAGTGCTCGGCGACGGTCCTGCCGGCCATGCGCCCGGATGCGGCCATGCGCATCGAGAAGCCGGAGTGGTCGAACTACATGCTCTACAAGCTCGCACCGGCTGCCGGCATGGAGACCATCGAGACGATGGAGGATATCCGCAAGGCCCTGCGCGTCCGCATCGACTATTTCGAGAAGATGGGCTGCCGCGCATCCGACCACGCGCTCGAGTACTGCTTCTATAACCCGGCTGAGGAGTACGAGCTCGATGACATCGTCGGCAAGGTCATCAATGACAAGGGCGAGCCGACCAAGGACGAGATCGAGAAGTACAAGACCGCGCTGCTGCTGTTCCTCGGCAAGGAGTACGCGCGCCGTGGCTGGCCGATGCAGATCCATTACAGCGCCCTGCGCGACAACAACACGAAGATGTACCAGAAGCTCGGCCCGGATACCGGTTTCGACTGCATCGCGACCTATAACTGCGGCGAGGGCCTCGTGAACCTCATGGATGCGCTCTCGAAGATGGAAGCACTCCCAAAGATGATCATCTACTCGCTGAACCCGTCCGATAACGCGATGATCGGAACGATCCTCGGCTCGTTCCAGGGACCGGAGGTGCCGGGCAAGATCCAGCAGGGCGCCGCTTGGTGGTTCAACGACACGAAGCTCGGCATGGAGGCACAGCTCGCGAACGTCGGCAACCTCTCCGTGCTCGGCAACGCGATCGGCATGCTGACGGATTCGCGTTCGTTCCTCTCCTATACGCGTCATGAGTACTATCGCCGCATCCTCTGCAACTTCATCGGCAACCTCGTCGAGAACGGGGAGTATCCGGCAGATATGGACTTCCTCGGCAAGATCGTGGAGGATATCAGCTACAACAACGCCAACCGCTATTTCGGTTTCGACAAGCTGACGAAGTAATCCAAGAACATCGACAGAAAGACCGCCCCGGGTTGCGCGAGCATTCCGGGGCGGGATTCTGTGATGTGAACCGATTTCGCTGACAGGGTGAATTTTAGGAGAGATAGATTATGAAGAACATTCGGGATTTATACAGTCGCGAAGAGCATCCGCTCAAGGTCCTGCAGATCGGCGAGGGCAATTTCCTGCGCGCGTTCGTGGACTACGGCATCGACGTCGCGAACGAGGAGAACGGCTTTGACGCGGGTGTCGCGATCGTCATGCCGCGCGCGAAGAAGAGCAACGAGCGCTTCGCAAAGCAGGACAACCTCTACACGGTATTGCTGCGCGGCCAGAAGGACGGCAAGCCGTACAAAGAGAACCGCGTCGTGAAATGCATCGAGAAGGTCATCGGTGCCTATACGGACTACGACGAGTTCATGGAGCTCGCGAAGGTGCCGACGCTCGAGTACGTCGTCTCGAACACGACGGAGGCCGGCATCGTCTACGACGCGGGCGATAAATACGACGACTGCCCGCCGGCGACGTTCCCGGCGAAGCTCACGAAGTTCCTGTTCACGCGCTATGAGCATTTCCACGCGGCCGCGGACAAGGGCCTCGTGATGCTGCCGGTCGAGCTCATCGACCACAACGGCGAGGCGCTGAAGAAATGCGTCCTGCAGTACGCGGACCTCTGGAAGCTCGAGCCGGGCTTCTCGGCCTGGATCAACCATGACTGCGTGTTCGCGAGCACACTCGTCGACCGCATCGTCGCCGGCTATCCGAAGGATCAGGCCGCAGACTACGAGAAAGAGATCGGCTATACGGACTGCCTGCTCGATCAGGGCGAGCCGTTCGGCCTCTGGGTCATCGGCGCGCCGGAGCTCAAGGACAAGCTGCCGCTGGATTCGAGCAGATTGCATGTCGAATTCACGGACAATATCGAGAAGTTCAAGGAGCAGAAGGTGCGCATCCTGAACGGCGCGCATACGTCGATGGTGCTCGGCGCGTACCTCGCGGGCTTCGACTACGTCGGACAGTGCATGAAGGATCCGGCGGTCCGCAAGCAGCTCGACCAGTCGGTCTACGGCGAGATCGTGCCGACCGTGCACCTGCCCGAGGAGAAATCCAAGGCGTTCGCGGACGCGGTGTTCGAGCGCTTCGAGAACCCGTTCGTCAACCACGCGCTGCTTTCCATTTCGCTGAACTCGCTGTCGAAATGGCGCGCGCGCGTCTTGCCAACGTTCAAGGACAGCCTGAAGAACACCGGAAAATTGCCGAAGTGGCTGACCTATTCGTTCGCGGCCCTGCTCGCGTTCTACCATACGACGGAGCATGGCGACGGCTGCCTCGTCGCGAAGCGCGCGGCCGGCAATACCTATGAGATCCACGACGACCAGGATAAGCTCGACAAGATCGCGGAGTGGGCGGCGCTCGACGATAAGACCTATGCCCGCAACGTCATGAGCCAGACGGATTGGTGGGGCGAAGATCTCACGGCAATCCCGGGCTTCGAGGATGCGGTTGACAGACATTTTGCCCGCATCCAGGAGGTCGGCGCAAAAGCGCATATTGAGGAGCTTGGAAAAGAGGACTGACTATGGCAAGTAAGCAAATCCGCCTGTTCCAGATCCACCCGGACGACAATGTCGCGGTCGCGGTGGAGAAACTGACGAAGGGCGAGCCCGTGGAACTGGGCGGCAAGACCTACACGCCGCTCAGCGATATCCCGGCCGGCCACAAGATGGCCATCCGCCCGATCAAGAAGGGCGAGGATGTCGTGAAATACGGCTTCCCGATCGGCACGGCGAAAGAGGATGCCGCGCCGGGCACCTGGATGCATACGCACAACGTCAAGAGCAAGCTCGGCGACCTGCTTTCCTACCAGTATGAGCCGGAGAAGGCGCCGAAGCAGAAAGCGCTCGACATGAGCGGCTATACCTTTGACGGCTACCTCCGCGAGGACGGGCGCGCCGGCATCCGCAACGAGGTCTGGATCGTGCCGACCGTCGGCTGCGTGAACGGCATCGCGCGCACGATCGAGAGCATGAGCCAGAAGTTCAAGACGGAGCATATCGATGGCATCTACGCGTACAGCCATCCGCATGGCTGCTCGCAGCTCGACGGCGACCAGGAGCGCACGCAGCGGATCCTCTCGGGCCTCGTGCACAGCCCGAATGCCGGTGCGGTGCTCGTCCTGTCGCTCGGCTGCGAGAACAATCAGGTCGCCCTGATGAAAGAGGCCATCGGGGATTATAACCCCGACCGCGTGAAGTTCCTCGTCTGCCAGGAGGTCGACGATGAGATCGAGGCGGGCGTCGGGATCATGAAGGAGCTCTGCCAGTACGCAGACCAGTTCCGCCGCACGCCGCAGCCGCTCGCAAAGCTCACGATCGGCCTGAAATGCGGCGGCAGCGACGGCTTCTCCGGCATCACGGCGAACCCGCTCGTCGGTTCCATCGCGAACAAGGTCACGGCGGCCGGCGGCACGGCAATCCTGACGGAGGTGCCGGAGATGTTCGGCGCGGAGACTTTGCTCATGAACCGCTGCAAGGACAAGGCGACGTTCGAGAAGACGGTCAAGCTCATCAACGGGTTCAAAGAGTATTTCATGCGCTACGGCGAGAAGATCAATGAGAACCCGAGCCCGGGCAACAAAGAGGGCGGCATCACGACGCTCGAGGACAAGTCGCTCGGCTGCGTGCAGAAGGGCGGCACGGCGACGGTCATGGACGTGCTCGAGTACGGAGAGCGCGCACAGGAACAGGGCCTGCTCCTGCTGCAGGCGCCGGGCAACGACCTCGTCGCGGCGAATGCGCTCGCGGCGTCCGGCTGCGACCTCGTGCTGTTCACGACGGGCCGCGGCACGCCGTTC
>Ga0310695_10006053_pt1 | contig 20417 bp, 1 predicted proteins | sample RumenRJG_04DNA_FD_203882 | JGI IMG/M metagenome (GOLD analysis project Ga0310695, IMG submission 203882) | Bovine rumen microbial communities from Lethbridge, Alberta, Canada - RJG_04 (v2) (version 2) | ecosystem: Host-associated > Mammals > Digestive system > Stomach > Rumen | place: Canada...
GGTGCGGGGGGGTCTGGGCGGGGGGGCGGGGGCCGGTGCCCCCCCCCCCCCCCCCCCCACCCCCCAACCCCCAACCCCCAATCCCCAATCCCCAATCCCCATTCAAAATAAATTAGTTATTTAAATTAAATAAAAATTTTTATTTATTTTTAATTGATTTTGTTTAAATTAATATTTTTAAATATTTTTTATTAATAAAATAATGATATAAATAAACATTATTTATTTTTATCACTTTGTTTTCTTTATACCAGCAGTTCCTATTTTGAAATCATGAACACCTTTAGAAGCCATTTCATATAATTCGTTCCATTTTTTTTCAAAATCAGTTTTTTGTTGACCACTTATAGTATTAATAATTCTAGATTTTAATGCATTTAATTTGCTCATTAGATTATTGTCACCATTTTTTCCTAATTGTTTTGCTTTTATTGCCGAATATAATTTATCATATAAATTATTAAATTGATTTATTGAATTTATACTTGGAAGTTGATCAAATGCTTTAATTTCATCTAAACTTAAAGATGGACCTTTTATTCTATTTTTTGCATCTAAAACATGTATACTTCTATTAGGACATCCTCTACAATAAGGTGCACCTACTGATAAATTTCCACCTCTTCCTACAATATATACGGAAACAAACTTAAATTGTATATTATATTTTTGCATCAAATTATCACTTTCTCTAATATCTCTTTCACTAACTCCCCCATCAGTTACTATTATTAAATGCTCTCTATGACTTGGACAAGCAATTGCAAGCTTTGCAATATTTATTGAATAAGTTCCTTCTGGTCCATCCATTTTTCTAATCCATTGATCAATCTGAGATTTGCTTTGCTCAGTATACGTATCTCCCCATAAATAAAATTTATCTCCACTTTTATAGTATTTTTTAACTATTCTCGCAATTTCATTGAAGTAAATAGAATTTCCTGAGATACTACCTGAATTATCAAAGGCAAATAAGGTTGATAATTTAGATAAATCAATTTTTTTAAATCCAGTTGGCTTTTGTAAGAAATTGCTCCATTTTTTATTTACGTCAATTGTATAATCAATACCTTCTGGTCTCCAATCTCTTGCATCAATACCGTCATACATTAAATGTATTTCAGTTCTTGCACTCCATGATGCAATATTCTGGAAATATCTAAATGCTGTATCTTCTTTTTTCATATTTAAAAATAGTTTAGTAAACCCGCAATCAATAAATATATCTCCTCGTTTTTTTTCGTCGGATAAATAAAATAATGAACTTATACCATTTTCACTATCTCTTGAAAAAGGATGGAAAGGCAAAAGCTTCTCATAATCATCAGTACTAGTATAACATATAGTATCTCCTTCGAATAATTTAAATAAATTATGATCCAATCTTAATCTTTGTAATCCACTATATCTTTCAATTTTTTTACTGAATTCTTGCTTATTTTTTAATAGACCTGTTTTATCCCCTGTTAAAATTTTTCCTCCAACATGTTCTTTTGTTCCTTTATCTTCATCATCACCTACTAAATAAAATTCTATTTTTTTTCCATCAAAATCAAGCATCTTTAAAAATTCATTTGTCTGATATTGTAATTTCCATCCTTCAGCCAAGAAAACTAAAGCACCTCCTTTTTCCCAGAATAATTTCAACACTTCTAAAAATTGACCAAATAAAAATGCTTCTTTTGTTCCATCAGGTAAATCTTCATATGGAGGCCCATTAATTATCCAAACTGCATAATAAGGACATTTCCCTTGATCATTTTTGCTAGTAATTTTCTCAATAGCATTTCTATAATTTTCAACTATATCTATGATTATACCTAAATGATCAAAAGCATCTTTGAGACAAGCTTCACTTTCAGGACTTACTTTGGTAAGATAATCTTTATGAACTGATTCATTTTCATCTGGATTTAATGTTTTTGACCATAGCATTACAATAAGGATTTTTTGACCTTTTAATGCGTCTTTCTTTAATAATTCTTTTCCTTCTCCTGTTGGATTTGAATTAATATTATTATTTGTATCTTCCATATCATCTTCTTGATTCGAAATTAATAAGAATGCATCAGTTTCAACAATTACTTCACTTAATTTATTTTTTAAATTATTGAAAGTCAAATTAGTAGATTCATTAATTATTTTAGCAATTGAATTATTAAGTTCTATTTCATGATTTAATTCAGCAATATCAACAAAATTCATGGAATCTTTAACACCAGAAATAGATTCTCCGAAAAAGTTAGCAATTGCTTTATTTAAATTATAAGGATTATGACAATAAATTACTTTAGGGAATAAATATTCTATTCTCACTGGATAAATTCCTATACCAATACCAAATACATTCAATCCGCTTTTAACACAATTGCTCACTGCTCTTAATATTCTTTTATATTCATTTTCTTGATATAATCCATCAGTTAAAATAAATAAATAGCTTGTATATTCAGAAGATCTCATCCTTTTCAAATCAAAAGCAGCTTCAATAGCTGACGCTAAATCACTTTTTGAACATGGGTGAGCTAAAATAGACAAAAGACTTTCCCATAATGAAGATTTTGGATTTATTGCTCTAACTGAGCTTAAATTAGAACATAAAATTTCTGGTTCTTTTTGTCTTGATAAAATAAAATCGAAAGAAGGCAAATCAATAGATGTGAGAGTACTTAACATTAATCTTAAAGTTTGTAAAGAAAAAGCAGTACATAAAGGATTAAAACAAGAATATGATGTATCTAATATTAATGAAACACTATAATTTCTTATCATTCCTCCTTTTTCTTCTAAATATATCATTGGGTCAGGAGAAGGATTAATTAAGTTCATTATTAAAGCTGGAATATCAAATTCAGTACCTGTTGTTGATAATACCTTTTGACTTGGTTTATTAGGTTTAAATATTGCTTCTATTTTTGCCTTATTTAATTTGGCTCGATTTTCTATAAATCTTTTTGCGTATGAATGAATTTCGCTTTTTATTTCTTCTTTAATATCATATTTAACTATTTTAGATAATTTATTTTTATATGGATTTACATTTAATTTAGTTACTTTATTTGCTATATTTTTCAAAACCTCAGTCTTTTTAATATAAATATCAGGTCTATCTTCAAAACTTTGTTTAAGTGAATTTTCGAAATTTTGAAAAGAGTCTAAATTTTCTTCATGACTTAAATCAAATATCGGGAAATTAAATAATGAATCATCTTTATTCGGAATTTTTCCTTCATCAATTGGCCTTTCTAATAAATTCGATACTACATTAGATATATCATCGTATAATTTATTTGAATCTTCAAAAGTACTTTTATAATACATTAAATTAATATTAATTCCTGAATCTCTAACACTTTTTTTGAAATCATCCCATTTGACTTTTAAATAGTCAAGATCTTCAGTATGTTTATTACAAATATTTTCTGAATTTATAAAGAAAAATCCAAATGAATAATTAGGATTAGTGAATAATTTCGCTTTCCATGCATCTGTCAATAAAAAGTCTTCATCTAATCCATCTGAAAAAATAAGAATAGTTCTATAAAGTGAATTCGCTTTTGTAAACTTCAAAGCGTATTGAATTGCGTTTGCATTTTTACCTATGAATCTTTTGATAAATAGACAATCTAAAACTTTTTGTAAATATTCCATGGAATGTTCAACATCGAAAGGTTTTAAAGTGCATTCAAATTGACTATCTCCAACAATACTTATTGCATAATTTATATTAACGATATTTAAAGCATTTACTATACCACATACTATTACAAATTGCTTTAATTTGTTTTCAATACTTATAAATCCACTACAATCTAATAATAAATTCACAGAAGTGTGAGAAAATGGTATGCTTTTTTCGGATAAATCCTTTATTATTTTATTTGCAAGAGACATTCCTCTTTGATATAAATCTCCTATATTGAAATTCTGAGAAGATGGTTTTTCGTTTCTATAATCAGGTTGTCCTTTGAGATCTTTTTTTATACCTATTTCTGGCAAATTCTTATTATTTTTAATTTTATCTTCTATTTCTTTCATACGCTCAATAACCAATCGTAATAAAAGTTCATCGTTGAAATTAAAATTAGTAACATCTATTTTAATATTTTCTTTTTTTACCGAAGTATCAGTATTAACTTCCATATCTTTATTGCTATCATTATTTATTGCATTATTGCTATTGTTTTTATTTAAATTAAGAATTTCATCTTTTGAAGACTTTCTATTTTTTTTAAATTTAATATTAAAGCTTGAAACTAAGTCTTCTTTTTTAGGCTTTTGCTCAGGTTTTTGCTCTTCTTCAGGTTGTGGAATTTTTTCTTCTTCTTTATTAATATTATTATCTTTATTATTTTCACTAAGAGTTTTTTGCCTTTCTAATAATAATTTTTGTTGTTCTCTTCTTTTCCTTTCTTCTTCTTCTCTTTTCAACTTTTCTTTTTGTTCTAATAAATTCTTACTTACACCTTGAATAGTATCTTTAGAAATGAACAAATTTGTTTTCATATATTTGCTTGTATCTAAATCATTTTTTTTAACTGTTTTATTTTCCTTAATGAAATTCGATTCCCATTGCTTTTCATTAGGTTCATTTAAATTAATTTCTTTTGGAACAATAATATATTGTTTATTAGACTGTCCTAATTTATCAGTATTTGTCTTTAATTTTTTAGGGAGAATACCTTCTTTAAACATTATATTTGAAAATATTAAATTATTTGTCATTTTAGTAAATTGATCATTAAACGTTAAAACTAATTCACCGATGAAAGATTCATCTTTTTGTGGTGTTGTCTCGAATAAATCTAATAATTTAATATATAATTTTTCTGTTTTGTTTAAACTTTGTATATTGTTTTCTAATTTAGCACTTATTGCAAATAAAGGCAATTCCCTTGTAAGTTTTATACTTTTCATGAAAAAATCATTCAATGAAAATATTGACCATTTTGGAGGATATATTATATCCTGAATTAATTCAGCTTTGAATGTACTTATTTTGGATAAATCTTCTCCTTTGTTTAAGGATGATGCTGATAATGAGAAATTAGTATCTGTTTTATCTGATAAAAGGGATTTTCCTCCTTCTTTATAAATTATAGCTTTTTTCTTTGTTTTTGGAAGATGTTTTAACATTTCGTTTGCATCATATATACCTTTATTTATCTTTGGGAAAGAATTCAAAATATATTTTTTTTCTAAAGCCAATGTGTCTTTATATGAAAAATATTTATTCATTAATTCTTCAGATTTTTTTTTGATTTTTTCTTCACTTAAATAAATAGATATTATAGAGAAATGATGACTTCTTATAAAATTATATCTATCTTTAAATATTTTGTATAAAGATATAATAGTATCATAATAAGCTTTGTTTAATGATTCTTCCGGAATTGAAGGTTTTTGAATTGATTTGTAAATATCAACTAATTCTTTATAATAATTTTTATCTAAAACTTCAAAAATACTTTCTAAAAAAATATTTAATAAATATTTTTTATCACTATATTTCCATTCAGAACCAAGAACAGAAAGAACATAAGTTAAAACTGAAAAATCAGATATTACTTGTCCTTTTGTTACTGAATCTTTATAATGAGAATTAATTAGCTTTAAGAGACTCTTATAATAATTGTTATAATTTTTATTCAATTTTGGCGAATATATAGCATCATAAGAAGAGAAAGCAGGATACCAAAGATCTTTTGAATTATTTAAGTTTCCAATAATTGCAATATTATAATTATTATCATAAAAATAACTTTTTACTTCTTCCAAAACAAAATTAATTTCAGTTCCCCACCATAAAAATATTTTAGTATTTTTAATAAGTAATAATTTATTTTTCAAGCTAGTTTGAGCTTCAAGATACCATTTCCTTTTATAATCATCGTAATTTTTATAGCTTATTAAAACAGATGATTCTAATTCATATGGAGTAACATAATTTCCAGAGCATAATTGCCTTTTTGTAATTGGTTCCCATTTATCTCCATTGTTAAAAGAATATTTTTCCATAACAAATGTATTTATATAAGATGAATCTGGATATTCGTTTCTTATAAATCTATTTATTAATTTAAAATTTATATTCACACAATTTGAAATATTAAATATTTTGAGTGTAATTGTAAACAAAGATTCCCTTAATTCACTTCTATGAGATGATTCATAGTATTTAAAAATGTCTCCATCTATTTCTAAATCTAAATCAAATGTAAAAGGTTTATCAAAATTTTTAGGTATATTATTCGAATTTTTAATTTTTATATAATTTGAATATTTCGAATAAAAAATATCAATTTTTCCTTTGTAGGAATAATTTGGGAAAATAACTTGGAAATGTAAAGGAATTAAATTCGGTTTTATACTTGATTTATGTTTTCCGAAATCATATTTTCCTCTTAAATAGACATCAAGACTATCACTAAAAATTTTAGAATTATAATCATAAATTTCAAATTTGAAATCAAAAGGAATTAAATAGCAATCTATATTTATTTTAATGTACATCGAATCACTAAAATTAATAATCAATTGACATACAAGTCTTTTTATTGTTTTTTCATCTTTATTTCCAAGAACTAATTCTAATATACCTTTTTTCTTTTGTATTTCTGGCTTTTCTGATAAATTGTTTTCTAAAGATTCTAATTGGTATGTATATTTAAGCTCTTTGTCAATATTATAATTTCCAACACAAAAATGTATTGGAGTTCCAGCTGCTGTTTGTGTTAAACATAATGCATAAGTATCTTCAGATTTTTTTGCAATTTCATATTCTTTGCAATAAATAATAGCATTAAATGGAATTATTTCTATATTAAATTCACAATCTAAAAGGCAACTTCCTGCTCCAGGTGAATTAAATTCTATTTTGCATTTAATAGAAATTATTTCTTTATCCTTTTCTTCATTAGCCATTTTAGGTATAGTTATTTCTAATTGAGCCAATCCATTTGAATTATTTACATAACACTTTAATAAACTTCTATATTGATTTTCTATATCTTTAATTGACATTGATAAAGTTTTCACTAAAGAGGTGAAATTTATTTTAATTGGCTCTTTATATAATGAAGCTATATAAGGACCAAAGCTTAATTTAAGATTAGGATAAGAACAAGTTACAACATTATTTACTATACTAATTATAGGAAGTTTTAATAAATCAGATTTTTCATTTAATTTACTAAAATCAACTGTTTTATTTGAGGGTTTTTCTTCAGGTAAAAATAATCTTAAATTTTTATTGAAAAATTCATAATCATCTTTTATTGTTTTTAATTTATTTACTTTTATTATTAAATTTTTACTATTAATCAAATTAAGTAATTTTTTTATATATTCTTCCAATTGAGAAATCTTATTATTTAAATCATCTATTTTTCCTTGAGTTCCTAGGCATTTATATAATGTGTTTGTAAATTCTACCTTACAATGGTTTTTAACTTGGTTAGTAATTGAATATAAATCATTTATCATTTTATCAATATCACCAACAATACTTTTTATTCCATCTATAGATTTATTATTTTTATCATCTTCGAAAATATTAAATATTTTTTCAATGTCTTTTGCCTTTATATAATATTTATCTAACATTTGGAAAAATTCATTTTCATTCTTTAAGTTTTGTCCGATTCCAAATTGAAGATTAGGACAATCTTTTTTATAATCATATTGCTTAATTTCTTCAAGATTTTTTTCCATTGCTTCATCAATTTTTGTATCATCTATTTTATAAAATTCGGACAATTTTATTTCGTAATCAATGTCAATAGGTTTAAGAATCAATGATTTATTTCTTACATTTTTCCTAGATTCATATTGATATTGATGAAAAGCTATTGTTTTATTATTTTTTTCATAGATATTTGGATTTAAAAAAATATATCCAGATTTTTTTATTTTTATTGGAATAGAATTTCCATGTTTATCGGAAATAAAGCAAACTTTATCTTGTGAATTACTTTCTGGATACGAATAAGATACAAAGAAAGTATCTAACTTTTCATTAGAAAATAAAATTTCACTAGATTCTTTAGTGAATAAATTTGAAAATTTATACTTTATATCATAGATTTTTGAGTAAATATTAGAAAAATCATTATATTCCTTTAAAAATAAGTCTTTACACTTTTTCTGAATATTTTCAAAACAGTATGAAGGAGTCACAACTTGAGCAGGGTTATTAAATTCTCTATAAATTTTGTTTTTTTTACTATCTAAAAATGATTTTATTTTTTCTTGATGATTTTTAAAGATTACTCGTAAATTTGAAGCCTCTTCTTTTAAATTGGTAATATTTAATTCTTTATCTTTCATTATTGTATCATTTATATCTATATCTTTCTTTTTTTCAAGTTCTTTTTCGCTTAAAGTTTTATTTTGTTCATATTTTTTATTTGCTTCAAATAATTCTTTTTCTTTTTGTGATAATTCTTTTTCTAATTTTTCAATACTTTTTTTATTCGAATTTATCTTATCATTTATATCATTTATTTTGGCATTTATTTCACCTATTTTTAAAAAAGTATCATTATAAGCTTCTATTTTAGATTCTAATTCATTCAAAGACTCATCTATTGCAACAAGGTCTATTCCTTCGCTTGTAATATCGGTATCATCAATTTCTAAAATTGCTTCGTATTTTGTCTTTTCTTCCCGTAACTTTTCTATTTCTTTAATATATTCGTCCATTTTTTCTTCTTTTGTTTTATTTTTTTTATTGTTATCTATATCTTCATTTCCTTCTTCATGTCCATTATTTTCATTTTGTGGATTTTCTTCTCCTGCATTTTCAGGATTAATTTCTCCATTTTCATTAAATTTCTCATTTCCCTCTTGATTATTATATTCATTTTGAACATTTTCTATTCCTTGGTTATCTCCTTGTAATTCATAAAGATCGCTTATTTTCTTGTTTAAATCTTCAATTTGAGCTTCTAAGTTGGCTATATTTTCTTTTGCTTCTTTTTTTAAATCTGCTTTTTCTTTATCTTTTTTTTCTTTTTCCTCTTTCTGTTCTTTCATTTCTTTTATTTTTGTTTCGATTTCATTTTTTTCGTCTTCTGAAATTCCACATTCTTTTTTAATTTCTTCGATATTTATTTGTAATGAATCAATTTCAGTTTGCTTTTTTTCATTTTCTTCCTTTATTATTTCAATTTTTTCCATAATAGTATTTTTTTCTTTTTCTATTTTTTTTGATTCTTCTAAAAATTTATTTGAATCATTTAAGTATTTTTTAGCTCTTGAATCAATGGAAAAATTATCAACTAAGGTTTGAATATCATTAACTAATTGTAAATTTTCTTTTAAATCATCTTGTTTTTTATTCATAAATTCTTTTAATTCAATATCTTCTGGAAATTCATATTGTTCAAAAATATTAATACTTTCTTCAATAACTTTTGCAAATTTGTCTAAATCTTTAAGCCCAGAATATGAAAAACTTTTTGAATCAAATTTTGTTCTAATATTTTTGTATTTTTGGTAATATTTCACTTTAATTAATTTATCATTTATTTCTTCCAAATCTTTGATCATTGTGAGTAGCTCATTATTATTTTCTTGTTCTAATAAATCATTCATATTATTCAATTCTAATACAATTTGTTCATTATTTTTTATTAATTCATCAACTGAAGCATTTTTATTAACAAAAGTATTAATTTTTCTTATACTATTATTAAATTTTAAAATAATAGAATTATCTAATTTATCTTTTAACTCATCAAAAGAATCTTGATATTCTTTTATTAATTTTTTCATTTTAAAAGTTTTATCTTCAATAGAATTAGCTCTTTCTTTTTCTCTTTCTTGAATGAATTGGTTTTCTGTAAATTTTTTTTCATTAGAAGATTCTGTCTCTATTTCGCTTTTAAGATTTGGAAAATCTGTAATAAGGGAATTGTAGAAAGGCTTAAGCTCTCTAACATATAATTCACTTTCTATTATTTCATTATATTTTGCTGTGACATCATTTTCTATTTCTAATTTCAATTGAGAATCAGGATTTTTGAAAAATTCTATTAATTTATCAATATTTGAAAAATCTTTTTGCAAAAAATCATTTATTGAATCGTCGAAAACATGTTTAATTAAATATAATAATACTTTTTTCAGAAGAGATATTGATTCTTCTTTAAATTCTGTTTTTACATTTGATGTATATCCAATAATTTTTTTGACATATTTATAAATTGATAAAATATAACTATCTTCATAAATAGGATCTATATTATCTAATAAAATATTTATCCATTTTGTTCCGAATTTTTCTTTCCTATTCATTTTATCCTTCATTATCTTTTTTACTTCATTAGAAGAATATTCATTAAATATATCATTATATTGTTCTAAGTTTATACAATTTATAGAGCTTAAAATTCTTAATCCAAATATCCAAAAGTAAAATGCGTGATAAAACTCATTTTGATCGTCGTATAATTTTTTATTTTTATACGCAACAATAAAATTATCTTTTAATTGTTGGAAAGTAAGCATATTTTTATTAAAAAAATAGAACAATGTTGGATAAGTATTAATGAATTCTTCATCCATTTTTTCGTTGAAAAAGTCTAAATCATTGAATTCCAAATTATACTCGGGAAATTTACTATCCATTAATTTTGCTAAATCTATAACTGAAAGGATAATTTCTGAGCATTTTATTTTATTTTCTTGTGTAAATATTTCATTTGATTTATCTCTCCCAATATTTTTTAATTCTTCAATTTTTTTAGTGCACATGGGCTTAACATTTTTTAAGCATTCAATAATTGAATCATGCGACTTAAGTTCTTCTTCTTTTCCTTCTGAATTTAAATAATTTAAATAAATTACCTTTGTTATATCATCCATTATTTCAACCATTGTTTTAGTATTTTCACTTGATAATAATTTATCAACCATTGGAATTAATCCACTAATGACTTGCATACACCTAAATTCATCAAGTAATGGTCCCAATTTATAGTCTCTATTTCCTTGATAATCATTTTTTGTTACATTTATAAATAAAAACAATATATCTGATTTCTTAAATTTAGGAACATATAACCAAAATTTATCCTCAAGACTTTTTATATTATCATCAACTAAAGAAATAAAATATGAATCATTGATTTCTTCTCTTTTTATAAAATTATTTATATACTCTCCAAGATCCCATAAAAATCCTGTTTTTTCTTTCTTATATAATTTATAAATAAAAATTGCATTTAAAGTCCCAAATATAATTTGCTTATTTTTTTTATCAATATCTGTTATTTTTCCATCATTCATATTCATTAAAAGATTTATTATGGGTAAAATTTCATTATTTTCGTTTAATTTCATTACACTTTTAAGTAAATTATTTTTAACATCAGAATCAATAATTTTAATTTCTTTCATAATTTTTGAATACCAAAGCAATAAATCTAATCTAATAGTATTATCTGTCTCATTAGGAACTGGCTGTTTTACAAGACTATCAGGCCAATCTATAAGATTTTCTTCTTTTATAATTTCTTTTTGTTTTGATAATTCAATAAAATGATTTACTTTTTCTGTAATATCATTTACCACTTCTTCATCTAATAAACTTGTATTTTCACTATATTGAGTAATATATGCTGATAATTGATTTTTTACAATTTTAATTTTATTATCATTAGTTTTGACACTATTTAATTTAGTCTTATTTTCTTGTAATTTTTGTTTTATTTTTCTTTCTTTTTCATCCTTTACATCAATTAAAATTAATTTATCTATTTCTTTTTGAGCTTCTCCAAAGCAATTCTGAAAGTCTGCTTTTATATTTTCATTAAATTGTATTTCCTGGTTGAATACATTATCAACTATAGCCTTTTCTTTTTTTATTGATTCATTATATATATTTGCTTTCGAAGGTTCTGGCTTGAATTGACCTGTAATAATTTGCCATAGAATACTATTTGAATTACTAAATTCTTTCATTGATTCGCATAAATTTAAAATCGGCTCAATATACATTGGTTCTATTATTTTATTTAATATATCTGCAAGAGTAATTAAATGCTTTTCAATTGTATTACAAAAAACTTTAATATATTTTAAAAACATTTCATTAAAATTCAATACTAATCCCCAACATTTTCCGAATAAAGATGATTTATCACTTATATTAATAAATCTTGAGATATAAAATGGTTCTTGACTTTTATCTAATTTAAGAGTTATATTATTTTTATCTTTTTGACAATCGGTTATCAATTTTAATATTTCTTTGCTATTAATTGTGTCTTCCATTTTTTTCTCAATGATAGTTAATGCTGTTTTATACATATAATTATTATTTGCAATAAAATCTTTATTTGGATCCTTTATAAATTGAGGTAATATCTTATATAATACAGTAGACTTATCACCTTTTTTTAATATTCTTTCAAATCTGGAATTAATATCTATTAAAAATTTAGCGCTTATATTAAAATAACAAATTAGCCTCATTGACTTATCTGAAGATTGGAACAAAAATTCTTTTTTATCTACTATGACTTTGAAATTAATTTCCGCTAAATATAATTTTGTGAATAAATTAATTAAAAATGCGATATTATGAATATTTATATTATTTGAAAAATGCCTATATGGGAAAATCAAATCCATTACTTTAAATAAATGCGTATTTAATTTTAATACACCAAGCAATTTTTGAAAAGAAAGCATATTTTTTGTATAATATAAATCGCCAATATGACTTGTTAAATCAGTTAAATTTTTTTCGAATAAACATGATTTTACATTTCCAGAAAATATTTCATTATTCTTTATAAATCCTTCATATAAATGAAGCCTTGATAAGGGCACCTTCAATTCTTCAATTTGTAATAATTCTTTATCGCTCAATTTTCTTCCTATATATTGATCAGATACTAAATTTTTCTGTTTTTGTATATCTTTTAAAATTTCATTATATAAATGAATTTGATAATATAAGTCTTTCTCTTTTAATATTTTGTCTTTATCTTTTTCAGGAATTTTCATTTTAGATAAAAGTGTTACTGTGTCTGATAAATGTTTAATAATTAAATCTAAATCACCTAATTCAATTTTATCTATACTAGATATTATGAATTGTTTAAAATCAAAATTAAATGCATTTTTAGGTTTACCAAAAACAGCAAATTCTTGAATACTTTTTAAAAATGATAAAATATCTAAGTATTTTTCTGACTGAGGAACTTCATCTAAAGTAAAATCAGGAACATAATTTTTGAATTTTTTAATTAAATTGTCAACAAATTCTTTTTTAAGAATAATTTCTTTTGCAGTTTTTTCATTTTCTGTCATACCTTTTTTACCTTCTTCCTCTTTTATAGTAGGGTTATAAGAGTTGGCATAAAATGAAACAAGAGAATGACATATTGGTTTATATAATTGCAAATTAAAATCAGTATTAATATTCTCATAATATTTATGAAATTCTTTTCCAATAAATCCTAAAGTTCTTCCAGTAGGTTGGAAATCTCCCGAAAAAGAATCTTCTTCTATTTTTGCTTTATCTTTAACAAATTTATGAACAAATGAAAATCTGGTCGCACTTGATTGACATATTTTTCTCTCAAGTCCATTTTTAATGAAAGAACCATATAACATTTGAGCACTATCGATTTCTTTACTATCAACAGGAGGCATACAAAAGCAATTGCATTTACTTAATAAGCTGGGGTCTAAAGATTTATCACTTTGAGAAGATATATTATGACATATAAACATGAGAAAATCTTCATGAATAAGTGTCGAATTTGGAATATCTTTTTTTCTTGTAAAGAAATAATTATCTTTCCCTGTTTCATATAAATCTAATTCTGGCTCTTCTCCTGCCAATGTTGATATTTTTTCTGCGAGTTGCGGAGGGGAACTTTCCATACCATCAAATAAATCCCAACTTCCATTTTTTAATGAAATAACAAAAGCTGAATCACAATCATTATTAAATCTATTTGCTGGGATTATTATTTTTCCTATTTCAATTCGAGCTTTTCTTAAAATTTCTTTATCTTCAGCTGTTCCTCTTTGTTCTACATCTTTAATAAGTTCAATTAATTCCTTAAAAGATTCAGCGGACCATTCTTCATATTTATCTTTTGGAAATTTATCATTTATTTTATCTTTTATTTGTTCAAAGATTTCTAATGTTTCAAAAATTTTATTCAATTCTTCAGATTCATCTTTTGTTATTTTTGTATTTAAAGTTGATTGCCCAGTTAATAAAGAAGTACTACTTTCAGAATTTAATTGATATACATTTAAATTTTTTCCTACTAATAAAGCAAATGTTCTAATTACATGAGATTTTCCAGAGGCTGTTTCTCCTTGTATAATACATGCTCTTTTGGTTAAGGCACAAAGAATTAAAAATAGTATACAACTTTTTTGATTTGAAGTCAAGGAAATAAAAACATTTTTTAAATTTGTTATTTCGTCATTTGTTAATGGTGCTTTAAAATAAGTTTTTATTTGAATTTTGTTTTTTTCTCCAATTGCATAAGTTAATGTTCCAATTGGCATATCATATATAAGAGATGGCTTCATATCAATTGATTGAATATGTAATTCCTTTTTTAAATCTTCTATGATTTCTTCTTCTGTGAATCTATAAACAAAAACCATTGCAAATATTATATCAACATCATCAATTTTTCCATAAGATATTTTCCTAAAATTAATAAACTTTGTTATATCATTTAAATTAAGGAAATTTTCTTTTTGATATTTTTTTTCTATTATATCTTTTGCTTTCATATAATTGTTGAATAATTTAATATTATCACTTTTAAATTTTTCTTTCTCCAATTTCTTTTCAATTATTTGCTTAATTGAATTTTCATCTGGCTCTAAAACAATATGATATAACGATGAATATAATAGGGTTGGAGGTAACTTATCTCTATTTGCTCCATTTTGTGGTTTTAATATACCGATAATATTAATAGGATTTTTGGGAATAGTAGAACCATCAGATAATAATACATTTTCTTGATTTTTGTCAAATATTGAAGTTAATAATTCCAAAACTGCTGGACTTGCATTATTTAAATTATTAAAAACGAAAATTAATTCTTTTCCGTTTTGATTATTATCATTTTGTTTTTTAAGGGCTTTAGATAATTTTGTTTCATTTAAAATTACTTTTATATTTTTATTCTTATCTTTTGTTATTATATTTTTCCCTAATAAATCTTCAACTTTTGTCGATTGAGAAATCATTATATTGATTACTTCATATCCTAATAATTCAGCAATATAATTAATACATAATTGTTTTCCTTGTCCTGGCATTCCTTCTAATATTACAGGGACATTATTAGCAAGTCCGAAATGTATAATTTCAACCATTTCATTAAATTGATGAGTAAATGCTATATCTTTTTCTTTTTCTTCAACATGTGGACTTTTAATAATTAATTTTGTTATTTTTGATCTTATTCCTTTGACTCCTTCTTCTTCATCTAAATATAAAGGTGTAACCATTTTTTCTATTGCTTCTTCAGGAGGAGCATTTAATCCAATAATATCACATAATCTTTGTAATTGTTTTGATTCTCTATTATCTAAAAGTCCTCTTGCTGAATAATATATAATTAATGATAGAACCACATCTTTAGTCATGAATGAATATTTTCCTGATTTATTTAATTTTTGATTAATATTATGAGCTAATTGTAATAAATTTATCATTTGGAATAAAGTCATATTAATTCCTGAGAAACTTGTATTTAAACTTTGAGAACATTCTATAATATTATCTATATTATTATCAGTAATAGTATTTAAATTATTCAAATCGCAATAACTTTGAAGAACTGTTTTTTGTTCATTCGGTGCGTATTCCCCTACATATATTAAACTAAATCTAGAAATAACTGCCTCTGATAATTGAGAAGTTGCTCCAGGAGGACAAGTACCAAATACTCTGAAATTTTTATTAAAGTCTGATAATTCCTTATTTGATTCAGGAGTTATTGTATTTGGTATATCTTCATTAACTGTTATATTACATTTTCCAGAAAATAATTCGTTAAATCTTTCTAAGATTATCGTTGGCAAATTTGATAAATTTTTCAATATTAAACAAGAACCTCCTAAAATAGCTGTTAAAAATAATCCGGGTCTAAATTCTATTATCATATTTGATAAGGCATTTGCTTCATCATCTTCTTTTTTTTTTGCAAAAATCCTTTCTTTGCATCTATCTAACGCGTAAATAAAAGAAAAAGGCAAATCGATCTTTTTCTTTTCAATTATATCTTCTATTTCTTCTTTTTTTAAAGTTCCATCTCTTAATTTTTGGTTTAAATCTTTATAATTATTTATTCGACAAATTAAAACAATAAGTCTTAAATAAAAATCATTAACTTCTGATTTAGAAAAAAATGCAGAAGAGCCTAATAATTGTTCTACCGAAGATTCTTGATTTAATGTAATCGTTTTTGCATTCGATAAAAATTTTTGAGCTAAAAATGTTTTATAACCAGAAGGACCTATTAATAATATTGGCTCTTTATCACTTGTTAAACTAATTTGAAATAAATCTTCTAATAAAGAAGTTAATTTCATAATAGGATTTTCTTCTATATTTGGTTTATCAGCAGTAATAAAAATTTGTTTGAAAAGATCAAAGGATATCGAACAACTTCCTTTAAAAATACAGAGAAAGCCATGACTATCATTTTTTAATTCTGCTTTTGAATTAAAGCATTCGCTTATATTATTTCTTTCATCTATTGATAAATCAAATACTTCTTGAATTATTTTAATAACTTTTTCTTTTACATTTGGAATGTCTTCTTTACTTACAGAACTCATTGTATAAAATAATAAATTATGACAAAAAGTTATACCATTATATACACCTGGGAGTTTAAATTGCTGAATTTGCCTTTGGAATAATTTATTTATATCTCTTAAAGACCATTGGGATATTTCACTGAAATTATTTGAATTTAATTTTATCATATATTCTCCTAATTTTCCAGCTTGATCTTCTTTTATTATTTTATCATCTCCAGGTTGATAAAAACTATTATTTATTTCCTTACATATTTGTGCAATATCTTCTACTTGTTGAGGAGGATAAAAAATTTCTTTGAATCTTTTTATAATATTAGGAGGTAAAGTATTTCTTCCTATTGTTCCGACTTCATTTTGGCATACCACGAAAAAAAAGTTGGGATGAATTAAAATAGGCTTTTCAATTCCTGGGAAATTAATACTAATATTTAAATTCATTTCAAGAGCAGGCGCAAGAGCATTCATATTAGATACAGATGATAAATTTAATTCATCAGCTATAAACATATAACCATTTATCAAAGAATTAGTAAGTGTTCCATTTTTATAACAAATTTTTCCTTCTTTTAAAGTAGTTGTCCCATAATAATGACTAGGTTTTGTTCCAGCATGGAAAGAATGCATTTCAAAATCAAATCTTTTTGTTGGATCTTTTGATATTATTCTACCAAAGGCTCTAGTACCTGAAGTTTTTCCTGCTCCTGGTGGTCCATATACACATAAATGTATATTTGCAATTTTACACGCATGAAGAATTGCTATATAATTACTTAATAATTTTGAATTTTTGTAAAAATATTTAGGATCATCACTGTCAGGTTCATCTCTTAAATCTAATAAAATTTTTTCTATTTCTGGAGCAATTTCGATTAATTTACCTTTTTCGAAATCTTTTGTAAGAATGTTATAGCAGAAATCAACTATAGAATTCTGAGTTATATTTTCTTTATCTTTGAAATAAATTAGAAATATTCTTATAGTTCTGCAAAATTGATTTAATTTATAAATAGTTTTAAAATCACCACTTTTTGAATAAACTAAATCTATTAATTCATTTGTGGGCACATAAGTCTCTTCTATCTCTTTCTCCTCTGTTTCGTTATTTTCTTCTTTTGGTTTTTTATTTTCTTCAGGATTTTCATTTTTATTATTCTCATCAGTAGCATTATCTCTTTTATTCGGGTCAATTTCTTGATTCTCATCTTTTCCTTTATTATCTTCTTGATTATTTTCATTATTATCATTATTTGGAGGCTCATTGTTTTCTTCAATTTGCATATTATTTTCACCTTGAGGCTCTTCACCTTCATTATTCGGAGGTATTTCGTCATTTGCTCCTTCTCCTTCTCCTTCTCCTTCCCCCCCTCCTTCTGGTTTGCCGAAATTAAAATCTTCAGTTTCACCAGCCTTATCGAAATTTAAATAGTCTTCATTTCCTTCACGAAATTCATTAGCAAAATTCTCTTCGCCTTCGTTCATGTTATCATTATTTTCTTCAAAATTTTGATTGTCCTGTTCTTGATTTTCTCCTTCACCTTGGTCCATTTGCTCGTTTTTTTGTTCGTCTTGAACAGCATTAAAATCATATTTTAATAATTCTTCGTTTATTTCAGGCTCTTTTTCCTTTTCTTGAATTTCTTCTTGTTTAGAGATTATATTTTTTACTTTATTTTCTTTATAAGAATTTATCAATAAGAACTTAATCAATTCTTTCTTTTCATCCTCTTTAATCGATTCTAATTGGTCTTCAAGAACAATAACATCAAATCTATTGACAAAAGCTGGAGACATTTGATTTATCTTATGTATATCAGTCGTGCAAACTAATCTGAAATTCTTGTGAATAATAATTTCAGGCTTTTGAGGATTTTCAGGGACATCAAACTTTGCTTTTTCTGTATCGTCATATTTCTGATCGAGTAACCCATTTAATCTTTCAGTTACTGTCGCCGATGCTTGATCCAAGGCATCTAATACTACAACTCCTCCATTTTCTATTGCATTTGATAGAAAACCATTTTTCCATTCTATTAGTTCTTTTCCTGGGTCAGAACTATTTGTGGGACTTTGTCTTCCTATAAGATCTGGACATTTTAACTCCTCTGTGCAAAGACAATAAAAAATATTACTTTTTTTAATGTCTCTTTCTTTTGAATACCATTCTGCAAACCATAAAGCAAGTTGGGTTTTCCCGGATCCTTCATTTCCGGAAATTATAACATGTCTATTATTATCTAACGAAAATTTGATTGATTTTATAGCTTCTAAGAGTGACTTGTTCTTAAAGCAATCAGGAAAATTCGGAGGTATAGTTAATTCATCTGGTTGTACATTAGCAAAAGATGGATAACTCTTTAATAGTTTTTCTAACTTTTCTTTCAAAGTTTTCTGATATCTAGCACCATAAATTGTCATCACAGTGTCATATATATTAGATCCTTCTGAAAAAGCTTTGACCGAAGCAGCAATCTCTCTAACAGTAAAACATTGCACATCGTCTTTAATATCATCAGAACTTGCCCATTTCTTATGAAATTTAACAAGATCTTCGAGAATTTTTTTATCTCCTTTGAACTTGAAATTATTCGCAAGTCCAATCGCAATTTTATTAAGTTCATCTTCAGTGAACTCTGGAAATGTAATAACCTGAAACTTAGACATAAATTTTTTTCCAAGATTTTGTCTCTTATTCGCAAACAAGCCTTTATTTGGATTCTGTGTAGCTATTAATGCAAAGTCAGGATGCTTTCTTATTATCGTCAAAGGAAATCCAGGTATTTCTATACTTATCACTTCCGAGTCAAGTGCTTCTTCTATACATTGTAGAACTGCTTGCGACGCTAAGTTTATTTCGTCTAAAAGTAAAGGATGTCCATATTTAAAAGCTTTGAGGAAATGACCTTCTTGAGATGATATTCCAGCTAAAGAATTCTTATCACCTACCATTTTTCCTAAAAGGTCAGCAGGAACTGTATCCGAAGACATATTAAATCTTATAAGTGGTCTCTTCGTTTTAGCGACAAGACACGAAAATTCTGTGGAAAATGTTTTCGATGTACCAGATGGTCCTTCTAATAGAACAGGAACTCCTCTTGATATATAATAAGATATCTTTCTTATTCTCTCTATGGAATTAGGAGTAACGATAAAATTTTTTTTGTCCAAAATTGTTCGATCGTATTCGAATTTCTCTTCATCGTTTAGATGGTTTTGTATATCGAGTAAAACTTGTCCTATGTCTGTCTCATCTTTCTTCAAGGATTCGATCTCATACAGATATTTTGCTTCTTTTTCTGTTGGTTCGTTAGTCATTTTATGTTTATTATTTTTTTTTTCCAATTATATCAGAAATTAAAATTAGTTAAGAACATGATACAAAATATATCTTTTAAATTTTTTTGGAAAATAAAAATTATTTTTTAATTAATATTAAATAATTAAAATTAAATTATTAATATTAAATTAATATTTTTAATATATTATTAATATATTATTAATTAATAAAAATAATTTAATATTTTATTGGGGATTGGGGATTGGGGATTGGGGATTGGGGGTTTGGGTTTTGGGGGGGGGGGCGGGTGGGCCAA